>Ga0116229_10011861_pt1 | contig 12730 bp, 16 predicted proteins | sample S1TSphgellanicum_3_FD_87313 | JGI IMG/M metagenome (GOLD analysis project Ga0116229, IMG submission 87313) | Host-associated microbial communities from peat moss isolated from Minnesota, USA - S1T2_Fc - Sphagnum magellanicum MG | ecosystem: Host-associated > Plants > Peat moss > Unclassified...
AAAAAAAAAAAAAAAAACCCTAACTGCTCACAAATTCAAATCCAAGCACTACCCCAACCATTGGAGGTGAGACCAAGGGAGCTGAAATGAAAGAGAAACTAAAAAAGAGAAAGAAAAGGAATGCAAAAGAGAAAGAAGAAGGAAAGAAAGAAAGAAGAAAAAGATAAAGAAACGGGAATTTGGATTAAAAATGGTGGACTTAAACGGTAAGCCTAGTAAGCAAACATAGGTTATCTATAATGTAGCCCGACGAAAGAGAGGGCAAGGGAGGGTCAAGCCCCCCAACAAGGCACATTTCAAAATGTGAGGCAATATTCAGCTACTGCCTAATCCTAGGCCCCTTATTTGGAAATTGCCTCCACCCTAGGAATTACCCTATACTTATTGTCTACACGTGTCTACACTCTGCACGCACTCATTTGCAGATGAAACTTCAGGGAATGCCTCCTATAGACTAGGCTAGGCTACCACATGCTCATCCCAAAACAATCAAAGAACATGTTGTTGATAATTGTCAGACCCAGGGTTTCTTTTAAGGATTTTGTGATGTAGCCAAAGTGGCAATCATTCACAAAGCAATTTAACCAAATTTAGCTGCATACTAGATATGAAAGTGAAAAAAAAACGGGATCCTTCTATATTTTTGACTACTTGCTGGAACTTATCACAAATGTGTAGCGAATTCAAAAAAAATCTTCAAAATCTGGCGAAATTGGCTCATTTTATCCTTTGTATAGGTCGAAATCATATTTTTCAGGTCGAAATTTGGCGAAAATTCGCCAGTAATGAAACACTGGTCAGACCCTAAACCCTTAAGTACAAGGTGGGCTGAATCCACCAAATTCACAACTGTTCATTTTGCGGCTCCTCCTGTTTATTTCCACAACATTTTATTTGGCAGCAGACTGTAGCAATGCAGTGACCATTGAGTAATTTTCTGGAAAATTTTCTATTTCTAATTGTGTTGGTCACCATTTTTCACCTAGTCTAATGGCAGGGGCATGAATGATGGGGGACATAGGTAGTAATCAGGTTGAATCCTTTTTATTTTCTAGTTGAGGTGCAGGCAGAAGTGGGAAACAGAAAATCCATTTAGGGAAAAGCATGCGCACAAAGTTAAAATCATGATCATTTCCTAATTGATTTGCAACTTTGTTGGGCTGAATTTAGTTTACTGATGTGAGGAGCCAAGAAAGTCCATGTCTGATATTTTGAACATGGAGTATCTACTCTACTCACTGTGGAAATTTTTTTCACCCTCCATGCCAAAACATGGCGGAGTGGGTGTTGGTAGAAGAGAGGGGTCCAGCTCTCATGCTTATGTGTTGGCTCCCAAATTAAACCCACAATCCGTCTGTAAAGCCAAGGCAGTCATGGTCACATTCTTGCATCATGGAACATAACGTACACTATTGTAGCCCATGCCAACTTCTGTGGGGTTGGTAAGAAGTACTTGGACCAAGAAGACATCCATGCAAATTGATCCCACAAACTTACCATGTGAGCTAATGATGAAACCATGATTGCTCTCTTATATGTAGAGGATGGGCAGGTGGTGTGACATGCCCTTCCTCAATATGAAAAACTAACATAATTTAAAATTGGACATTTGTAAGATGTGCTCAAGGATAGGAGAAAGATTAAATGATTTGTAAGGTACCAACAAATACAAAGGAAAAATTTAGGTCTGTTTTTTATGTGGCCCAAGGAAACTAGGTGGACACAAATGTCAACACCGATGAACTCTCAAATGACCTGATCATTGCAGAACTGCTCTATCCCTTACAACAAGATTAAACATCAACAGTAAAAGGAATAAATATTCCATGAAGTTGCAAAAAATGATGTAATGCAAGCTTGGGCAATAATTAAATTTATCTTCATTTTTTCTGAAAATTTGAAAAATTATTGACCCAACTATGTCAAAATTTCAATTACTTCAAATCAATCACTTGATACTCATCAAAATATCAACCATTTTTTAAAAATTGATAACTGCAGGGCAATTTCAGATGCCGAAACTTTTAATGTACCCGAAATCCAATGGGTAGATAATCATCTAAATTCTCTGATGGTCCAGCCAGCCTAATATTTGATCACTGACCGTGAAAGGAACATAAGGCCCACTTAACGCTAAGATTCAGGGCTGAAAAAACTTGGGGCCAACTTTGAGCATTTTTGGCTTGTTGTTTGGCCCCAAGTTACTAATAAATACTAGAACATTGATGTCAGGATATTCATAAATGCTGAAACATCGGCCCCAAGGGTTGCAAATCGGCCTCCCAAATTGGATGGCATCCTTTTTCCAGCCTTGGGGCCAATACAAGGCCATAAAGTTCAGCATTTATTAGTAACTTTGGGCAGATTGAAAAGATTTTTTCTAGTTCAGCCTTGACTCCTAGTGTAAAAGCCTTTGGGGCTGATTTCAACTTTTGCACCAATAAGAATGCTTGATATGGGTTGGACATCGGCCCTGACTCCTAGTGTAAAGCGGGCCTAAGGTTATCCTTTCACTAGCCTGATCAAATGTCAGTCAATGAGTTTTTTTTAATTTCTTGATGGAGCAAGGGTGGCAAGCATCCATAGCCAGATTTCGACTTAACTGGTAACATTGTTTCAGGGATCTCTTGAAACTGTAGCCAGTACACACAAATATGGCGACAACCTCCAGACAAAATAAACAGTTTTCTGTCACTTTAGGCGATTTTAAAAAAAAGGAATTTGCCATAGAATATTTGGTTTTCAGAAAACTGTGTAGCCTTTTGGTGATTTTTCGAAAAGGAAAGAAAAGACTGATGTCAGTCCAATGGACAGAAGTGTTTTTGACTTCACACAACCCAAGTACAAAGCCCCCAGAACCAACACATGTTTGTCGAATAATTAGTTCATTTTCATGATTCCATGTCCAAATTGAATATTCTTAAAATTTTCCAAAAGGTTCTCTTGTTTTTTGCAGAATTTTATTATTTGAAAAAAGTATTTTTTAAGAATTCCATCTTTTCTATAAATAATATAATTGGTGTGGAAGCTGCCAAGGTACAGTATTTCAAACTAAAACGAGTCCAGGTCAGATTTAATTAGATTTTCCCTTTCCCCAGATCACTTTTGTAGTTCACACGGATGCTGGCACATTTTCCACAACAAGTTCGGATGGTTTTGTGCAAAATTCATTGATCCCCTCGGGCTGCTCAGGTCACATGTTTCCAGCACAATTTTCATTTCATCTTCCAGGGCAGCTTCCAGTGGTTTTGTGTTTTGTCCACCATAAAACATATACCAGTGAACGCCATGGAGGGAGGGGGAAACAGGCCCCTTTAACGGAGTGTAAAATCATCTCAATTCCAAAAGTGTAAACAAATAGAATAGTGTTTAATGATCACCGTCCTCAACCACAAATGTCATAAAAGCCCCTTTAAGCACTCAAAGACCATTTATGTCTTTACATCTGGACGAGTAATAGTCACTGTCCAAATCCATAGTAGAAAAAAGATTTTAAAGGTGTTAAGATAGGCCTCATAAAACCTGGCATTCTATTTTTAGATGCCAACTTTGCCAGAATTAATTTCGCCGAAGTGCCATAATTAAGTAATACAGTTATTAAGAGCATCCCCACCGCAAGTCACTAAAACGATCGCTATCACTATTTTTTGGTAGTCGGTCTGAGCCTCTGAGGGCCAAAATAGTGATTTGGGTGCAGTCATTTTTGTGGTTTCCCACTGCGGAGTCACTAAACTGAAATCATCAGATTTAAGGGGGTCGTCGAGTGCGCATTCACTATAGTTTTATCAATCTTGTTGTGTGTGTGTGCGCATGCGTTCGTCGATCGGCATGTTGATCCTGCTCTTTTCGATACTGCACATCTTGTTCGCACCTTGTTCGCACCTTGCATGTCATCATGAGTCGACAGACACTGTTTTAGGACAAACACGCTGTGGAATACGGTCTTCAACCAGTGCAGCGATCGATAGGTGGCATGATTACGACTGTGCAATGCCTTTTCTGTGTCCACATCGGGCGCAAGAAGCATGAAGGTCCCGGTGTGAAACGCTAGCGCACCAAGAACACGCAGCTGTTCCAGTTCCCGTTTCGACCCGAGGCCTACAAAAATCATCACAAATCTCAACATCACAAAGACTGGACCAGTTATCAATTGCTGTCGCATCAAAAGAAGGTTGCATTCTTCAAGTAAAACGAGGTCTCTAGCATTCACAGTTTCTTAGACAAGGACAAAGATAGCCTGCAATTCGTCATTTTGAGGCCTACGATCGTCGATGATGTGGTGGGAGATTTATTTTTCCATCTGGAGGAAGACGAAGAAGACGATGCGTCCGAACCGATCACGAAGGCTAACACCATGAAGCTGTTCAAACCGCAAGAGGACGGATCATACTTGGTGACGATCAAGAACTCTCTGTGATTCGACCTCGCAATTCGGCATGTTTCTGTTGGGTTGTCATTTCGGCAGACATCCAAGGTGATTGAGCAACATCGTTCGGCAACCAAGAATGCCAAACTCAACGGCCTCAATGACCACATGGTCGGTCAATTCGTTCCCGTTTTCCTTGTCGTCTCCCTATAGATCATCTCCGATGTTCTCACAGATCCAGTGGTTTGGGCGTTTTCACTAGCTGCTGATGCAAACATTCATTTGGGTGTTCCTCTCCTTGATCAGCGGATTCGCGTGTGCGTGAAAGGCATGTTTTACAACCTTCACCTCGTCCTCGTTCTATTCTTCGAACGACATATCACTCAGAATTACGTGAAGCTCATCAATATTCTGCTAAACACCGTGTCTCCCACCTGGCGCGAAAAAGTCATTTTGATCAGCTTGGATGGAGAGAACACCATGATTAGTCGACACGCTAGTGTTGTCACATTGCTGGAGAATGAATGCTCGAATCCTGTGCTTCGCATTTGGTGCGTCCCTCACCAGCTCGATATCGTTGTTAAGAATGCCACACATGGGGTGTTGGACAAGGCGTTCTACAAGGTTGCCCACGCGTTCTCTGTGCATCTTCGTGCTCAGCAAATCCTCATCACCGAAGTGGGTTCCAAGTGCCCGAAGGACACGACGCGGTGGGTCGCATTCGGTAGTATTCTACGTTGGCTTCTGGAACACCGTCGTTGATTGATGATTCACGTGGCCGACAAGCAACCGATTCAAGCGCCATCCACACAATGATGGGTTATCGCGGGAGCGCTAGCACCTTTGTTCGAGCGGATCGTTGTCACATTTGCCACACTTTAATCTTCGAACTTGGTAATCTCTTAGCAGCGCCAAGAGGTGTCAAACCTGATGGCGGACATTGCAGCCGGTTTGGACATTCGCTCTACTGTGGATGCTGCGTTAATCAACGAGATCGATCCCACCACGATCATTCAGCGAGATGGTTGGATCATCACCAAAGATGTCGTCGTCATGCACATCCACGATCAAGGCTCATGGGCACGCGATCTGTACAACGAGCTTTCCGACATTGAAAAACAGCAAACATTGCAAGAGATTAACATCTTCTTGCTTTCCATTGTGGTGGACGGATTATAGATCCAAGCGAAGCGTGATTCCAACAACAATGCTAGGGAATTAGAAGCGCCCCTCGTGATGCTAGCGGATCTTGTCAAAATGCGTCCAGGTGTGTTCATTAGCAAAGTAGTGGATCAATACCGCAGGCACCTAGCCAAACACTAGAGCGTGGACCTGATTGATAAGGTGAAGAGCGAACACTGTGAACTGCTCGTTGTCTATGCGCGCGAGCCGGATGTGAAGGCTGCCCTCGATAAGCATGACAAGAAGACATTCTTTAACGAGGTGTTGGACTGCTTGAAGGGGCACTTCATGCAACTGCGTCAGCTGTGCGGTGGATTGGCAATAGTGTTCTCGAATACGACGTTTGTCGAGAGTGATTTTTCCATCGTTAAATGGGAGAAAAACGATTCTCGTAGTAGCCTAACAAGTTTATCCCTCACGGGCATTATGCACGCGAAGTAGTTCAAGCAAATCAAAATGATCAAGCACCAATCTTTCGCTTGAATAACAGTGCAAGTTTGTCTCCATGTCCATTCCATTCAACATATTCTTTGCCTAGTTGTGTTCCGTTTGTGATGACCGCGATAATGGTAGTAGAAGTGTCCGTTTTGATTTTATTTTCTAGTAGGGGGAAGCCTGTTACAAAAAATAAAGCATATGCCAGATGTGCCAGTATTAAGGTGACAAATGTGCTAGAATTAATTTTATTGTGGCAAAGTTAGCATTTGCCAGGTTTTATAAGGCCTAGCGTACTGCAATGCTACCAAATACCATTGACACTAGCAACCTTTGTGAATTGTTACAGGTGCCTGAGTTTGCTAAGACTAAGCAACTAAACGTTATGGCTAAGCGACAGAACTGCGACGCTAGTGTTGGCAACTAGGGCTGCAAATTCCTGGACCTATGTTGTGATGCTGGATTACTCCTCTTTAATGGCCGAACACCTTGTGAGGAATCAGGGGAGTTCATTTGCTTAGCAAATGGGGGGTGTAACACTATCGATTATATTATTGGCTCACCTACAGTTTGGCAAGTTGTTACACACCTCAAGGTGATAATAGATGACACATGCTACTGCGCAATGGGGGAGATTTGACCACATACCATTGTGCCTACGGTTAAACATCAATTGCAGCTTTGTTGAACCATAACATACGATTGTAACAAAAAAATTCTTGCCTAGGATCAAATATGATAAATCAAAAGTTTAAAAGTATCAACTTGCCCTAACAACGAGTCTTGGAAACTTATTAATTGTTGATTCAATTAGGCATCTCAAGGCAGACGGGTTAGTTGACCTACTATAGCAATGTGTGGGTGCTACATGTCACAACCCTACCTTGAGAGAGTGTGAGGATGAAACTCACACTCCTGAAATGGGGACTTGAGAGTCCTCCAAGATTCCCGAAACTTCAAACTTCGATTGCAGGGGTCAAAACACCTCACATTAGGGTGTTCTTTATATCATCAGAAAGGTATCAAAATGTAGATGTCGAAAATGAGCCATTTGGACATCTACAACACATGTTATGGCAAAAAGAAGGGTTGGGAGTCAAACTGCCAGTTTGACTCCCGATCACTAAAAGTCGGGAATTGACCCGACCCCGGTGCGTGCAAGTGGAGTGCAACACACCGTTGGAAAGCTCTCGAGGAGAGCTGTAAGTTTGCTTTAGACTTCATCCCAATTGGAGGTCTGAGCAAAGAGTTATGACCTCGCAAAATTTCGAGAGTCCAAACCAAGACAATTTCGGGACTCCTACTTAGGAGTCTTAGGACAAAAAGCCATTCGAATGTAGGTGCCGCAAAGAAATGCAGAGAATACTATATGGGGGAAGGTGGTAGCTTGCCCCGAGTCTAGGCCGTGGTGAGTCTTGTGAGTCTAGAGTTACCCGTGGCTTGTCCTAGCACTAAAGGTGCTCCAGATAATGAACTAACCAACTTGTTGGTTGGTTTGATGCAAGTTTGAGTAAATAACTAAAGCTTGTCACTCTTCTTAGTCCCATCCTAGAACTTTAGCATGCCCCTCTACCCCTTCTAGTGCTAAGAGCTAGAAGCGTGCCCCAACTTCCTCACAATTCCGCTATTTGAATAACTTAAACCCATCTTGGGTCTAATTAAGAACTTGGGAGCACGTCACATGGTATTAGAGCTTCAGTAGAACTCAATTCATTTCTTGGGAGTTTCAAATGGCACCCAAGAAGAACCGTAAACAAGCTTAAGAGACCATCTTGGAAAAACCTAACAAAAACCGAATAGTCCCGCCAGAGTTGATTGGGGAGGAGGAACCAAGAACCCGGGAGGACCAAGATGAGCTTGAAAGTGAAGAGGAGCATCGGAACTTGGTCCTATTCACTCAAGAACAACTGGAAGTCTTCTTCAAAATGAATAGGCCCGATTTCAGTGAATTGGTTGTGACCCTCAAAGGAGGAACATCCAAGGACGCGAGATTTCAACCGGTCAAACCCAGGAACTTCGATGGTGCCCATGACCGAAAGGTTGTGGATGCTTGGCTTGTCAAAATGGAGGATTATTTATATGCCACCAAGGTTGGACGACATTTGGCCGTGAAGCTTGCCCAATCCTACTTGAAAAGTTATGCCGCCACATGGTGGAGGACAATGAGACAAGAGGAGGGGAAAAACCATGGTTACACTTGGGAATTATTTAAGGAATTTGTTGAATCCGAATTTGTTCCAAGGAATTCTAATTACATCTCGAGGTGCAAACTCCGCGACTTTGTAAATGCCACAAATGACAACTTGCGACAATATGTGAGGGCTTATTCCGAACTCATGCCTGAGATCCGGCACATGCATGAACTGGATCGCGTGTGCCAATTTGTGATGGGGATTCCAATTTGGGCCAAGTGTAAGCTTGAGGAAAATTGACCCTCCTCACTATCTGAAGCCATCATGAAAGTGGAAGGCTTCTCGGATGTGGGATAGGGTGAAAAATCCAGGTTCAAGAAGGACAACAAGTTCCTTCACAAGAAGCCACGTCATGAGGGAGAATGGAACTGAGGGTGAGAAAGCCCAAGAAAGGAAAAGCCTAAACAATTCCAAGGCTCGAGGTTCAAGCCCAAGGTAAATTTTGTGAAGAAAGGGGTTCCTTTCAAAGGGAACCAACCCAAGGGAGATGTTAGTGCGAAGCCTAAAGGAGCATGCTTCAACTGCAACGAAGTGGGGCATTACTCCAAAGATTATCCCAAGTTTAAAGCGAGGAATGGAAGCTTTTAGGTAATTGCTCTCAATGCCAACCTAGCCCAAGCTAAATGTAATCAACTTATCTTCTTAAAAGGGAAGATTGCTAAGCAGGATGTGTTACGTCTTTTGGACACATGGGCTTTTCACAACTTCATAACCCGAGAAAGCGCCAAATGGATGGAGCCCCAATTGGAGGAACTCAAGGCACCCATCGAAGTGCACTTCGTGGATGGGGTTCCCCATCCCACTACGTCACAAGCAAAGGAAGTGCCTTTTCAACTAGGAGATTGGAAAAGAAAGGTGGACTTGCTGGTTTCCACCTTGGGTGGAAATGATTGCGTTTTGGGAATGGAGTTCATCACCTGAAACAATGTGTTCATAGAAAGGCATAATAGACTAGTTAGAATCTCGTCCAAAAGCGGGATCGTGCAGGTGAAGGCACATGAAAGCCTTGTGTGGGTGGATCAACCATTCACTTTATGTTAGGAAAAACCTGGGAAAAAAAATGTGTGGGAGGTTATAGCATGTTGTGTGTGATGTGGGTGTTGGATGAGTATGAGCCCAAGGAAGCCGCCAACTTGGTGACTTCCCCGAAGTGCATTAAGTGAGTCTTGGATGAGTTCGTGAATGTGATGCTTGAAGAGTTGCCTAAGGACTTGCCCCTAAGAAGACAAGTTAATCATGTAATTGAGGTGATGTCGGGAGTGGCACCTCCCGCCAAGGCCCCATATCGAATGAGCCATGAGAAGTTGAAAGAACTTAAAGTTCAACTCGAAGAACTCATCACAAAAGGATACATTAAAATTAGCAAATCGCCATATGGGGCACCCGTCTTTTTTGTTCACAAGAAGGATGGGAAGTTGAAGATGTGTGTGGATTATAGAGCCATCAACAAGGTAACGATGAAGAACTGATACCCATTACCTCGAATCGATGATCTCTTTGATCGACTCTCTGGAGCTAAAGTGTTAAGTAGGATTGACCTATGTTTGAGGTATTACCAAATTCGAATTGCGAAAGGGGATGAAGAAAAGACCGCTTGCCGCACAAGGTATGGCTCATACGAATTCTTGGTGATGCTTTTTGGGCTCACTAATGCACCCACCACATTTTGCACTCTCATGAATGACATTTTCCAGGAATGGTTTGATGACTTTGTCATCGTATACATAGACAATATTTTAATCTATAGCGGTTTTATGGATGAGCATGTGGAGCACCTTCGAAAGGTGTTCAAAAAGTTAAGGGAAAACAAATTATATGCCAAGCTTGAAAAATGTGAATTTGGGGTGATGGAAGTGAACTTCCTTGGGCATAGGATCACGTAAGAAGGTTTGAACATGGATGATCACAAGGTGAAGGCAATCTTGGATTGGGAACCACCTAGGTCGATTCCGGCCTTAAGATCCTTTTTAGGATTGGCTTCCTACTATCGCAAGTTCATCAAGAATTTTGTGAAAATAATCACACATTTGACAAATCTTTTGAAGAAATCTTCCGGAACTTACGAATGGGATGAGGCATGCAATGGAACCTTTGAAACCTTAAAAGGCATTTTGTTGAAAGCGTGAGTGTTAAAGTTACCCAACTTTGACAAAGATTTTGAGATCCACTCTGATGCCTCTGACTTTGTGATTAGAAGAGTCCTAGTGCAAGATGGAAGGCCGGTGGCATTCGAGAGTAAGAAGTTGAGTGAAACGGAACGAAAGTGGCCAACATAGGAGAAGGAAATGTGGGCGGTCATACATTGTCTCAAAAGTTGGGGCCATTACATAGGCTCCAAAGATGTGGTGGTGTGGACCAACAATGTAACCTTGAAGTACTTTGCCATTTAACCAAAGTTGTCATCAAAACAAGTGAGATGGCAAGACACATTGGCCTTGTTCAATGTGGACATTCGACATAAGCCTGGGAAGGAGAACGTGGTGCCTGATGCTCTTAGTCGAAAACACCAACTTAAAGTGGTGTATGTGGGGGAAACAAAATTTCAAAAGGAAGTTTGATTAGCAAGCCGTCATGACAAATTCGCCAAGGAAGTGAGGCAAAACATTCAAAAGGGAATCAAGTCACACTTCCACCTACGAAATGGATTATTGTGGTATAAGCAAAATTAACTCTATGTTCCAGAAGGGAGGATGAGGGATGTGCTCTTGAAGGAATGTCATGATGGGGTCGCTCGCGGGCCATGGTGGTGCAAAGCGCACCACAACATTCCTTAAGAAATCCTACTATTGGCCCAACTTGAAAGATGATGCAAAGGAGTATGTGAAGACTTGTTTGACATGCAAACAAAATTGGACACTTAACAAAAAAACAAGCAGGATTGTTGCAACCATTATCGATTCCCAAAGGGCCGTGGGAAAGTGTGTCCATGGATTTCACAGTTAGCTTGCCACCATCAAGGGGTTTTGATGCCATCATGGTGGTGGTGGATCAATTTAGCAAGATGGCACATTTCATTCCCACCAAAGATAGTGCCATGGCCCAAGAAACAGGAAGGTTGTTCTTCACACATGTGTTCAAGCATCATGGCCTCCCAAAGGACATAGTTTTAAATCAAGACCCAAAGTTCACGAGCAAGTTTTAGCGAGCCCTATGGAAGCGCATGGGGTTAGAACTCAAGATGAGCACATCCTTTCAACCCCAAATGGATGGACAAATCGAGAGGGTGAACTTGGTTATCCAACAATTCTTAAGAAATTATGTGGCAGCAGATCAACAAGATTGGGTGGACCATTTGGAGTTGGCTGAGTTTTGTTACAACAATTCAGAACATTCGGCAATGGGGGCCACCCCCTTTTAAATGGTGACGAGTAAGTCACCGATCGTGAGGGCAACCCCCAAGTGATGCAAGTGAGGAAGTGCCCATGGTCACACAACTTGATGACGAGAAACGGCGCTTGTGGGAGATGGCAAAGGCCAACTTGGAAAAGGCGCACAAGAGGTACAAAGATTTTGTGGACAATTCCCGATGAGAGGTGAAGTTTCAAGAAGGGGATGAAGTGTGGTTAAACATCAAGAATTTTCAATTGCCAGAAGGTTTGAGTCACAAGTTCTTGGGCCCATATGCGGGCCCATTCAAAGTGTTGAAAAAGAAACTTTTCGACATTTACAAGTTAGAATTACGAGAAAATCTTAGAGTTCACCCCACATTTCATGTTTCTCTTTTGAAGCCAGTCGCCCGTAATGCCTCAAGGCCTAATCGGGAACACAACTCAAGGCTCCCACCAGACTTGGTCCATAATGAACCAGAATTCGAAGTGAAGGCCATGCTCAAGTCAAGGCAATTAAGAGGACGAAAGTGGGAATACTTAGCTAAGTGGAGAGGATACCATCCAATAGAGGCATCTTGGGTGAAGGAATCTGATATGGAACATGCCTAAGAAGCCATAAAGGAATTCCACACTAGAGCGGCAAAGAAGAGACGTAGAACGTGATGAGGACATCACCTTTCTTTTAGTGGGGCAGGGAGTCACATAAAATGTACCACATCAAGTTGCGAATGAAATAAAGGTTAAAAACTTCCAAAAGATTGTATCATGAAAATAATGTATAAGTACAAATAAGGTTGTCAAATTGGCATTGGACAAATGGAACTTTCTTACGTAGGCCCAAATTAAAATTGGACTCCTACCTTAGGGTTAAGAAAAACCTTGACCCCAAAAAAGGAAGCAAGCAAGGTGAGCTTGCGGGGACATGCACAAGCTTTAAGTGCATCCCAAATGTGGAAAGTCTTGACCCCGTTCGCATACTTTAATCGCGTAGTTTGGGATTTGGATTTTTGCAAAACCCAAATGTCGTTTCTCGTACCTTGATAAGCAAAACCTTTTAGTTAAGGCTTGATTGTTGTGATCAAGGCGCAAGGTTGGGAAAGGAGTCATGTCAAGTAACTTAGGTCAAGATTAGACTTGGCTTTGAGTTCCTCATGAAGGGAAGGTTGAAATAATGACCTCCCAAATGAAGGCTTCGTCAATTAGGCTAATTTAGGTCTTTTGACGAA
>Ga0116229_10011862_pt1 | contig 12730 bp, 6 predicted proteins | sample S1TSphgellanicum_3_FD_87313 | JGI IMG/M metagenome (GOLD analysis project Ga0116229, IMG submission 87313) | Host-associated microbial communities from peat moss isolated from Minnesota, USA - S1T2_Fc - Sphagnum magellanicum MG | ecosystem: Host-associated > Plants > Peat moss > Unclassified...
ATTTATTTATTTATTTCCGGGTACCTACCGGGGTTTCCTTTTTGGGTCAAGTTTTGTGATGTAGCCAAAGTGGCAATCATTCATAGGAAATTTTGGCCAAAGAGCATGGGTTTGAAACCTTTGAGAAGGGAGGGTTCGTCGAGAATGATTGATTTCCGGTCCCCCGAATGCTATGGATAAAAGGGTACCATCTCTCAAAATGGAAGTAGGTGCAATAGAGGGTGAAAAAGCCATGCGATCAAATGTAATTGGTGCATTAAATTTTTTTTGAAAAAGAAGAAGAAAGAAAGTGGTGATTCTTAAAACACTTCCCCCTTTATTAAAAACCAACTCCATGTTATTTTCTTTGAAGAATAAGGCATTGCAAAATTTAAAGGACATTTTGGTGGACATCTACAACCCTACGCCGATTGATAAGTGTTTTGTGAATTGCACATAGGTACATAACTCCAACTAATTATTATTATTATTTTTGAGATACCAACTATGTGTGTTGATCCGGTTATCAATCTTATGAATAATGCATTAGAAACACTCCCTAAATTAAACTAAATAATTTCATTAATTAAAAAAAAAAACGCTAATCCCACCTTCCTTGCTCCCTTCCATCCTCCCTTCCCCCATTATAAGTTGTTTGGTTATCCGGGGTTACCTTAGTCAACAAAATTCAAGGGAACACCAAAAGATTTGTTCAAAACTGATTCTCTTCTTATCCAAAAAACTTGCAAATAGTTTCCTCCCACACAAAAAGAAGGTAAAGAAAAGAACCCCACACTCCCCCCTCTAAAAAAAAAGAAAGAAAAAAAGTTATAAAATCTATTTTGGATACTCCGCGCAATGCATGAGTATGGACGCCCTCCAAAAAAAACAATTCTGTTTTTTCCACTTGGTGGGGGGGGGGAGGGGAATTTTAATGGGAAATAGAGGCGTGGCCTCCCTCCCCCGCACTCCACTCCGGAAAAACCTATGGTTCAGTAACGTGATTGGCGGATAACAAAAATATCCGGATTGAGTAGCCTATGGCAGGCCTACAGGATGGCTCTCGGAAACAGGACCATATAACCCAGTGGATAGTCCTTTATTATTAATAGCTACTGGGACTGGGACCCCCACAAAACAAAACAAAAAAGCGGGGGGTTTTTTTTTTTGGGGGGGGGGGGGGGGGGGGGGGGGAGAGAGAGATAGAAAAGATAGGGAGAGCTACATAAACTGGTTCGCCAACTGGATGAAAAGAGAGAACAAAATTAAGGAATTGGTTTGTAAGGAAGTGCTTGTAGGTGGATGAAAAAAGAAAATTGGATGAATTATTCATTCTAAAATGGAGATGAAATCACGGACGGATGGCAAAGGCGAGACGTTCCCATGACGATGAATTGATTGGATAGGAATGGATTATACCTTTTTTTTTATTGCGACCAAAAGAAATTAAGCCCATAATTTGCAAAGGAAACGCCTCTACGTGGATGAAAAAGTGCTGGTTATTTACAACGTCCCCACGCCTGAAATGTTGGATGAAAAACCACGGGACTAATGGGGATGAGAGACGTTCCCATGACGATGATTGGATAGGAATGGATTGTCCGCGTTATCAACGGAGCCAATAACTAAAGGATACATGGATGAAAGCAGAAATGTGTTGACACTTCGGTGACTTTTCATTCACCTCACCGGGCTTATTGAATGAAAAAGTTTCTGTGGATGAATGAAAAACTGGGATGAATGAATATTATGGATGAACGCCGCTTGGAAGGGGGCCGGGGGGATGGGGTTCGCTCTCCTTCTGTGCTTCGCGATCCTCCTCTGCGCGCGTGCGCGCGCGCGCGCCTCTCTCGCTTTCTCGCTCGCTCGCTCCCTCGCTCGCTCTGTGCGCCGCTTGTGTGTTTTGTGGTCTGTGTTTTGCGGGATTTGGGAGTGCAGCGAGTTGCGAATTCCAGTAAAAGATTAGAACTGGAAACAACAAAGAACTGGGCTTTCAATCCATGGCGCAATCCGCAAGCGGAACGAGCTTGTGAGCACAAAATGTATGCTGGATTCAAGCTGGTGGTGGTGGTGGAGGTGGTGGTGGCTTGGGTTCAAGTTCTCATGTCACGCTGGACTCCTCCCGGGAGCTTCAGCTAAGTACAGTTCCTGCTGACTCAGCTGAAAGAATCAAGTTCCACAGGTGGGAAAAAGTCTTGCTCGGATGTGAAGAAAAAATGTGTTTGCAAGCTCTTTCTCTTTTTCTTTTCCCTTCACACTAGACTTACTACTCCAGTTCCAAGACTGTGTTTTGAATCTGCAGCAGTTTCTCCAGTTAAAATTGGCCCATCTTCTCGGACTGTCTTGTCTTTGGGTACCGCATTCGCAAACAAATGAGGGAATTCATCTGCTTTGTATTTTTGAGTGTTTTTTCGGTTTTGGGTTGTGATACCCATCGCCCCAATAGAAGGATCAAATTCTAGAACTCTTTTTGTTGAGAAATTCCTCTCGTAGCAATGTTTGCATATCTGCTGCTGTGTATGTGGGGGAGAAGCGACAGAGAGATGGAGAGACAGAGTGTATGTGTGTGTGTGTGTTTGTCAGATTCCAGAGATTTTTTTGCTTGTTTCTTACGGTGAATCTTTTGTTGGGCCGCAGTGCCAGACTGCTGTGAAGCCCAAGAACCATTGGAGAGACCATACTAGACCATCTTGACTGCAATGGGTTTGTTGAAATTCCAGAGATTAGCAGCTTATTTCATCAATAGGCACGAAATTCTGGAGATTAGGAGCCCAAGGTTTGCAGATTAGGCGCCCAGGATTTGCGAGTCCTTAGAGGTATGTATGTGGGTTTGGAATTCGTTTGTGCAGATTGCAGAAGATGGAGAAGGATTCACAACTTTTGGGTTGCAGCAGCCACTTGAGATGAGAAAGCAGCAGCTGATTTCAAGCTGGCAAGATTCAGCCTGTAGAGAGACACACACAGAGAGACACAGAGAGTGTTTTGAGATTCAGCTGATTCTTGGGAGAGCAGCAGCAGTCTGAGAATGCCAACAAGGGCAGGAGGAATGCCAACAACAACAACTCCTCCTCATGTGAAGGTGGTGGTGGAGGATGAGAAGGAGGAGATTCTGGATTCTTTGATTTCTATGAACTTGTCGACATCACAATGCAATGAATCAAACTTGTTGAATGCTGATAATGATGATGATGACATCAAGGATTTCAACTTGGAGTTCTTGGAGCAATCATGCACGAAGCTGCTGGACTGTGACAACAGTCTGGAGGGGTTTCACTTTGAGGATGATGATTTCATGAGGTTTGATGGAGAAGATTCCACTACGGAGCTAGAGATTGATATGGACACTTGCACTGTGGTGGATCTTCCAGCTGACACCAACAACAGCAGCTGCTTGTGTTTGGATATGGAGTCACCCCTGAACAACTTGGTGGGATATGATGGCCAAGAGACAGAAGAAGATGGTGTTGAGACTGAGGAGATTGGGGAGGAAGAAGCTTTGTTGTTGGCTGAGGCTGCAAAACTTGTGGGGGATGAGAGCAGTGACAGGGAATCAATTGGGCCTGTGGACAAAAAGGAGGACCAGGCAAGCTCAAGCCAATGCAGTAATCTTAAGGGAAGTAACAAATCTTCTTCTTGTGCAGCTTCGTCTTCTTCGGGTCGGCGCAAGACAAAGGTGGATTGGACACCAGAGCTGCACCGAAGATTTGTGCAAGCAGTGGAGCAACTGGGGGTGGAGAAAGCCATCCCGTCAAGGATCCTGGAGCTCATGGGTGTACAATGCCTAACTCGACATAACATTGCAAGCCATTTGCAGAAGTACAGATCTCATAGACGACACATGATTGCCAGGGATGTGGAAGCAGCTTCTTGGCAACACCGACGGCCTCTTACTTGGGCTCGAAGCCAGCGGGAAGGTAATGCTTGGTTGGCACCCCTGATGATGCAAACTGGCTGTGGCTCATCAGGTGGTCATCCTTTCGCACCTGTCACCGGGCTACCTCCCTTCCAACCCCATCATCATCATCATCATCCTCATCTCCCCCCAGCACATGGACATCATCACATTGGAGCTCCCTTGGTTGTTTGGGGTCATCCAACTGTGGATCACTCTCCATCCCATATGTGGCAGCAGCAACAACCAGCAGCAGCAGCTGCTGTGAACACACTCCCATTCTGGCAACAACCTGACGGTACATTCTGGCAGCAGCAGCAAGCAGCAGCAGCTCCTGCAAGCATTGGTTCTTGGACTTATTCCTCCTCACTCCCCCCTGGTGTTCCCTCCCCAGTTTTGAGAGTGCCACCATATGCATCTTCATCTCCATCTTCTGCTTCTCCTGGCACAGCACAAATGATGATGACACCAGCAGGCATCACAAGTGAGACTTTTTTCATGGATGAGTCTACCATGACACCAGGGGCAATGTACCAGACAAGCGAGCATCCTGATTCTGCTGCTGATATCAGTGCTGCTGCAGGAGCTGCAGCTTGTAGCAAACCTTGTGATTTTCCACCTCCAAAAGAAATTCTCGATGCTGTCATCAGTGAAGCTCTTGCAAATCCATGCACTCCTTTGCCACTCGGATTGAAACCACCATCTGCAGCTGGTGTCATGGCTGAGCTTTGTAGGCAAGGGATCTTTGATGTTGTGGCGCCATCAATCTCATAATAAGAAAGCACACCTGCAACGTGTTTGCAGATTCACTGATTCACACCCATGACACCTGCAGGTGTAGATAATAATCAGGAATGTGTGGTTTGGGCACCCCACCTTACAGAGATGGGAAAATGGGGATGGAAGTGGGGATGTTGTCCTCACTAGTTTAGCACTTGAAATATATGGCTTGTTGGTTCCAACTGTGTTTTCTTTAAGCACCTGATTTACTCCATGTGATGATCATGATGGGCACCCTGGAAGGCTTCAGATCAAGCTCAGAGCTCCAATGGTGTTCAGCCTCGTTCATTGTGTAAGTTGGTTTGTCTTTATTGTGGATGGAGAAACAATATAACTCTGTATTTTGTCAGGAGAAGTCTCTTGCAAAATTGAGTTGTGTTTTCATATGCACCGGAAAAACCTAACTGCATTGTTGCTGATGTTTTTACTTCCAGGTTGTGCTATGACAACAATATTGTCACTGGAGTGGGACTTGGAGTCAATCGGCAATGTGACTAGTCTGCAGCTCAGATCATGTAAGTTGCTGTTATGCAGTTTTTATTGAGTTCTACTCTTGGAAAATTGTAGAGGAAAAAAATGCACAACTGGAATTTCTTCTGGATGATGATGCCTCTTGAAAACACAACAAGATCCTGTTAAGATCCCATTCTTGACTGGCAGCTTATATGCAACTGAAATTTTCTTCCAGAACAACAATCTTATTGGTCTGATTTCAGAATCTTCAACCACAGTCTCCACTGTCTGGTCAGCGTAATTTCTGAAGCTTCAATCAAATTTTCCAACAATCTGGTTGGTCTGATTTCTGAAGCTTCAATCAAATTCTCCAACAATCTGGTTGGTGTGATTTCTGAAGCTTCAATCAAATTTGCCAACGATCTGGTTGGTCTGATTTCAGAAGCTTCAATCAAATTCTCCAACAATCTGGTTGGTGTGATTTCTGAAGCTTCAATCAAATTTTCCAACAATCAAATTCTGCAACAATCTGGTCGGCATGATTTCTGAAGCTGAATTCAAATTCTGCAACAATCTGGCCAGCATTATTTCTGAAGCTTCAATCAAATTCTCCAACAAATTATTTTTGCTTTCTGTTTACAAGCAATGCAGGAACAACACTGCGACATAATTGTTGGGATCATACAGTACCGTAAGTTTACCTTTTGCATCTCTATACATCCATGCCAATATTTTTGTCCTCCAAATTCTTCACTTCCATATAGCAATTGAATAGAACTAGAAATTATTCTTTCTAGTGGTGAAACTCATGATGATCTAGACACAAGTGTTGCAACTCATAATTGCTGCAATGGGTTCGATCGGATAAGATGATCAGCTACTAATGTGTGTAGATGGGTTATAATGTGTGCTTCCTAAGTTCACAAAGTATGAGAATTCGCTCAATGCAATTGTACCAGAGCATATGTTTTTTAAATGATCTTTCTTTCATCAATCTCCTGAACTAAACATTCTTCCGCTCCATATGTCATTTGAACGCTTATGGATTGCCACATTCATAAGAAGCGGTCAAAAAAATTGAGGAAATACTCTCCAGTTCAGTGCTTGTCTTGTAGTAGTGTCAAGCCTAGTGTTGCATTTAATTTGTGCTCCTATTTAGTGCTTGCCCATGTTTTGTGTGGTATTCTATCTAGGAATTTAGCTTACTACTAATCAAATTCAAATTCGATTTCATGGTCCGCATCATATATGTTGTTAATCCTTTTGTTTGTGTAATGGACCTGTTCATTTTGCTTTGTGTGTTGCTTGTCTTTTGAGCAACTTGTTGTATATATTCGAATTGACTCACTTCAATTAGTTGATTTATTTGTTGATGAAAAATGTTCCCAAGGTCTCATATTTTACACTCAAAAGGCAATTTATGGTGACCGGCAAACCAAACTTTTGATTTAAAAAATAGTGTTAAAAAAAAGCGGTTAATGGGCTTCTCATTTAAATCATAGCCTTGCTACTAGGAGGTTGAGCTGTTGCATCTCCTCCTTTGGTTAGTAATAAGGAATGGTTCTAGAACATCATATTCAAATCCAATATTAAAAAGAAATTGGATGTAGGATTCAATCATAAGCAATTGTATTTCTTGTTTGTGACAATACTTAATTAAATACTTGAAGTGATTTTGTCTTGAAAATCTGTTGAAAAATCATGACACAAAAGAATCTCCAGGCCATGCCTATCAATGCCACAACTTTTGTTGATTTTGTTGATAAACTTGCACACTTGCTCCATTTTAGTCTTTAATTTGTATCTTTTGCAACCACTCTTTTTTGTTTACATACTTGAAACAATTTGCTAATGCTAGTGTTTAGGCAAATTGAAGAATGAAGAAAATATCTATACATGTTGATTAACCTTTTTATTAGCAACAAGGAGAAATGTACAAATTGTGTGAACAAGAAGTAATGCTAACCAAAGAGAATTATCATGGTTCATTTTCATTGCCATTTGTTGAAATTGTCAAACTATAATAAGGCATCAAATATGCTATCAATTCCAATGGACAATTTACATGCATGTCATTCACATGTAAAATGTTGTTATTACATGGCACAATCAGAATTTGTTTCCATGCAACCTTTTGGCTCATGCCATATTTTCACATTTTTAAAAGACACATTTAGTCCAAGGAACGTCTATAATCCAAGTGGTTGCTATTCATGGTCACTTTAAGAGTGGTTGGGGATTTAAATGATCAGATTTTGTTTCGTGGTGACTTTGAATCATACTTTGAAACTTGTTTTTAATAGCTCATAATAAGGAATTTTGCACAAATTTTTCCATTTCATATATAGTGTGAAAAGGTAAAGGATATATTTATTTTTAGTTTACAACTAAATGGTAAAAGTATGAACAAATGAACTAGTATGTGAAATAAATGAAGGATATAATGGATGAAATAATAATGTAAGGAGGTACAAAAACTTGATGAAGGTGTTTGCATGTCAAAAGCATAGAGACTATCAAGGGTGCAAAAATTAATGAAAAGAATGATTATATACATCATGAATCCAAATGGCACACAAAAAGTAGGGACATCGACAAGAATGTAAAACATGTGAAGTGTGTAAACAAATAAGTTTTAGACATGGAAAAGTTGGAATTTGAAACAAAAACACAAAGGTGAATTTTGTGCTACAAAATTGCACTTGATTTTAAAATGTTGATTAAATTAAGGATAGTGAGTTGCATTACAAGTATTTATTTTCATTTGGAGGTTTGGGTTGTATAGACATTTGTAGAGCTTTCCATGAAGGTTGTTGGCCACATAACCTTAGTAAACATTTTTTTTATATCCATTTTAATAAAAAAAAAATTGATAGTGAATTTCAACTAATATTGGTGATAATGGTGTCAATGAGTTAACTTTATCCTATGTAGATGAAATGTGCATGATGATGGATAATTTTATTAATTTTCAAAGAATTTGAAGGACATTCACTGATGATTTACATCCAATGTTTCTTTTGGGCGAATTCTTTTACTTGGCAAAAACAAATTTAATAAATGAAATTTTTTTGGGTGATATTTAGGGAAAATTTTCACCATTTTTAGAAGTAAAAAAATTAAACTAACAACATCTAGATCTAGGCATTTCCTAATTTGCCACTTGTAATAGCACTTTGCAAAAATGTTATTGCCCACCTAAGACAGTTGCCATTTAATGTTAATTAATGTTGGAGATCCTTGCTAGTGCACTTATTTGACGAATTTGAAAAAAAAACCTTATTTACATCCATAGTGATGACTTAAAATTAATAGAATATTTTTTCTACTAATTGTTCATATGCCTTATTGGATGTTTTGTGCACTATGATGAAACAAATAATCATCATTTGGGAAAATATGAACCTTAAGAATTAAAATTGAAAGAAAAATGTGCAAAACACAAGTGGGTTGCATAAAAATTCATTGATGTAGTACCTAGGCCAATTTGACATTAATTTAATGATTTTTGATTTTTTTGAATTAAAAAAATCTTATAATTGTGTCAAAAGTTTTTAAAAATGTAATTTTTTGTTTTTTTCCATTTGTTTTTTCCCCCATTCAATGGATCCTACTTTGACAAAAAAAAGAATCAAATGATTGTTTCATGTGTGTTGTGCACATGAAAAGTTGATAGGGTGATGAAAAAGAATAATAATGATTTTTTCACTACTATAAAATTAGACTACTCAAATACCTTCAATTTCATGAAAGTGTAATTGGTGCAAATTTCTAGCTATTTAATATTCAACCTTTATCAATTTACTAATTGACACCTTAGTTTTTGTCAAATATGAAAAAAACTAAAAATGGGTGTCAAAATGAAAATTTGAACATTAATTAAATATTCAATGGTTGTGGAACTAACCCAAGTATTACCATGCAATATAACATGACTACCAATATGCATATGGAGCACAAAAGGGATAACATATGACCCAAATGTTAGGTCAACAATTGATTTAAAATGTTATTTAACATTGCACCCAACTTATGTAATTTTTTTCATGAAAATGGAAGATCCTATATTTAAAATTTGAGCTTTTGAAGAAATTTTACATGAATTTCCAATTCTTAATTTCATTCTTCCTTCCACTATTGTTCACAACCCATCACAAAATTTCAAATGGGAAAACTTTCATCTTTGAGTAAGGAAAAGCAAAATCCACGACAAAAATCTAATGAAAGTAGGAGACTCATTACCATTTTGAACATGATCAAAACAAGAAGCAAAAGGAATAATAATCTACCATGACATTTGTCCATGACCTCTCCTTAGTTTTTATGCTAATTAATTATAGTATAAAAATCATTATTTCCTAGCAACGATGGGTTTGAAATTGACATCATCTTCATCTTGCTTTTATATTAATATCACAAAATAACAATTCCAACTCTAATGTAATGTCAAACAATGTGAACAATACTTGAAGAAGATGAAACTAAACATGCGGATATGATAAGATAAAGTTTTAGGTGAGATAAAGTTTAATACTAATTTTACTTTTATTTCTTCAAGGCAACTTTAAGACTTACAAAATATGATAGCTCTATTAGTTGCACACAAGTGAGGGATATTGCACACCAAGTTCTAAGTTTTTCACTTTTCCTTTAAATGTCCATCACTTGCTCAACTTTCCTTTTTCACCTATAAGAGTTTATGTTTATAATAAGATTATAGGTGGGCCTTACTAAAGTTCTAACCTCTTCCAAAATTCTTTCATTCCTCCAATTGCCAACCTTGAAAATTGTCTAAGATATTGTTGTGTGACAATTCAAGTTGTTTTGAAGTTGTGCTCCCATTAACCCGTTAATAATCCCTTACATTCTAGCATGTGAGAAGATAATCATCTTTATTAATACCTCGGCAATTCGATTAATGCTTGTTATAATTGATCCCGATCCTTATAAAGAGATGGAAGAAATCCAAATAATCACCCATTATTGATTCAATCTCATCTTGAAATCATAAATTTGAAAGTTGGTTTGTTGGAATATGCTTTCATTTCTCCTTCCATTTGAATCTTTAGTATGTCCACCATCAATAATTGGGATGTTTTCTTGACTTATATAAAAATTGTTGGCTATTTATCTTCGGTTTTAATCGTTGTATACCAACCAAATTGCCTTTGCAATGGCAAAGATTATGCATAGCCTTAATTATCAACCCTAAAATGGGCTTTGTAATTAAGATGCAACATGAACCACAAAAATAAATTTTAAGTAATTCATATGAATATCATTTTGACATCAAATCTAACATCTAGTTTAGTGTAAGAAGACCATGTTGTAATGCATGTTTGATTTGTTTAGACTATAAAGCACATTACTGAAAAATGCAGCACATTTGGGTTGTGTTATCATGTTCCATTTTCTTAATCAATAATAGTGCAAGTGGTTTGTTGTGTTGTAGCTAACTTGCTAACTAACACCTTTTAAAACCTAACTAAAATTAGTTAAAGTTACCTACCTAGATCCTAGGTAAACCTAGGACCATTAACTCCTAAAAGTATAAGGCTACCTTACTAGCCTAGCTAAATAATTTTAAAAAAAAAACCTTACCAACTAACAAAAATTAATTGTGTGATTTGTTGAGAAAGCCCTATTCTTAATGTGCATTGATCAAACAAATTATTTAACCACATGCGATCATGTTATAAACCAAATATTATTTTATTTTGATGAAATTCAAATTTAATTGTACTAATGTACATAAATTGGAATAAATGGGTTGTCTTTAGAATGTGTTGTTTGAGAACATCCTACCTAAAATCACCTAATGTTATTGTCACACAAAAGGTGCACGAATGTTGTATGATTTTTCAAATGTGAATATGAGAGTTTCAAAATGTAAAATTGAAGTATACTTTGGAAGTATGTAAATTTCTAACTTGTGGCAATTATTACGTTTCAAAGTTTCTAAAAGTCATAATGGCAAAATCATGTTAGCTCTTGAAGGATTATTTTACAAAATTTTAAACTATTAGATTTGCTAGTGGTTTATTCTTAGACTAAACACTAAATATGTAGGCAAGTGTTATATCCCACCATCTTTATAATATATTTTTAAATATATATATTTCTAGGTCTCTAGTTACCACCTAGAAAATTGTAACTCATAGTTAGAACAAAAATTATAGTTTAAATGTTTCATACGTGTGATTCGTTCCATCATATAATATTGGATAAACCTCTCATCTCCACTAATTGAAACCTCTTGAATTGAATATATAACATTTTGGGGTTATAGTGAGATGTTTGTGCTTGTCAAATGAAATTGAATGACAAAGTTCATCAAACATATTGGCCCTTAAACATCACTTATTTATGAAACTACATTTGTTCATTATCTCTTGTCAAGATGGAGGTGACAATATTGATAATTATTTTGGAACAAACAATGTTAGTTGAAGATGTTATTTACAATGAACCACTTGCCTATGACATAGTTATTTTCTTACTTTGTTGAAAAAATGCTTTTAATGAAATGACCTTCATATGGTTTTAAAACTACAAATATTGGTTGGTCACTCATTTGATTTCTCACAACTCAAGGTTTATTTTAAAGTTCTTACAAGGTTTAAGGTAAATTGATCTTGGTTTATTGACATGACCTTGTTTATCCATAATAATGTGTAAGTAAACACTCATTGAAATTTTTTACTAACAAGTCTCACATACAAACAAGAGGATGCATTATTATATTTTGTTCATGGAAGAGAGCATTACTCATGTTTTCTTAACTCAACTTTTATAAATAGGTGTTTTTATATGTGCATATTGCATATTTTGAAATGGTCATATTTCCTTGAAAAGGTACTCATGCAAATGCTTTCAAATTCCTTCATTGGAAGGCAAAATTGTTAAAAAAATTGTTAAGGTGTTTAGGATAACAAAACATATCATGGATAATGTAGGAGGTGCAATCTATTTCACATAATATGCCAAGAAAATTGAAGATCATATTTGTTGGCATTGTACAAAACAACACTAAATATGAATGAGGATCCAAGTGGACTCAAATTTGATATTTTAATATGAATAATGGTATCATTTGTCAATTAGTATTTTATTTTAATGAAAAACAGGTTGTGATTGGAAACTTGGACCTTTGACATTGTGTTACTCCAACAATCAAAATGGATTGGGATTTTAAAGGTTTGGAAGGTTAGTGGAAAATGTGAAATACATTTTTATTAAAAATTGTATGATATCTTATGGTGATCAAAATGTTCTCACCATAAATATCCTTAGTCCAACCATAGATTCATCATATATCAAGGACGGTAGCTTGTTTGTTTGTTTTGTCACATTTAGATTTCCCCAACCCCAAGGTCCTTAGTGGGGTTCATGGTATAATTCGATATCCATGATGAGTAGGGGTGCAACAAGGTGGTTTCATCATGCTTGGACCTACAATATGAAAGTTATTGAATGTTGAATATGTTCATCACCAAAAATTCAATAAAAATCAAACTTGGATTCCACACAATCAGTGATAATTAACAATGAAAAAAATGAGTTGATTTTGTGAAAATCAAGTTTCATTTGAATGACATTGCATGGAAGTTGAATTGAATTGAATTG
>Ga0116229_10011863_pt1 | contig 12729 bp, 12 predicted proteins | sample S1TSphgellanicum_3_FD_87313 | JGI IMG/M metagenome (GOLD analysis project Ga0116229, IMG submission 87313) | Host-associated microbial communities from peat moss isolated from Minnesota, USA - S1T2_Fc - Sphagnum magellanicum MG | ecosystem: Host-associated > Plants > Peat moss > Unclassified...
AAATTCTTTCATGAAGGCATAGCTCCTCATTTACCAATAGAAGGTCAAGAATAATCGTGCTGAACAATGGGAATTTTACAAGACACAAATTACCAAAATCCTGAACAAGGCTTTTCCAGTTGTAGAAGAGACGAGGACTTGTACAAAATTCAATTAGCTGCTTATGCCCAAGCCTTCCTTAATTTTGTTTTACCTTTGTTTGTTGCTCCCTCTCCCGCCAAGATGCCGTCATGAACCAAATTTGAGATAATTACTATGGGAGGAGCTAAAGAAGGAACTAGAACCGCAATGGAGGTGGATTCCATTGCTGCAAAAGTGGTAACCGAAAGTACTTAAGTTGCATCTTACACTACTAAGGCTGCCACCGAAAATGGGCATCCTTCAACTTTGTTTACCATCATAAAAACTGAGGAAGGTATCGAAAACCTTTAGTTGGGGGATGGAATTAGAGTTGTTGCTATGGTAGAATAGATAGTTTTTTGGTAGAAGTGTAGGATACTACTACTTGATCCCAAGGATGTGACCCAAAATAAAAGGGAAGATAATGTTAAGGCTACAAAGTTTTCTAGGCCAATTTTTTAAGAGTTGTAATTTTGTATTAAAAATCAAACTTTACCAATTTTGAAATACAATTTGATTTTACATTATTACCAATTTTAGGGTAAAATCAATTTTACATTATTACCAATTTTAGGTTAGAACCGATTTTACATTACTATCAATTTTAAGTTAGAATCAATTTTAGATTACCACCAATTTTAGGTTACTCTCAATTTTGAAAAGTTATTTATTAATAAAAACTGAAAAATCAAATGTCACCTCTGACTTCAGTTCGAAATTTTAAATGTAGGATAAGGTTGGATAATTTGGGGTTTATGAGGACTTCTAGGGATTTTTCATTTTTTTTATGACCCTAATCATTTTCTTATGAGTTTGAAGTCTTCACCTGGGGAAACACAAAGGGTTTTTTTTCTGATTTTTGTTTTGGATACAACTATAATGTAATTTTTGCATTCGGAAGCTTTTCAAATGAAGTGAGTTTGTTTTGCTCAAGTTTTTGCTTTGTAAAATGTGTTGGAGTTGTATTTCCTACTTGTTATTTTTTATTGTCAACTTTGGAGATGTTGTAGAGTTATTTGTTGTTATCTACTTGTTTTTCTTAAAAGAAATGATAAATTATTTACCTAACTGTTTTCCACCTATTTTGAAGTGACTATTTATCATTAAACACTAGTAAATTTGAGGTGTTCAAGTTGGTACTGATTTTCAATCTAGTACCCAAAAACACCTAGGAATTCTTAGGTGGGCTTAATAGTTTATTCATATATTAATCTAATAATGCTTATACATTGGTTTAAGATTGCATTTGTCAAGGTTGGATAATTCCAAGCAACTTAGTCCTTGTAGAGCTTAATTAAATCAATTCAAAATTCAACTTATATATTTTTCCATTTTTCAATTAGGTTTCAATTATTTTATCAATTTTTTACATAATTTAGTATTGATTTAAATGCTCAATCATAGCTAAAAATGTTTTAAAATTCCTGATTTGATAAAAAAAAACCATTCGTTCAATGTTTGGCAATCTTAGTTTACTTAGTTCAATAAAATATCACTTTCTAGAAAACAATTGTTTACCTTTTCTTAAGGTTTCACAAAATAAAGAGGTAGGGCTTAAGTCCATACTTGTATATAAGTGTTCATTCTTAAAAGAATCTTTCCTTTTAATTTCTTTGTGGAGGAAGAGGGAGAAGGCCCGAAGACCCCAAGAGATCTCAACACACCTCAAGAAGAGACCAACAAGTTCCAAGTAAAAATTTCAAACTTGAATTATTTTTTTTCAAGTTTTGATGTGGAGAAAATTTTGAGCTCAAGCTTGGATTTGAGCTCAACAAAATTTGAGTTCAAATTTAAACTTGAGCTCAGATTCTAGAATGATGACAGAATTGGCCAAGAAAAAGAAGAAAGGAGTTGAATTTGGGCCCAACTCCAAATATGGAGTTCAGTCCAAGTTTAGCTCCCTCTTGGTTTGTTCCAATTGAGCTTCTTTTAGCATTTATAAAAGGTTGGCTACAACAAAAAAAAGAGTCGAATTATAGTTTTGTTCCAATTTTGGAGCCTTTTTTGACGTTGAGAGAGGCTTGGTTGTAGGAAAAAAGAAAAGTTACACATTAATTTGGCTCCAAAAGTGGAGCTGAGCTAGAGCTCAGATCTTTTCTTTTGGGTGTAGCTAAGCTTCTCTAAACACCAAAAGAAGCTCAGTTTTAAAAAAATGGCCAAGATCTAACTCGGTTCCAAAAATGGAATTGAGCTAAAATTCAATCTCCCCTTTGAAAAAAATTTGAGCCAAGCTTTAGTTTGGCTCCAAAAGTGGAGCGAAGTTAAAGCTCGGCTCTTTGCATTTTGATGGAGCCAAACTTTTCTTGGCACCAATAGAAGCTTGGACAAGAATAAATTAAAAGAATTGAGCTTTAGCTTGGCTTTTTTTTTGCTACAACCAAATTTTTTTGGCATTGAGAAAAGTTCGGTTGTAGCAAAACATGAAGAGCTTGGCTCCACTTTTGGAACTAAACTAAAGCTCGATTTTCTTTTAACGGTAACCAAGCTTCTTTCGGCATTGAAAGAACCTTGGATGTATAAAAAAAAGTGAAGAACCGAGCCCTAACTTGACATCAAAAGTGGAGCCAAGCTAGAGTTATTTGGCTCTTTTTTTTAAAGCCGAGCTTCTTTTGCTCAATTCAACTCTTTTTTTCTTGTAGAGAGAATATTGACCTTTTTTATATGTCTACTTTTGCAGGACATATATTGCAAAAATATCTCTATCACAAGGATTATGGAGACACTTGAGGTATTGGGAGCATTGGCATAGACACTTGTTTTCAAAATTTTAGATCGCTTTCACAATTTTCTTTGTGCATTTGTAACATTCTAAATTTCTTTGCAGAGTTTTCAAGTGGTGGCATATGTAGATTCTTTATCCTTCAATAGGACTGTACAAGTCGTTCAGAGCCAAACAAAGTTTAATAGCTTTGAAATCCTTAACAAGTAATAAATAGTGTTGAGGAATAAAGCCTAGATGGTTATTCCCCTATGCCAGATGATATCAATGTTGGTTGTTCATCATGCTTTCAAAATTGACGTCCTTAAGATGGAAGAGGCATTCCATATAGCTATTGGGAGGGGGACAAAGTTTTTTATGTTTCACCTTTCAATTGGAAAGGGGATGAGGATTTTTAAAACAACACATGTCTTCTTCAAATCAGCATTGGATGTTTGAGAATGAAAGATTTGAGACTACCTTGCTTGTTGATCCTAACTTCAAGTCTTTCTCTAAATGCATTTTTTTGTTTGGGATGGTAATCACAAGTTATAGGTTTGGTTCTTTATGTTAAGTATCTGCATGATGATGAGCCTTCCTAGCACATCTTTGTTGATTCCATTATCCTTGATACCTTTCATAGGCTTATTAAGCTCCTCACTGCCACAACATAACTCAACAAGTGTGTTCTTGACCCTTTTATTGTTTCCTACATCAAGTTAGATTCAAAGGTTTTTGTTTTCATTGATTTTAGTATATGTGCAAGTCAATGGAGTTGGACCATGTGAAACCCAACCTTGTCCATGAATTTTTCAAAATTTAATCAATTGGGATTATCCCTTGGAGTAGTTCAAAGAGGTGTTATTGTTACCCAGATTTGGTAACAAGTTGATAATATAAGCAAGTTGTTAAACCTAACAAGTGTCATAACCTATTATTTAACCTAACATGTAGTATTAACCTAACTATTTAACTAAACGTGGGAGGTAATGAATGGGTTAAAAATATAGGTTGACATATTAATTAACAAGTAGTCAATAGAACTAGTACTTAACAAAACCGGTAGTTGGACAAGTAGTTAAGCAAGGTGTACTTTTTGAAATTTTGGACTATTAGTCTAAGTATTGGCTAATGATGTTTATAATGGTCAATTATGAATGTTGTATTTTGAATTGGCTAGTATCAGACTAGGAGGATGGACTTGTCGAGGGACTTTTGGATTTCATTCATGATTATGTGTTTCACTCTTCAATTATGGAACACGGATCATTTTTCTTTCAACCTATTTCCTTCAAGTTTGAGCAATTTGTGTATATGTTAGTTTAAGATTTGTAGTAGCTTAAGTTTCTGTGTGTGTGTTGTATGTACATGTTGCTGCTTTAGGAACCTATCGCTAAAAAATCCAAAGGTGAATTAACCTTAATGGGAATAGAAAAACCTTATTAACACTTGGTGACCACTTAGTAGATCAGAATTCAAAAGCAATCAAGCTTAGAATTTTTGGTTAGATTTAGTAGTTTAGTAGATTAGGTTTGAAAAACGATTGTGTTTCAAACTTTGATTTGTCACATGTTTGTTTGTTTTGTGTAAACTTTAGGATTCAAGTTTTTGATTTTGATTTAGTTTGGAATCCTTAAGAATAGGGTGAGGTTAGTGTAAAGTTTTTGAAGATAGATAGGTGCCCAATTTGTAAAATAAGTTTTATATAAACTTTTGACTATAGGAGGGGTCGTTCTGAAAAAAAAATCTATTGTTCAAAAATAATGTAAAGGTTTTCCTAGAACCTGTTGATTTTAGAAAATGTCAAAAATAGTTACTAAAGGTCTTAGAAAATAATTAAAACAAATCAAACATCAACTAGTTCAAGAACATGCATAAAAACAAGGTGAACAACAAGTGCAACCTATGGGAGATGAACCTGTGAATGCACCAAACACAAATGCAACACAAAAAGGAGAAATCAATGAACATCAAAATGTAGTAGAACCAATTGTGCAAAGAGACTTAGTAGCGCTTTCAAACCACTCATCAAGAAACACCACGAACAATAACCCAATTGAGGGTGGTGAGTGTTCATAATGATGAAAAACATGAACCTGTTTAGTTGTTTGATGAAGTCGTATCTATTCAACAACCATGGTGATCTACAACCTTCGGTTATAATCTACCCAAAATCAATGCATCTACATTAATTACAACATTTGCTAATTTTCAAAACCAACTATTACATACCAACATTCATTTGGTATCCATTAATTCGGAGATGGAATGACTTCACCTGTGCAATAGGCGGGAATAGCTTCGTCATGTCGACTAAAGACCATTTAATCAATTAGTTTCTATACCACATGTAATCGAACCCAAAAAAACACCCACAATTGTTTGACAGAAAATTATTTATCCACAAGGCACTTGGCTGGCAAGATCAATACGTGGTCCAAGTGAAAGATCACAAGTTCCACATCACATACCAATTTCAAGAGGAAACCAAGGTGTTGGAATTGTAACCTATTCATATTGTTATCAAATGGGACACATGTTCAATCGTTACCCATTTGTTGATGATAGATTAAGGCAATTACTTAGGGAGGAGGTGATGAATGTTCATCAACTTGTTCTTCCAACTATTACAATAGCCGTACCCAATGTGTATGTATTAGGAACTCAAGCCATGAATCCTATTATAGTTCATACAACAATACCTATTAATTATCAAACGACCTAGTCACAACCTATTACACCAATTGCACCACATAAAACCAATATGCTACCTACTTTAACATACCTAGTGTGGTATAATGTCATACCCCTTTTTATGCCTTTAGATCCTAATTTGTATCAACTTATCAAACTAGAACAAAAGGACTTGATTTTTTGATCTTTAGGAATTATACATGTTATGTACTTGTGTACCTAGTACCTGAACAACCTACTGTAACACCAACACATATACCATATTATGTTGGCAATTAGTTTCCTATAGTGGTTCAACTAGTGATTAGCAAGGATAGATAACTTATTCAACAACCTGTTATTACATCAATGCCAACCACTATATAGGTTACTATTAGTTTACCAACTCATATACCCAAAGGTTCTAATCACCAACCACTAGATGGAAGACAACTTGGAGATTCACTTGGAGGAAATTTGCAAGGAGAGTCATCTTTTAATCCACATGTTGGATTTTTTGGATGGCCAGCACCTAATCCACATATGTTTATACCACCACCTATTATGTAACCTATTTCAGAACCAACCACCAAGCTATCGTATAGGAAGTTACCATACCCAACTTATGTCAAAGACAACTGATCAAGATGCTCACATCAGAGTATTCAAGAAGGCCATTAAAACTAATGGTGAAATAGTGGAGGCGAACATCATCAACCTGTTTAGTTTTATTCTTAAAAATAATATCTTTGAATGGGGTGAAAATTACATTCAAGACCATACAAACTGCACTTTTGAAGAGTTGGAACAAGCATTTTTTAAGCGATTTAGAACTATAAAGAACGATGAGAAGGTCTACATGTAATTGCATAACATACAACAACAAACTGTTGAATGTGTTGAGGTTTACTATGAACGCATGTTGAAATTAGCTAATTGTTTACAAGTTAGAACAAAAGATGTTTTTCTCACCACTGTTTTCAAGGCATGTTTATTACTTTACTTAAGATTAATAACTGCAGGTATGAAGAGAAATATTTTAATTGAACGTAAAAAAATTGTTGTAATATGTAAAGAAAGTGGACATGTTAGTTTGAGTTATAATGTTTTACTAATTACACCATAGGATAATACAACAGTTAAACTTGTAGTACCAACTATTATAGTTAAATCAACATTAACCTATACCAATTGTGGTAAAATCAGTCATTCAATGGAAACCTATCATAACAGGAAAAAAGAGGTACCAATTGTGCCAACTACTATAGTTACATCTATAAAACCTATAGCAGGAACAAAAACCCAACCTGTTAAATAAAAAACAATAGTTGTTTGTTATCCCTATATGATTTGTTATAGCATAGAACATAGATTTGGAGAATGCTCCAAAAAAATTGAAGTACAAAACATGTTCAGAATTAAACCTATTAGTTATAATGCCATGACAACACCTAAACCATCTAAAACCAAAAATGTGCCAATTTATGTAATAACTACTCTTACCACTTGTAGTCAATAGTTGGAACAATAAATGTTCAAGGATAGGGAGTTGATTAAAAAGTAAAGAGGTTAAAGAATGGCAACAATAAGAATATTTATGGGATTCTTTCATTGAAATTGTTAAACAGATACAACATAGTGGGGCTGAAAAACAACCTAGATCAATGAGGGTTCGTTGTAGAGTAATTGGGTTGGATTGTCTAATAATTCAACCACAATTCAACTAATTATAAGCATTCAAACTGGTGAAGTGAATCAGCAACATGGCATTTTAAAATAGGTTATTATAGAGAAAATGTTTAAAATAATTATATGATATATCATTAAACAAGTCTTGGAGACCAATATACATTAAACTTGGGACAACTATTGCGGGTGATCCTTGATATAAAACGTTACATTTTTAATCCAGTACCATCAAAACCTACTTTATCATAACCAGCAGTTGCATTAATTGCCATTGATCATCAAATGGCAGTAATATAGGTTCAAGTAGGGAAGAACTTCATTGAAGATGTACTTCTAGATGGTGGTTTTGGAGTTGATATTATTACAGAGTAATTGAGGGTACAATTAGATTTGTTAAAACCAAAATATGCACCTTATAACTTGCATATGGTTGATCAAACCATTACAAAACCCTTAGGTTTGATTAAAGATCTTATAATTATTGTTCATGGAATTCCCTATGTAGTGACTTTTACTATAATTCATAGTAGTGTGTTAGACTCCAGTTGTTCTATATTGTTAAGTTATCCTTGGCTAAAGGATGTTAAAGTGTCTCATGATTGGGGCAACAACACTATTGTTATACAAGGAGCTAGTACAATTAGAACCATACCTGTTACTAAGAAACTTGGAGCACAAACCAAACATCTAAAAGTATTAGTTTGTTGTGATTTCCATTTTGGAATATTTGATGAAAAAGAGGATGTGATGTTTGCTACAAAACCAATACTATTTTCAATAAGAACCATAGTTGTTCCTACATCAGTCTAGTCAGATCAACTTGTTAAGTTGATTACATCAGCAAGTTTAAATTTAGTTGAACATGTTAATAAACTTGTTGAACTTGTGTTTGAGCCACTTGTTTCGTTTAATTTACTTGTCAAATCGATGCCTATACAACATGTTAAGATAGCTATACCCCCTGATACTTTCCAACAACATTTATAATAAACATTTTTCCAACTTGAAGTAAGAGAAATGGAGATTGATGACACACTTAATGCTTGAATCAAAGTTTAAAACCTTCGCATTGCGGGATGGACTATCATTGAAGAAGAACAATTGACCAAGATTAATTTGGGTTTTAAAGAAAACCTACAATAGGTTAAAATGAGTGGGGATCTAGAACTTATTGTTAGTCATCAATTGATTGAATTGCTAAAGGAGTTCGAGGACATTTTTGCCTAGATTTACAAAGATTTGAAGGGTATACCACCTAACGTAGCTCAACATCGGATTGAATTGGACACATCAATACCACCTATTCATCAAACAAGGTACCGGTTAAATCCTAATTATGCGCCATTGTCAAACATGATATTGACAAATTGCTTGTTGTAGGTTTTATTAAACTTGTTGAAGTGGCTACTTGGTTATCACCTATAGTTGTAGTGCTTAAGAGAAATGGAAAACTCAAAATTTGTGTGGATTTTGAAAAACTTAATGCAGCTATTAAGAAGGACCCATACCTATTACCTTTTATTGATGAAGTTATTACATTATAGTTGGACATGAAGTTTTTACATTTCTAGATGGTTTTTCTGGATACCATCAAATTTCCATAACTCCGAAAAACCAATACAAAACCGCCTTTGTTACTGATTGGGGGGCTTTTAAATTGGTTGTAATGCATTTTAAGGTCAAAAATGGACTGCATACCTATTAAAGGGCAGTCACCAAAGCTTTTCGTGAATACATTGATGTGTTCATGAAGATCTTTTTAGATGATTTTACTGTTTTTAGTGACCTTTCCACTCATTTGGAAAACCTTAGATAATGTTTTTTTAAATGTAGAGAGTATGACATTAGTTTGAATCTAAATAAATGTACATTTATGGTATGCTGTGGAACCATTTTAGGATTCATAGTCTCCAAAAAGAAGAAGACACCTGATCCTAAGAAGATAGAAGTTCTAGTCAAAATGCCAATGCCCAAAACACCTCAGGAGATTCAAGTTTTCAATGGAATGACCCAGTATTATAGATGTTTAGTTTTACAGATGCACCAATCACCAAGTTACTCAGAAAAGCTAAAGTGTTCGAATGGACTATTGAATGTCAAACCACTTGGGAAAATATCAAGAACTAGTACATTCAAGTTCCTATATTGATCAGTCCTAACTAGGAATTAGAATTTCATGTTCACACTGATGCGTTTTAGTTAATAATAAGGACTATATTGGCCTAGAATCCAGTAGGTAAAATAGATCAACCTATTATGTACTCATCAAGATTGCTTAATTATGTTGAGCAAAATTATACTATTATAGAAAGAGAGGCTTTGGTTATGGTTTATGCCTTACACAAATCTAGGCATTACCTATTTAGCAACATGTTTACATTCTTTGTGTCATGGTTTTAGTATATTTAGTTAACAAACCACAAGTTTCTAGCAAGTTAGCAAGATGGCTCCTATTATTTCTGGAATATGATTTCAAAATTGTTTACAAACCTGGTAGATTGCATCTAATGGTAGACACATTGAGTAGATTACCCAACCACACTAAACCTATTGGAGTATGTGATCAAACTTGTGATGCTCACCTATTTATCTTCTAACCTAAGTGGTTACAAAGCGTGTATGAATACCTATTAGAAGGAATGATGTGAAAAGTATTTACAACATCCCAAAGGTAGTATTTAGCCCAAAGGGCTAAACCATTTATGCTTCAAAGAAGAGTAATGTATAAATTCGGACAAGATAAGGTTTTGTTGAGTTCTACAACCATAATAGGTATCCATAGTTTTGTAAGAATTACATGGAGGAGTTACAGGAGGGCATTTCTCTTTTGATATATGTGAAAGATCCTAGTTGCTGGTTATCGGTGGTTAACAATGAATCAAGATGTTTATGAATATTGTTGAACTTATGACCAATGTTAAAGAACAAGTAACCTATTGACCCAAAACTTGGCGAAATTAGTTACCACATTACTTGAAAAACCATTTCAAGAATGGGGATTGGATTTTATTGGACATGTTAAGCCTACAAGGAAATTGTCGTGCAACTAGTGCATTATATTAGCCATTGATTATGCAACAAAGTGGGTGGAAGCTCGAACACTCCGCACCAACACTGTTGCAATAACCATTAAGTTTCTATATGAACACATTTTTACAAGATTTGGATGTCCATTAACCATTGTGACTAATCAAGGTACCCATTTTATTGATGAGGCGATCAAATACTTTACTAACCATTTCATTTTTAGACATACCACTTCTACTATTTATTATCCACAAGGAAATGGATAGGTTGGGTCTACAAATAAGGTTTTTGGAACCTTACTAACCAAATTGGTTAATGAAAATAAAAATGATTAGGATGAACACCCATCCATAGTCTTATTTCCATATCGAACCACCTACAAAATTGGAATGGTCATACCCCTTGCTAGCTAATATATGGGTTACATCCATTATTATCTATAAAATATTTGTTACCATCTAGACCTAATGACACAAAGATCCACAACATGTTAAAGTCTTAACTAATTGACTATCTAACTTAAAGAAACTACAAGAGAACAAGTTGATTGCACAAGATTTAGTTGCTTCTAACCAATGGAATAGATCATCGTGGTCACAAAATTAGTACATTGAAACCAAGTTTCAATTTGGAGACTATGTATTATGGTTTCCAGGGGTTATTTCCAAACATGCTCCCAAATTTCACAGACGATGTTTGGACCTTATCAGATATAATATTGTTTATCCAATAATATCATTTTACTTTTCACCATTGATAAGTTTGATCTTAACCCAGTGCTTGTCAACAACAACAAGTTGAAGCCATACAAGTCCATCGAAGAACAAAACTTGCAACCTGTATTAGCTAAATTCGATGACCTAGTCATTAATAAACTTGTTCAAACCAAAAAACATGTACCACTATCGATTGAACCTAAAGATTTTCAACCTATAGGATTTGAATTGGTTAGTAATCATTTGACACTTAACATAATTAAAGCAATAAATGTGTTTGTACATCATTATCATAATCTACCTATTTAAAACAATAATGTAGTGGTGAATAATGATCCAAATGATATGTTTAGAAAGGCACTTATTGATGCCTATCTTTTAGGAGTTCCTAACTTTAAAGGTTATGTCTATTCACAACCATAAAGTCATTTTTGCATGAAGCAATATAAAGAATTGTCACGTTCTTCATTCTATTTCTTCATTTTCATTTTCTTCTTCATATCAGTGGGGGCCATGAGTGAGAGTGTTTTAGAGAGACTAAGACAAGAAGTAAGAGAGAAGGAGGTTGAAAATAAAACTAAAGCTTTTAAGAGGGAACATATTATATTAAAAAAACGTAACAAGTTCAATTAACTGGAGTGATTTATGTAGAACTACTTGTTTCACGTGCACCTATAGCAGAAGAAATTAAAATTTTTGAGCAAGAACAGAAAAGTAAGGAGTTGGGAAAGGAATTAGAAGTAGCATTGAACTTTTTAAAGAAAATCGCTACTTTTATAGCAAAACCAATACCGCAAGTTATTGTTATTTTAGATTCAAAGGAAGAAGTGGAGGTTGGACCTCAATCTATTGTTGAGGAACAATTACAATCAGTCTCTACGTTAAGACTTGTGGGGGAGGAGGAATTGTAGCAACATGTTGTTTATGAACAACTGTAACTAATTCCTACATGAAGACATGTGGAAGAAAAGAAGCTATAACAACCTATGAGCAATGGAAAACTATTTCTCCAATAATTCTTTAAAGAGGGACCTATTTCCAACATTATTCCTCAACGCCCAAGATTAGGAACAAGAATTATGATGAAGTGGAAAGGCAAAGTGCTTGTAGAAGAACATGTTGAAAAACTTGTTAAGAAAAAACCAATGTCCAAGGTGAAGGAGAACCAAAAGATGTTGCAATGGATAAAGATGGACTCCAACAAACTCAAATGGGCTAGACAAGACGGTTTGGAGAGCCTATTCAACTTACAATGGACAACACCAAAAGAAGACTTATTACGAAACTTTTTACGAACTTGGGAAACAAAGGAAGATGGAAGAATTCTAGGGCAAGTACGTGGTCAAGAAATTCTCATTGATCATGTACTAATTCATGAGAAACTTGGAATTTCCAAGGAAGGAACAATAGATGTTACTAATGCAACTTTGAGGAAGCTAAAACCGCCTTGAAAATAATTATAGGACCACATACTTTCATTGAGAATGAACAATGGAGTGTAGTGCGCATATAAGAGGAATTTCATGCAAGATTACTAGCTATTCTACAAATTCTATATCAAAAGGAAAGGATAGCTTATTTTAGCAATTAGATTGCCATTGCTTTTGACCTAGCCAACAGGGGGCAACCTATTAATTGGTGTTCTATAGTGTTAACCTAGTTATTGGTTGAATTAACTCGTTGGATTGAATGTCAAAAATAAACAAAAACTAACCCAATTTTTAGTAAGACCAAAACAAATAATTGCTACTCAAGGCCTATCTTAGACATTATGTTTAGGAAGTGGTTCCCTTTGTCCAAGGTGCC
>Ga0116229_10011866_pt1 | contig 12727 bp, 9 predicted proteins | sample S1TSphgellanicum_3_FD_87313 | JGI IMG/M metagenome (GOLD analysis project Ga0116229, IMG submission 87313) | Host-associated microbial communities from peat moss isolated from Minnesota, USA - S1T2_Fc - Sphagnum magellanicum MG | ecosystem: Host-associated > Plants > Peat moss > Unclassified...
CCGCCCATCCCGCCCGGGATGGTGAGGTCCATGACCACGACGTCGAAGGGGTGCCCGCTCTCCTTGGCCGCCTGGTACCGCTCGATGGCGCTGGCGCCGTCCAGCACCGACTCGTAGTCCAGGCCCATGCGCCTCACCAGCTTCTCGGCCATCCGCAGGATCGGCACCTCGTCGTCCATGAAGAGCACCCGGCCGCCTTTGGGCGCGGCCGTGAAGGGCGGCGGGGACGGCGCGGCGGCATCGACCGCCGGGGCGGCGGGCAGCCAGAAGGTGAAGGTGGTCCCGACACCGAGCAGGGAGCTGACCTCGATGTGGCCCTGGTGGCGCCGGACGATCGAGAAGACGGTGGCGAGGCCGAGGCCGTGGCCCTGGAGCTTGGTGGTGAAGTACGGGTCGAAGATGCGGCCCAGGTTCTCCGGGGCGATGCCCGAGCCCGTGTCGCTCACCGTGATCCGGATGTAGTCGCCGCCCGCCAGCACCGGGTGCTCACCCGGCGGCATGGTCGCGTTCTCGGCCGAGATCCGGATGGCCCCGCCCTCGGGCATGGCCTGGGCCGCGTTGATCACCAGGTTCTGGATCACCTGGCTGATCTGGCCCTTGTCGACGTCGGCCGCCCAGAGCGCGGCCGGCAGGCCGAACTCGCACTTGGCGCTCGAGCCCCGGACCGCGAAGGTGGCGGCCTCGCGCAGGATTTCCGGCAGGTGCACCGCCGTCCGCACCGGGTCGCCGCCCTTGGCGAACGTGAGCAGCTGGTGGGTCAGGTCGGCGGCCCGCTTCGAGGCGGTCACGGCCTCGTCGACCAGCGCGGCCGCCTCGGGCTGGTCGCTGAGATCGAGTTGGAGGAGGGTCAGGTTGGAGAGCACGGCGGTCAGGATGTTGTTGAAATCGTGGGCGATGCCGCCGGCCAGGATGCCGACCGACTCCATCTTGGCGGCATGCTGGAGCTTCTCCTCCATCCGCTGGTTCTCGGTGATGTCGCGCAGCACCAGGACCGCCCCGGCCCGGCGGCTGAAGATCCCCGAGGTGGGCACCAGCCGGCCCTCGACCAGCCGCAGCCGCCCCTCCCGGCCCTTCAGGATCGTGCGCGGCGGCATGTCGGCCGAGCGGCGGCGCTCGAGCACGTCGCGGATCGGCAGGTCGATGCCGGTGTCGTCGCTGGAGCGCTGGAAGAAGCAGATCTCGCTCACCAGCCGGCCGACGGCGTCCGCGGGCGAGTGCTGGGTGAGGTCGGCCGCCGCCCGGTTCATGAAGAGCACCCGGCCGTCGGCGTCGATGGTGATCACGCCCTCGGCCATGCTCCCCAGCGTCACCGCCAGGCGCTCCTTCTCCGCCGCCAGCTCCAGCTCGGCCTCGCGGCGGGCGGTGATGTCCACCACCACGCCGATCAGGTTCCAGCTGTCGAGCCCCAGCCGCTTGATCTCCACGTTCTCGTGCAGGAGGAAGATGTTGCCGCGGCTGGCGACGTGGAACTCCTGCTCGTAGTCGGCCTTGCCGGTCCGCAGCGCGTACCGCGCGGTCTCGCGGATCTCCGCCCATTCCGGGACCATGTCCTCGGTCCACAGGCGGTCGAGCTGGGGCACGGAATCGGGCCCGAAGATCTTCTTGTAGAGCACCGACGGCGGGATGAACATCTGCCAGCGCAGCTGGACGTCGGGATCGCCGGTCACCACCGCCTGCCAGAGGAGACAGTCGGCGCCGTTCAGGATCTGGTGCAGCTGGCTCTCGGTGAACCGCCGGGCCTCCTCGGCCTCGTGGCGCTTGGTGACGTCGATCACCACGCCGGCCAGGTGCCACTGGTCCGGACCGGCGGAGCGGATGATGACGTCCTCGCTCAGCCAGTGCAGGCCCTGCGCGCCCAGGATGCGGAATTCCTGCTGGTAGCCGGAGGCCCCCGACTCGAGGGCCTGGCCCGCGGTCTCGGCCATGCGCGCGTGGTCGGGCGACTGCTCGGTGTTCCACAGCCAGCCCTCGCGGGTCCCGGTGGCCAGCCGGAAGATGGGGTTGTCGCGCAGCGGCGGCGGCGTGCTGATCCGCCAGTGCAGTTCGCCGTGCTCGCGCCACACCCGCGCCCACCAGAGCAGCACGTTGGAGCGCTTGAGCGTGTTCAGGATCAGGTGTTCGTTGGCCAGCTGGGCCTCGTCCGGGAACGACGCCTGCAGGGTGTCCACCCAGCCCGCGCCGGGCTCCCGGCGCCGCTGCGCATAGCCCGCCGCCGCGCCCAGGCAGAGCGCCGGGAGGCCGATGGCCAGGGAAAGGAGGGTGGTGGTCATGCGCGGATCGGAGGAGGCACCGGCCCCGCACCGCGGATAAGGGGTAAAGGACCGATGAACGACGCCCACTATCGGGGCCCGCCGGCCCCAGCCCGAGCCTTTATCGTCCCGCAGAACTACCTAGCCAGCGGCTTCCGGGCTTTTCGCAAAGGGCCGGCAACTACCCGGGGTGAACCCCCTACTCCTCGCCTTCGTGGTAATCGAGCGGTTCGGAGCGGATCAGCGCGCGCCGGGGCGAGCGCACCAGCCACTTCCCGCTGTCCGGGTAATGGCAGGATTCACCCAAGGGGTTGTCCGCCACCACATAAAGCACGAGGTCCTCCGCGCCGCCGATGATCTGGTGCGCCTCCCCGGGACCGAAGATGAAGGCGTCGCCCGCCACCACCTCATGCACCCCGGACTCATCCCGGACCAGGCCCGCCCCGCTGATCACATGGTAGAATTCCCACTGCGCGCTGTGGCTGTGGTAAGGGCAGCTGCGCCGGCCGGCGGGAACGCGGCAGATCGCGACGTCGAACGGCTGCCGCTTGGCCAGGTCGGTCGAATCGGGCTGGCGGCCGAGGGCCAGGGAGATGTTGCGGTCGGCCGACGCGAACGTGCCCTTGGGCGACGACCAGACCTCCTCCGCCATGGTGTGGGTGCTGACCTTCTTCACTTGGAGTCCTCGGCGAGGTGAAAGGTGTGGATGACGCGGTGGATGACCGGGGAGAGCACCACGCTGACCCCGGACAGGAAAACGACGCCGCTGAAGAGCGCGTACGCCGACGCGAACAGCTTGGACGGGGCGTCCTTCATCGGGTCCACCGGCCCCATCCCGGTGAGGATCATGGCGGCGTTGAGCAGCGAATCGATCCAGGAGAGGCGGGCGATCCCATGGTAGCCGAGGATGCCGACCAGCAGCGCCACGGTGACGATCGCGAGCGTGATCAGGAGCGAAAGCGCCATCCGGCGCGCGAAGTGCGGCCAGGTGGCCAGCGTCTCGCCCTTCCTCTCAAAGCGCAGGGGATGAAACCGGCGGACGGCCATGGGTGGGCCGAGGATGGGCGGCGCCGGCGGCCGGCGCAAGGCCGCCGGAGCCTCAGGGCGAGGCCGGCGGCGCCGCCGCCAGCCGCCGGCCGAGGGCGGTGAACCGCCGCATGGCCTCGTCGCAGTTGGCGGCGAACGCCGGGTCGGTCGAGCGGCCGTGGTCGACCACCAGGCGGCCGCCGACATAGACCTGCTCGAGGTTCGGGGTGTCGCAGGCCAGGACCAGGGTCGCGCAGGCGTTGAACACCGGCCCGGTCGCCATCGAGGCCGGGTCCACGATCAGGAAATCGCCCAGCTTGCCCGGCTCCAGGCTGCCCACCCGGTCGGCCACCCCGAGCACCTTCGCGGTGCCGAGGGTGTGGAAGCGCAGGACGTCCTCCGGCTGCAGGATGCCCGCGTCCTCGTACTTGGCCCGGATGACGTAGAGTCCCATCCGCATGTTCTCGAAGGGGTCGGCGATGTCGGCGCTGGCCTGACCGTCGACGCCCATCCCGATCCGGATGCCGAGCTTGCGGTACTTGGGGATGTCGGCGACCCCGGAGGCGAGGCGGCCGTTGGACAGCGGGTTCCAGATCATGGCCGCGCCGGCCTTGGCCACCTGGGCCAGCACGGCCTCATCCGGGTGGATGAAGTGCCCGAGGCTCAGCCGGGGCCCGAGTTCGCCCCCGGCGGCGAGGGCGGGGAAGCGGGCGAGCTGGGCCTTCACCACCTCGGGCTCCGGGGGCTCGAAGAAGTGCGCCTGGTTCACCAGGTGATACTGCCTCATGATCTCGCCCTCGGTGACGCTGTAGGTCGGGTCGTCGAGGAAGGACTGGTAGCCGCCCAGGGCCAGCCCGAGGAACGTGGGGCGGCCGAAGAAGGGCTGGGCGTAGCCGTAGAACTGGTCGAAGTCGGCCCGCCGGCTGCGGGCGTCGCCCTTGAAAGGCAGGCAGTAGGCGTGGAGGAAGCGCATGCCGGAGGCCAGCTCGGCGCGCAGCCCGGCCGCGTCGAAGCCCGGCCGGCCCATCGCGTCGTTGAAGTCGAAGGAGGTGGTGATGCCGTGCCGCAGGAGGTCGTAGCAGCCGAACAGCGTCGCGTAGTAGCGGTCCTCGGCCGACGAGGAGGAATAGGGCGAGATCGCCTTGATCCAGCCGTTCAGGGTCTGGTCGACGCCCAGGCCCCGGATGATGCCCTGGTAGACGTGGGTGTGGCCGGACAGGAATCCCGGCAGCACGAACTGGCCCTGCGCGTCGACGACGGTGGCGGCGGTGGTGCCGGCCGGAGGCTCGCCCGCCCCCACCGCCGCGATCCGGCCGTCGGCGCCGACCAGGAGGTAGCCGGGGAAGGGCTGATCCACGCCCGGCTTCAGGCTGAAGATCAGGCCGTGCCTGACGAGCACGAGCGGCGGGGCGGACGCGGCGCGGCCGGCCAGCGACCAGCCAACCAGGGCCAGTCCGAAGGCCAGGGCGTGAAGGCCGCGGGGAAGGTGCACGGGGCCGCTCATCGCAAGATATGTGCCAGAAAGCACCCCGACGGGGCCGACCATGACCGGGGCGGGCGCCCCACCCCGCCGGCCTGGCCGCCAGAGGATGAGCTCGCGGCCCCGGCCCCTTCCGCCCGCCGGCCCGCGGCGGCCGGTCAATCGGATCGGAGCGCCGTGGCCGGGTCAAGGCGGGCCGCCCGCCAGGCGGGGGCAACGCACGCCCCCAACGCCGCCAGGACCAGGGTCCCGGCGACGGCGAGGATGACCACGGGATCGTGCAGGGAGACCCCGAACACAAACGCCTGCAGGAATCGGACGGCCCCGAGGCAGGTCAGGACACCGAGCGCAGCCCCGGCCAGGACGAGGACGATGCCCTGGCGCGCCACCAGCGCCAGGATGTCCTCGGGCCGCGCCCCCAGAGCCGATCGGACGCCGAATTCCCGCGTCCGCTGCGCGACGCCGTCGGCGACGACGCCATAGACGCCGATGACCGCGAGCAGCATGGCGAGACCGGCGAAAAGGCCGAAGAGCGCGGCGTAGAGCCGCGCTTCCGAGACCGAATCCGACACCAGGCGGGAGACCGGGTTGACCGCACCGATCGCCTGGTCGGGATCGACCCTCCAGATGGCTTTCTTGATGGATTCAGTGAGCGAATCGGCCCGGACGGTCGTGTGGACGATCAAGGTCCCGAAGCTCGTGGGGCGCTGGGCCAGGGGACGATAAACCTGGAGCGGGACGTCGCGCGCGGCCAGGCCCTCGCGCAGGACATCGCCCACCACCCCCACGATCTCAAACTCGGCCGCGGGACCCGGCGAGGCCTCCGGCGAGCGCAAATGCCGGCCGAGGGGATTCGCGGCCCCGAAGAAACGCTGCGCCGTGCGGGCGCTCACGATCGCCACCGGCGGACCGCCGGCGTCGTCGCCGGCGCCGAAAATCCTCCCGGCGAGCAGGGGCACCGCCGCCGCCCGGAAAAATCCGGGACTCACCGAATCGTAGTAGGCCTGCGCGGACCCGGCGCCGCCGCCGGGGCCGACCGGGGCCAGCGACAAGGTCATGCCCCAGGTGAAGGGCATGGTGGTCGATAGGCCGGCCGATTCAACGCCGGGCAAGGCCGCGACCCCTTCAAGAATGCGGTCGTATTCCGACCGCCGTTTGGCCGCGTCGTCGTAACGGTGCGGAGCCAGCGCCAGGCCCACCGCCAGCAGCTGCTCGGTGCGCAGGCCGGCCGGGCGCGAGAGCATGGAGCCGAGGCTACGGGCCAGCAGCCCGGCGGCGACCAGCAGCACCACGGCCAGGGCGATTTCGCCCACCACCAGGGCGGAGCGAACCCTAGCCGGAGCGCGACCCGCGGTGCCACGGGCGCCGTCCTTGAGCGCGTCGGCGCCCCGCGCGCGCGCGGCGCTCCAGGCCGGCGCGAGACCAAAGGCCACGCCGGTCGCGAGCGTAAGCCCGAGGGCGGAAAGGAGGACGGGGAGATTGAGGCCGATCTCGTCCGCCCGCGGCAGCGAACCGTCACTCACCGCCGCCACCACCGCCCGCACGCCCCAGCGCGCCAGCAGGACGCCCAGCGCCCCGCCGGCCAAGGCCAGAAGCAGGCTCTCCCCCAGCGACTGCAAGGCGAGTCGAGTGGCCGAGGCGCCGAGGGCCGCGCGGATCGCCCGGGCGCGGCGCAGACCCACCGACCGGACGATCGACAGGCCCGCCACGTTGGCACACGTGACCAGCATGACGCAACCGACGGCCCCGAGCAGGAGGAGGAGGCCCTGGCGGTACTGGCCCACGATCGCTCCCTGGAGGTCGGCGACATCAAGGCCCCAGCCCCGGTAAGCGGACGGATAGCGGCGCTGCAGGTTCCGGCCGAGGGTCGCCAGCTCGGACCTGGCCTGCTCCAGCGTAACCCCCGGCCGCAGGCGGCCGAACGTGCTCCAGTAGCGCTCGAACCGTTCGTGCACGTCGGGTCCGTTCATGGCCGCCGGGCGCCAGAGTTCCGAATTCCCCCAAGGGTCGATGAAGGCCTCGGGCATGACCCCGATCACCACGAAAGGCCGCTCGTCCAGCGTGATGGTCTGGCCGATGATGGAGTCCCTGCCGCCGAACTCGCGGCGCCACAGGTTCTCGCCCAGGACCACCACCCCGTTGGCTCCCATCCGCGTTTCCGCCGGGACCCAGGTCCGACCCAGGAGCGGCGCAACGCCGAAGAGCTTGAAGTAATCCGCGGTGGCCATGATGCCGGTGAGGCGGGCCGGCGCCGCCGCGTGGGTCAGGCTCACGTAGTCGTATTGCTGGGCGGCCACGCTGGTGAAGGAGTGGCTCTCCCGGGCCAGGTCCATGAACGTCGCCGGGGCGAGCACGGACGTCCCCTGCTCCAGGTGCCGCGACTGGATCGCCACCAGCTGGGACGAATCGGCATAGCGCAGGGGCTTAAGCAGCAGCGCGTGCACCACGGAAAAGATCACGGTCGACGTGCCGACCCCCAGGGCGAGGACTGCCACGGTAAGAACGGCAAAGCCCGGCGTGCGCGCCAGGGAACGGAAGGTCGTGCGCAGAGCGTTCAGCATTTTCGGTTGTCGACGGGACGTTGCAGGGCCTGTGCCAAGCCCACCAAACGTACCTTGGCCACTCATAATCAATGGGTTAAGAAATCTACCGGGATGGATCGGCGTTGCCGGCATCCCAGCGGTGAGACCCCAGCATCCCGAAAGCGGGAACCGCGAACGGCGCGGTGCAATCCATTCCAGCTCGGCGTGGCGGCGCCGGGCCGGGCTCGACCCCTCGGCCAGTCTTCCCAAAAAACTCCATGGCGTCGCGGTCGCAGCCTTTACCAGCGTGGCTCAGGCTGCGCGCGATGCCGGCGACGGTCAGGGCCTTGGGGTGATCGTCAGCGACGTACCGGCTGCCGAGTCCGCAGTGCTGCAGGCGCCCTCGGTGCCGATGGGAGGCACCCCGCAGGTGCCCCGGCTCGCCGGGTGGGACGACGCGAGGGCGGCCTCCCCTCGCGACCGCGCCGCCGGTCGCCCGCGGCACCCCAACGTGACGCTTTCCTATGTTCCCCCCGGCGCGCCCTCGGATCGCCTCTAAAGGTGCTCGAGACGGTCAATGGGCGGCGGCCAGCTCGGCACGCCGGGCCAGGCGGCCGGCGGAAACACGCTCGGCGACCTCTTGGATTGCATCCAGCTGCGCGGCAATCCCGCTGCCCGCCTTGAGCAGGGAGGTCCCAATCAGGGCGGCGTCAAAGGGGTTCGCGGTGAGAACCGCTTCAATGTTTTCGGCCGTCATTCCGCTTTCCGCGACTTTTATCGCCTGGGACGGCAGCTGACGGCAGAGATTGAAGGTGCTCAGATCGGTCTTGGTGTCGGATTTGCTCCCCAGGCGCGCGAAGAAGGAGTTCCCCAGGTCCTTGACCCCCTTGAAGCGGCGGGCGTTGATCCCGCAAACTCGGGCGTTTGCCGGCAGCACGTTGATTTCATGCTCTTCGTGCACCTCGCAGAGCACGTCCATGCCAAGGTCGAGGGCGAGGTCGTGAAGCCGTTTAAATTCCGCGGCATCCGGCACCACGTTGGCCATCAGCAGAATGGCATCCGCGCCCATCAACCGGGAGTAATAAACCTCATACTCGCTGAAGATGAAATCCTTCCGCAAAATCGGTTTGGGCTTAACCTGAACCAGCGATCTTACCTCTTTGAGATCATCGGCCCTCGCGCCAAAGAAGCGCTGTTGGGTCAGGACCGAGATCGCCGACACCAAGGGATGCTGGTGATAAACCCGGTGAGCCTGCTCGACTGCCGCCGGATTGATTTCGCCCATGCTCGGGGAAGCCCGCTTGATCTCCGCGATCACGCTGAAGGGACGGGCGCGCAAAGCGCGCGCGAAGCCCAAGCCGGGGCCCTTGCCTTCGGCCTTGCGCCGAACCTTGGCGAGCGGCTCCTTGCGCATGCGGGCCTCGGATTCGCTCCGAGCCGCGGCGAGAATATCTTCCAGGTTCATGCTCTTGGGCCGTGAGTTGTCGCCACGTCGTCGGCAAAGAGCCCGAGGCCTTGAGGGTCAAGCCTACCCATGACGAAGGCCTCAGGTTGATTCCCGAAGAAATTGTGGCGCTCCAGCCCCATGGTCTCGTCGTCCTTCAGATCGGTGTAAAAGAGGATGATTTCGTTAAGATCGCGTCCTGGTTCGCCCGCATGGCCAACGACGCGGTCGCAATCGACCTCGGGGCGGCTAGACACGGCGAAGCAAGGGCGACCACCTTTCAGACAAATCAGTCTGCCGATCTCTGCCCCATGGTCAAGGTGAAGCCAAGCGGCTCCGATTCTCTCGTAGCTCGACCTACCCTATAACCTTAAATCCGATTCCTTTGCCCACGGTCGAATGGCCGCTCCGCGATTGGATTCGGGGGCTCGGATTCTCGGTGACGCATGCGTCCGATTGGAATTCCTTCTGAGGTCAGGGACGATCAATCCCCCGGAGCCTTGATACACTGCGACTCGGTCAGTTCGACGGCGATGCTGCACGACTTTGGCCGCACGGGAATGATCGCGGACTCAGCCGGCCCTCAGGCGGGAAAATCGCCATGAGAGTCCGCGCGGGTCGGGGGCGTAGGCCTCCTCCCTTGGCAGCAGCATCCTTTGGCCGCTGAGTCTTCTCAGTTCCTCTTCCCCCTTTGAGCGTCGGGGATCGATTTCGACCGAAACCTGCCAGACGAGCTCCGGATCAGGAGCTATCAGGCCCTGGTCCATCGCCCAGTGGTGGTTCTTGCACAGGGCGATCCCATTGGTAGGGTGGTCATTGCGGCTCTCCGCAAAAGGAATGATGTGGGCGGCGTCCACAAAAGTCAGCTCCCGGCCCGGAATCCAGATTCGCAGTCCACAAGCGGAGCACTGGAAATCGTAAATCTCGAGCACCTGTCGCCTAAACGCCGCAGAACGGCCCTCCATTCCCTCGACTAAAGTTTGGGGATAGGGTTCTTCGTAAGAGAGGGGCAGGATGCGGGCGCGAGCAGCCGGAAAATAGCGTGAAACGATCGCATCGCGCATCGCAGCCCGCGAGGATTCATCGGAGACGAGGACCGCCCAATCGGGTGCAAACCGGGCCCAGACCCGCCCGGTGTCGGCATCTGCGCCACTGGGCGGGCCCTCAAGAATATGCTCTCCGGATTCATCCACCTTGAAGGGCTCCCAGAAGCCATCCCCCTTGAGATAATAGAATGGGTTCTCGGGAGTGGGCCGGTCATTTACCGAGCTTACCATCGAGAAATACCGACGGAAGCGTTCCCTAAGCCAGCGGCTCCATTCGATCCCGTCTGGCTTTGAGACCCCCGAGGCGATGGCGTCAAACACTGACAGAAGCATCACTGGCTTGTGCGGCCTCTCATGACGCGAACCGCCAATACCCACAACGCCCACATTCAGCCGATAGAGTGCGACTAGCGCTTCAGATAGGCTAGCCATAAAACAGGTGAGGCAACCCAACGCTTGATAAGACGTCAACCCGACGAGCCTGCCGGCGGCTGGAGTTGCCCCCTGCGACAACCTGGCCTCGCGGGGTGCGGGGTCAGCTTGGCCTTACTCAGCGGGTGAAGGACTGGATCAGGAGGCCGGGCGCCAATGGGAAGGATCCGGGCGTCGGGATCTAAGCAGTAGACGGATCGTTCTTGGGGCTCAATAAGCCTGAAACCGTTAGCTATTCTTCTTTTGCGCAAGTCACGTTTCTACTCTTGATTCCGATATTGCATTTCAAACGACGATCGAACCCAATGACCGATGTTTTTCGCGTGGGATCCCAAAAAGGAAGCCACCAACCTCCTGAAACACGGCGTGTCATTTATCGAAGCTCAACAAGCGTTCAAGGATCCGCACTCGGTTGCCATGTTCGACGAGGCGCACAGCCCACGAGGGAAGCACGAGCTCCGCTGGTGGCTGCTGGGAAAAGTCGGCACGCGCATCATGACGGTTCGGTACACTCATCGGCCCAACGGGGTCATCCGCATCCTCGGCGCCGCGTACTGGCGCGAGGGAGTTGAAATTTATGAAAAAGAGAATCCACCGTCTTGAGAAGCCGCAGTTCGATGCGGACGGCTATCAGGTCAATATCAAGGACCTGAACGGCGAAGCGTTGCCCAACCTAAAGAAGCTGAATTCTCAGCCCTTCGCGCACGGCGGGGCACGGGTTGGCGCCGGACGAAAGTCTTCAGGACGTAAGCAGGTTCTATTGCGCCTTAACCCTGATTTGATCTCGGAGATGCGAATGGAGGCGAAGAGAACCCACAAGACCTTGTCCGATATCGCGGAAGCGCGATTGGGCTTGGTGCATGCCGATCTGAAAGAGAGAAATATTCTGGTCCCAACCGCAGGCCGCGGCGCAATTCCTAACGTCTAAATTCAACTACCGCTTCTTAACTTTTGCCGTCCACAGTACCGGCGATCAGCAAGGGATTGGATTCAGACGACAAGACTCTCTGTAAATATCAACAAGGTCGCGCTCCTGCGTAATTCTCGCGGCCGTGACTATCCGTGCGTCGCCGCCTTTGCGGCCAGGTGTCTTGATCTCGGCGCCCAAGGTATAACGCTTCATCCTCGACCCGACCAACGCCACTCGCGCTATTCCGACATCAATATCTTGAAGGAGCTCTGCGACGCCAAGGGAGCGGAACTCAATGTGGAAGGCTACCCAACGGATGAATTCCTTGCGGCAGTTATGGCCGCCAGGCCGGCTCAGTGTACGCTTGTCCCCGATCAACCGGGTCAACTGACCTCGGATCACGGCTGGCAGATCGCAACCCATGAATCGATGCTAAGGAAGGTCGTTGGACGGCTTGCAGAAAGCGCCATTCGCTTCAGCATATTCATGGATTTCGACTCCCATGAGATGGAGCTCGTTAGGGAGATCGGGGCCGAACGGGTCGAATTGTACACCGAGCCATACGCTGCTGCGCACGGCTCGCAGCGGGCCGGGGCCGTTCTGGACGGCTTCCGAGGTGCCGCAAACAGGGCTCAAGAGGCCGATCTCGGCGTCAATGCCGGCCACGATCTCAACCTTGGGAATCTTGGGGATTTTATCAAGATTCCGGGAATCCTAGAAGTCTCGATCGGCCATGCACTGCTCGTAGAGTGCCTAGAAGAGGGACTTCCGGCCGTACTGGGCCGCTACCTTCAAATCTTGGGGGCCGATTGCTAGGGGTAAAATGAGCAACACCAGTTTGCCGCCTGCGTCAGGGCAAACTTCCTTCAACAGGGCCTCCGCTTCATTTTCTCAACGCGTTCGCCAGAGGGTGGCCCTCGACACGGCGGAAGGCGTCTTCGGCTTCACGCAGCTGGTGATCGCCAGAAATGTCATGGTTTGGCGCAGTCCTGCGGCGGTAAGGGCCGCCCGAATTTCCAACACCGATTTCTGGACGGCCGCCTCTTCCCGAGACTTGAAGTTCCTTCGAATGCGAACGCCTTGGATGCTCCCATCGACGCGCCAAGAGATGACGCCGTTGCGGTTATTGAACCGTGAGATGACGAACTTTCCGTGCTTCATGTTATCTTGGTTGCCACGTCAATTTGGCAACCTAGCCTGCCCTAAATTTAAGTACCTTTTAATTAGGTACTTAAATGGTGCCCGGGGTGGGGGTCGAACCCACACGACTTTAGAGGTCGGCAGATTTTGAGTCTGCTGCGTCTGCCAATTCCGCCACCCGGGCGAGAGAGAAGTAGCCCACCCAAACCCTTCCACAGTGGCAAGACCGCAGTCTCGAGGGATGGTCCAGCCATTACATTGAGTCACGCAAAGCGATGTCTCGACATTTTAGGCGACAAACTTTCGCGTGGGCGGATGTGTTCCCTCACCCGCTCGGTCTCCACGCGCCGAGCCGGTCGGCTCACCACCCGGTGGTTGACCCTGGCCCTTATCCTGACGCTGCGCGCCATGGGCGCCGTCCCCGACCCATTCGGCTACCTTTGCTATCCAGCGATCGACAATCCGCAACTCTCCCCGG
>Ga0116229_10011867_pt1 | contig 12727 bp, 11 predicted proteins | sample S1TSphgellanicum_3_FD_87313 | JGI IMG/M metagenome (GOLD analysis project Ga0116229, IMG submission 87313) | Host-associated microbial communities from peat moss isolated from Minnesota, USA - S1T2_Fc - Sphagnum magellanicum MG | ecosystem: Host-associated > Plants > Peat moss > Unclassified...
AAAAAAAAAAATAAAATTTAAAAAAAAAAAAAAAAAACCCAAATTTCCCAATTGTTGGAGGGACAAAAAAAAAAAAAAAAACTGATATTATTACTAATTAGGCGCCTAACAATATGTTGACAAGCCAAAAATAATATCAATAAGGCGAAAAAAAGAAAAAGAAAAAAAGAGAATATTAGGAAACCGGTAAATACGGCGATTTTGGCGGCATGTACGACGGCGACGCGCGTCGCGTGTGCCGTCGCGGATCGGCGGCGCGGTTGGCCGGATGCTCATTTGCTTTTGTCGACTTTGGTTTTGTGTCCTTTTTTGCGTTGTTGTTGTTGCGGATTTGCTTGGGGGGCGGAACCGAGAGCGAGGCAGACGACAGACAGGAGGTCCTGAAAAGGGGGTGGGGGGGACCGGGGGGGGGCGGGGGGCCCAGGAAGGCCGCCCTCACAGTAAGGAAGGAAGCAAAGCAGGAAAGTAGGTAGCCGCACGCGATAACAACAGCAGCAGTTGCAGCTCGGCGCTAGGCTCTCCTACCCACCTATATTTTATTTGTCTTTCCTACTGCTTCCTGTTCTGCGTGCTGTGGATCCCTTGGGAACTCCAAAAAAACAAGGCTCCGAACCGAACCTTTGAGAAGACAACAGAGAACAGAGAAAACATGAGAACTAGCTAGTGATGGCGGGCTTGTAGGGGAGGTGGGGGGGGTAGTGGGTGCTGGTGTTGGTGATGGTGGTGGGGTTGCCTTGCCCTTGCCTTGCCGTGCCTTGCTTTGCTTTTCTTTGCCTGTCTCTAGTCTGCTTTCTGTCTGTCGGAAGAAGTGGGGAAGGGCGGCGGCAGCAGCAGCAAATGTGAGGAGTGTAGACTCGGGTGCGGATCTCTCTCTCTCTCTCTCTCTCTCTCTCTAAGCAATTTTGAGAGAGGGACAAACGGAGCAAGGGGAGTGAGAAACGGAAGGCAAAAAGAAAGTTAGCAGAGGAGGTAAAGGCTAGAAGCTGCTTGTGTTCTCCATCCTGGGACTCAGGCATGGCTCACAGCTGTGAGAGATCAGAAGAGAGAGTGAGCAGAGAAGGGCGGTGTTTTACACCTTTTTTTCTCCTCTTTCTTTCCAGGTTGTTTTTGTGGTGATCATCAGTCTTGTCTTCCTCCTTCCTCCTCCTTCTAGTCCTATAATGCCATAGCTTTGCTTTTCCAAGCTTTTAGCAAGTTGGGTGCTCGCTGGATGCTGGTCTTCTAGTCCTAGGTTTGATTGCTGGGGTGTGGCTTAGCTTTCAACAGTTGTGTGGCCGGAACTACCTTCCTTTGAGCTGGATTGGGAGATGCTGCTGCTGCCGCATATTCTCAACAACAACCACCCATACCCATCATCGGCTTCTTTCCTCTCTCGTCTGTAATATTGCAGATCCCCTGCAGGTACTTCCGCCTTCTTTTTTGGTTTGCTGTGGGATTTGGGTTATGGTAGAGAGAGAGAGAGAGAGAGAGAGTTGTTTCCCGTGATGTACTTGAAGCTGCTGCTGAGGATTCATGTTTGGGGATATATGTTGTGATGGAAGGAAAAGTACTGGTAGGGTGGGTGCGTGGATGGGTGGAGGAGAGAGAAAAAGGCGGAGACTGAAATCTTCTAGGTATGGATACCGAAGGTCGTGGTATGTGTAGGCGTGACTGTGATGGTTTGGGATACCGAAGGTCATATTTTAGGAGAAGCTTGGTGATGGGTTCTTTTCTTTTTGTGTGTGTGTCTGAATCGGTGGTTTTGATGCCAGCCAGAAGCAATCGGAGAAGCTGTTGAAGAAGGAAAGGAAAGGAAGGGAGGGCAAGGGGAGGGAAGAGAAGAGAAGGGCAGGGAGGCAGGGAGGCAGGGAGGGAATATCTGTTTACATGGCTCAAAGGATTGAGAGAGGCGGGAGCACCACCATCAAGCCTCATCAAGCCGAACAGGGTGCGCACTTCAGAGGTGTGAGGAAGAGGCCCTGGGGCAGATTTGCTGCAGAGATCCGTGACCCATGGAAAAAGACCAGAGTATGGCTAGGTACCTTTGACACAGCTGAGGAGGCTGCCAGAGCCTATGATGCTGCAGCTCGAGCTCTAAGAGGAGCCAAGGCAAAGACCAACTTCGTGTCCCTTTGTGATGATCAGAGCACCAGTCAAAGCTCTACTGTAGAGTCTTGGAGTTCCCCCAAGAACCTCTATCATCGAACTCCTCCAGCAGCAGATGCAGCTGCTCACACAAAGAATCTGTACAACAACAGATCCGGAGGTGTATGTGATTCCTCCTGGCGCAGCTGTGGCCTAGACCTTAATGTTGCTATAGTCGATAATATGGTGGCTTGTGTGGAGGAGCCACCAATCAGTCGAGCAGCAGCAGCAGCTTTCAAGTCTGTCAGCAGCGCTGCTGGATGCTCCTGTATTATAAGCCCTGCTGAAGCTATCACATGTGCTCTGTCTGGTGGCAAGCGAGGAGCCCCCAGCTTGACCCCCATTCAAGCTCTTTTCGAAGATGACGACCATCATCCCACTCTTCCCTGTGACAAACGCCCAAAAAGCTTGAAGATCAAGGATGGAATGTTTACAACAGAGAGAAGAGACTTAGGAGTAGAAAAGGATTGGTTGGGTGTTAAGATGGTTGGAATGCAGCAGCAAAGCATCGGAGGAGGAAGTGAGACTCCTCGGGCTTGTCACAGTGATTGTGATTCATCATCCTCTGTGATTCTAAACTCTGAGGCCGCTGCTTTTTGTTCCCAGCCACAACAACCACCACAACAACAACAAGATGCTAAGCCTGTGATGCTAAGAACTCTTCCACTCTTAGATCTAAATCTTCCTCCCTGCTTGTAGCAAAGTGTGCCAGAGAGATGCGCAACTGTTGTTGTGCTTCTCTGCAGATTATATTGCAGTGTGTTCTTGTTGCAGTAGACACTGCTGCTCCAAAACTGTTGAATTTTGCAAAGAAGTTCCACTACTGTCAGAATTCATTTGTATGCGATTCTGAGTGCTATACCCATTTGCTCATACCACTCTCATTCATGTACTACGTTTGCAACTCAACTTTTTGCAATTTTGGAAGATTTAGGAGTAGTAAGGGGGACATGGGTTGGGATCGAGAGCCTGTCTTCTGGATGCAGCGAAGTGCACAGGGGAGGAGGAGGGGGAGGTGAGGGCCAGGCCTCTCTGTCACAGTGGGTTGTTGTGACTTTGTATCCTCTGTGGGTCTCATCTCCAAGGGCAGTAGCTTGTGGTCAGCAGCAGCAAACTGCAGCAGGGTGCCGCCTTGCATATGAGGAAAATTCTCCAGTTCTAGATCTTGATGTCCCTCCCTGTTTGTAGTGAGGATTTAGAGCTTGCACACCATTGCACTGTGGATTGTGGTGGTGGGTTGTTTTCAAAACCTGTGGGAACTTTGCTGAAATGTTTCATTATCATTTGTCGTTCATAAAGATTGTGAATGCTGTATCATTGTTTTAAAACAAACACTTCCCAACACTTCATTTGCCTTGACTTTTGTGACTTTGGTTTCAGATGCAACTTGAATCTCCTCCTTGCATGCTAGTACCACAGGTGTAGGGAACAAGGCCAGTTTTCTGTTTCACACAGACACTGTAAGCTTGCTTTCTCACTGTGAAATACTTGAAAAGATGATCCAACATGCTGGATCTCTTACATCCAATCTGCCAGATGGCAAGTCGAATATCTAAAGATGAGCAGAGTCTTCCATGAATTGAATTGTGCACCTGTCTTCTATACCGGTTTAGATCTCAGGTGCTTCAGGTTTGAGGAGATTTTTGATACCTTTGGAGCCAAGCTCTTTATGGAGATGAGAAGCATTGGCCCAAAAATCAGTAAAATATCACAACAAATCCTAAAAATCCCATTTGACCCATCATCATTGTTCTGGTGATCCTGGTGAATAGCTAGCTGGCCATGTTTCAGCGTTGCAATAAGTTCAATGAAGTGTCCTATGCTGTAGCTCGAAGTGTGATTCACAACCTGGTCTGAGTGCACATCACAGGGCTGAAGATAGAAGAACATATGCCTCTCTTTTCCACTGACGACAGCATTGCACTAGCAGCAGCTGTGCACAGCTCAGCAGTGGAAATGCCTGCTGCTTGGCTTGAATGATTGAGCCCGAAACAAGCACAGTAGATTACCTTGTTCATTGATTTGAGCTATTTTTTGAAGTAAAAGTTGATTAGTAATGATACGGGCAGTCAGGGGGATGTCATTTTGGTAACAGAAAAAGAGTAGTATCGCAGTATGCAGGCCAGGATGCAATGGAGGAGGCAATGGTGTTGCAGTTACTAGAGCTGCTGCAGCAGTCATGCAAATGGTTTGTAAGAGTGCTCAGAATTGCTCTTGTGCATGTAAACTTGGTTTTAACTGGCTTTTTGGTTTTTTGATCAAGTAAGAATTCAATGCTGTTGCTCTAGTTAGGTAGCACTTCAATCACAGAAGTTCAAGATATGGGTTTCGGTAGAAGTCATTGTTGATTGATCATGTTCTGGCACTCAATGGATTTGCGACGCTAGAGTGCTTGTCTTCCTCTGTCAATGGCTGCCAATGCGATCTTGATGTTTGTCAATGGGCCTAACCCTTGGGTTAACTCTCTTCCACAACTACTCATACTTTCAGCACTTCTTGATCTCAACTTAAGAATTTGTTATGGTTGAAGTTTCAGTCAGAATGCTCACTGCATGCTTTTCCCAAATGAACACATGTACTGCTTTTTGGCTCATTTCTGGTGGAAGGTTTCATGTTTTGTCTTACCAATGTTGCTGTATAGTTGGATTAACACTAAAGTTATCCATAAAGTCATCCTCTCTTTCACCCCCTATCCCCTCTTTCAGTGGTATCCGCAAAGTAAGGAAATTTTATTCAGTCTCAATATGCAGCAGTGGATGCACTCAGGAAAAAGGCAAATTTTTTTGGTCTTGTTTTTTTTTATCACATATATATTATTATGCTTCTAGCTTGTAATGTGAGATGACTTGATTATTATTTATGCTTAAGTTTTTTATCACTTAGTTTGATGTAATTTTTGTATTTACTATTATTTTTGAAATGTTCTACTAGTAGTTTGAACCTTGCTAAGCCTTTTACATGTGTTCAATAAGATATGTCTAAATTAAGAATTTGATTGACATCAATTTTAAATTGTAAAGTTTTTTTACACTTTATGCTAGATGAAAGGAACTAAACACACCTTTTCCTGCTCTTGTACCCAAGTTATGAAAGTATGAACTTGGGAGTCAAGTAATGTTTTGCAAATCAAACCTCTTTTGATTTGTGATTTAATGTTTAATCTACCAAACCAGTCACAATGCTTGAATTTGTTATTAAAAAATAAATATATTTGTTAGTTCAACAATGGTAAACCAATTGTTGATGGAATGTTCACATAATGACCAACTAATCCAAAAAGGGGAGCATATCAATGGAACTCCTTTAAAAAAATGTTTAAAAAGTTTATGAGGTCAATGAAAGATGAATAATGAAAAGTCATGCAATATGAAGGTGGGTTAAATAAATTACATTATATGTAATACGTAGAATAACAAAGGTCAATGGTTATGAAATTGTTATCATTATGTTCATATTGACCACATAAGCAAAATTACATGACAAAAAAATGATAGCAAAATTTTTCATTTTATCAGCTTTCAATTGATCACTAGTTAATATATAAATAAAAATTGCATAATCTACTTTCCAACATATTACAAATATTATTTTCAGTTCATTTATCCAAGTTCACATTGTTGAAAATTTTAGGTTTGAAATTTTTTTAAATCAAGCTTTTAAAAGTTCAATTTTAGTATCATTGGAGTCAAACTTTATATATAATTATCTCAAAATGGAGGTGCAAGTATTACACCATCCTATTCCCCCTTCCCATGTCTAGTGCTAAAAAAGTGCCAATTCATTTTGGAACCAAAGGTCAAACCTAGGTAGCGAGCCACATAGTATAAAGCCCAAGAACTATTACTAAATTGCGCTACACATTCATCATTCACTCCAAGCTATGTGATGTTTTGGTCTAACACCTTGACTTGCCAACCAATTCCAATGCAAAGTCAAACATTATTGGATAAAAAAAGTATCATATTCTTTGTCATCACTAATGTAAAAATGGTTTCCTTTGATGAAGGTCTTTTGTTTTAGTCTAACTACAAGGTTTGCACAAAATGTGATGTGAACAAGAATTGTCACTTGAAAGGAATGCCAGTGCATTCTTTGGATCTCATTTTGGATCTAAAATGTATAGTTTCCACAAATTCAATATGTGGGAGGATGGTGTTAGTAGGGAGGTTGGCCATGGACAACGGCATTGGATGTCTTGGCATTTAACAATAAAGTTGTGTTTGACAAATGCTTGTAGCTTGGGTTGCAAATAATCAAGGAATAGAGAAGGAGAAGTATCCTTGAAAGTTTTTTTAACCCTTGCTTTGGCCTCTTTTCATCTATTAGACCTATTGTTCAAAACATTTCGAAGATACTTTATAGGATACCTCTATAGATATATCATAAGGACAAATAGGCAGATTCTAAACTCCACATTCTACACACTCCCCCATCATGCAAATTAATTTATGCCATTCTTGTAGTTCCCTTTTCGGACATATGCATTCCTCCCACATCTTTGTGACCCCTTTACAAAGTTTACCATGGGCCCCACAAGATCTCTATTTGGCATTTCCCTCTCCCTTACAAACAACACATTAATAGTCACAAAAGTTTGTTATATGAGATCCTTGTCAAGCATCTCTCATTGCATTCAAACCTTGCCATAACATGTCAAATTTCACATGGTATTTACAGCAACATATTTTTATGTCCTTACATGCTTTCACAAAATACAACTTCAACCCTTCAAAAGCCCCTTGCCAAATTTCTAATTCAAGATGGCTAGTTACAAATCAAAGAAAGAAAGAAGTATACCAAGATTAGAATTCATAATTAATGTCAAAAGGAATCAACAATTGTATACATTGCATTAAAAATTACACAACTAATTATCAAATAGATTATTATTTGCCCCTTGAAACATAAAGTGCAATTTGCAAAAACAAAAACCTACTTGACTTTCCAACAAAAAATGTGTTGCATGCACTTCATATTGCTTTGGTCCAATGTGCTTGCAAGTGACATTTTTTTTGTTGGGACTCATTTTGTTCTTATTGTTCCACCATTACATCACAAACTTCTTTATTTCTTGAGGCAAACCATCTTGCCTCTTTTTCCTTTGAAAGAAACATTACTATGATGAACCACCAACTTGATGTGATTATCGGTGTTGAAACGCATGAACAAGGTTTTGATAGTTAGTACCTAATAATTTTGACAAAGTGCATACATAGGTCACGCTACATTTATGGTAACCTCATGTAATGCACCCTTCCTTACCAAATTGTTTTTTGTGTTGGCTTGTTTAAGCAATTCCAATTCTACCATATTGTTTTTCAAGAACTTTAATTATGTTTTAGCTTCATGAGCACAAGGATAGTACTCAAGTAAAAAAAGGACAATGATTTCATGCCCAACAATTTTCTCTAAAACATCTAGGTGTGAAAAAAAGGTAGGACATGTAACCAACCTTACAATTAACCATTGAACAATTTTGATAGACTTCTTGGAGATATCTTTATTTGACATATCACAAATGGGTGGGTTTGGCTCAATGTTAAAGGTAAGTTGTTCAACTACTTCCTTGCCATCCTTTATTCTTGCTTGACATGCATGTTGTCACAACCTAGCACTTTTTTGAATCCATTCTACCACTTGAACATCCTTTTGAATCTATTCCACCACCTCATTCTCCACTTGACTTCATTCAACCACCTCAACATTCATTTGGATTTGTTTTACTACCTTAGCATGGGATTGACTTTGTTTGACCATCCCAACATTCTATTGAGTCTCTTCTACCATGTCAACATTGATTTGAGTATGTTCTACCACCTTGGCAACCTCTAATTCTTTTGGAACCTCTACTTCTCCCAACTTTAACTGTTCATTAGCAATAACCAGCTTCATGGTTGGCCCAAGTTTAGACATTCCAGCTTGTCACAATTGGTTTTTTACATTTCCCATTTAAATCATGTGCAATAACTTCCAAACACAAATAAGAAAAAGAATCAAAGCTATACATATCCAATTTTAAGTGTTTAGATTTGTAACGGTGGAACTATAAATTTGGAAGCTAAAAATATGTACACATAATATTACTTCCATATGCATACTAGGTACATATAAGTTCATGTCAATTGAGAATAAGTACATACAATATTAATCTCATATGTAGACTAGGTACATAAGTCCATGTAGTTAGTTATATGCATATGGATATGATAAAACAAGATGAAATATTAATGTATAAACAAACCTTGCAGCACAAAGTGTGTCCATGAAATCAAATAGTGTCTACTATAAATCTTGTAATTTCCCATCAAAACTATTAGATTCCTTTGAAAGCCCATTTTGGAATCATTAAAGTCCTTTGGTTCCCCATCAAAATCATTAGAGTTGATACACATCATAACTTCTAGATTCACAATTCTTCCATAGTTGATCTTTTTTCCTCTAAAGCAACTTGTCACTCAAAATGCAAAACAAGAAGGTAAAATTTGTTGTAGAGCCATTCTAGAATGTTTTTTTATCAAACCTTTCCAAGCTTTGTTACAGTGCTACAAACTCTGAAATAATTATGTCATATCCTACCATGGGGTAACAACCAATATCTTTGGCAAAACATGATTCAAAATCAAGACATTAGGGATAGTTTTTAAGTATTGCCCCATTTGCAATTCATGGACATTCCTTGATTTGTATGTTTTCCAATTGTTAGTCAAAGCACATGCTAGGTATATACATGTCCATTTGCATAAAAATGTACATAAAATATAGTACAATATAATGTATGGTACAAAAAACTGATTTTAAACATGCACAAAAATGCATATAATGTAAAGTTCAAATACCTTCATGTCATATAAGGTATTAACTATATACAAACAATATATATACATATATAGAAACTAGTATGTATAACCTACATTACAACTACAATTGATGTGAAAAATGTGTAGGTCATATAGATGTAAATGTACATAAAGTAAACCACATATACATAAGTGTATAAACATGGTATGGATTACCACACAATATAGTTCATACATCTAATGTAAGTACACAAATTAATGAATGAACTATAATCATGTCATTATATATATTGTAACATGTACTAGGTTGTGTGTACATGGTATGAATTAAATACATACATTATATTGGTTCCCATTTCTTCCATTTCGTTGTTGTCACCGCTCCCTACGCTTTTGCTTTCCCAATTGAACTTACTCTACCTTCCTCTACTCTCTTCTAACCAACTACACTCACTCTTGGTTATCATTCTACTTGCTTTACAATATTTAACCAAATACTCTACAATTTCTCTATCCAACTGAGCTATTATAGGGCCTTTCTACCATCGTTTTTCATTCTTCCCTCTACCATCTAAGCCACATCCCCTCCTACTGATTGTTCTACCATCATTCTTCACTCTTCTCATAGCATGGTACTATCCACTGGCATAGATTCAAACACTGAAGAAAGTATGATTTTCTTTTCTATTTAAATAACTCCTACATGAAAAAAATCAAACCTTGCAACAAAACCACATGGTTCTTTGCAAGACAACATTGTTAGGCCCAGAAAGGGCGTCATATAGAGCTCGATGGGGGCTAGAGTGAACCAACACCCACTAGTGCACCAATTGGCCATTCTATTCATAAGATGGATTGTGTTTCTTCATCTAGTTCTTAACCATGTGTTAGCCCAACATTGTACCAATCAATTTTTTTGGGTTGTTGACCTTTGACCCTTTTTTTGGGTGTTTTTTTCCCAACCCTGACTTTATTCCCTCCAATCTAATCACCCTACTTCCCTAGCTACCCTATTAACTTAGCTACATTACTGACCTACATCTTGACTCTACCTACCAACTCCTTACTTATTTGCCCTTTATTTTTTCATGTTTAAACTTTTCTTTTGGCTAAACCTTTTCCTTTTGGCACAACTTCTAACTATTCATGGCTAGACCTATATCTTTTGGCTAAACCTTTGACTTTTGGCACAACTTCTAATTCTTCTTCACTAAACCTATATCTTTTGGCTAAACTTTTTTTTTGGGGCACAATTTTTAACTTTTCTTGGTTAAACCAATCTTTCTTGGTTAAACCTTTTCCTTTTGGCACAACTTCTAGTTCTTCTTGTCTAAACCTTTTATTTTTAGCACAATTTCTAACTCTTTTTAGTTATATTTATATCTCTTGGCTAAACTTTTTCCTTTTGGCACAACTTCTAACTCTTCTTGGCTAAATTTATATATCTTGGTTAAACCTTTTCCTTTTGGCACAACTTCTAACTCTTCTTGGCTAAACCTATATATCTTGGTTAAACCTTTTCCTTTTGGCACAACTTCTAACTCTTCTTTGCTAAACTTATATATCTTGGCTAAACCTTTTCCTTTTGGCACAACTTCTAACTTTTCTTTGCTAAACCTATATATTTTGGCTAAACCTTTTCCTTTTGGCACAACTTCTAACTTTTCTTGGCTACATCTATATTTTTTGGCTAAACCTCCATCTCTTCACAGCTAAATGTTTACATGTTGACAAAATTTCTATATCTTTTTAGTTAAACATCTATCTTTAGGAAAAACATTATTTTTCAACAAAACCTATATGTTTTCTTGGTTAAACTTCTACCTTTTGGTAAAAAATTTAACTTTTTTTGGCTAAACCTATATATTTTATAATTTTTCTTGACAAAACTTCCATCTATTCATTGCTAAACCACTTACATGTTGGCAAAAACTCTATCTATAATTAACTAAACTTTTATTTCTTAGCAAAACCTAAACCTCTTTCTAGCTAAATTTTTACCTGTGAATAAAACCTTTATATATTCATGGTTAAACCTCTCACTTGGAAAACCTTTGAACTTTTCTTGTTTGAACTTTTACATTTTAGCAAAACCTTTATCTTTTTTGCATTATATTTTTACCTATCAATAAAACTTCTATTTCTTTTTGGTTAGACCTTTACAAATTGGAAAAACTTCTAATTCTTCCTAACTAAACCTATACCTCTTAGCAAAACTTCCATCTTTTCATGGCTAAACCTCTATTTGTTACCAAAACCTTTACCTTTTGACATATATATATAGTTGAATTAAACTAATGACTATTTTTTCAACAAATTTTTTTAACAAAATTTTTGGCTATCTTATTAACGTAGCCATCATATTAACATAATTACATTATTGACCTAACTTTTTCCTTATTTGTGTACACTACCTATTTATAATTTATAAGATACAATTGTCTACCATTATATGTTTTACAAAATATGAAGGTATTACATTAAATGAACTTACAATCATTTAAATCATATTTGACCCCTTGATGTCAATAAATGGTAACCATGAATGTAGATATTACACATTTGATTAGTTTTTGTGACCCACACATAGGTAATGCATATTTTGGTAACTATTGTTATAAGCTAAAATAGTTGAAGATCCAATAAAAAAATACAATACCCACATACAATGACAATGTCATTTCAAATTCAATACATTCCAATAATTATTACATATTTTATGACCAAAATGTAAACATTTTTTTCTTTTGGATTCTTTTTTTTTTATAAATAATTTTCTATGTCGTTTTTTCCTTCTATTTTTTTTAAAAATTTCTTTTACCCCTCCCACCCCCACCCCCCCCTTTTTTTTGTTCTAGGTTATTTTGTTCTATTATTTATCACAATTAATTTTTTCTTCTAGTTTTCTATTTTTTGTCTTCGTCATTTTTTTCATTGAACATGCATATTTTATGCCCAACATTTGGGCACATTGCGTAAACCATCCAAAAATACCAACCAACATTTTATGTTTCAAATCAGAGTATTACAAAATCATTCTAACAAAACTAATGTTTATTTTATGGCCCTTCTGCAAGTATTTCACATTGAACTTTATGTTTTTGAAATTCTTTTAATGTAATAATGTAACATTGCAATATGTTTCAAACTCATATTTTTAGGGAAAATTTCAAAAACATGCAAACATAATACAAAGTGAGGTTACAATTACACTATAACAAAACTTGTATGTATTTGAAAATATAAAATACATTTTCATTAGCTACCATATCATGTGTTCACCAATAAGTTAGTTGTTGTTGTAACCAGCTTAATAGCATGTTGATGAATGTAAAGTTGATAGTGATACAATTGGAGTTGAATGACATTGGTTATATAGTGGTATTTCATAGTTGTTCAAAATTTGCATCGAATACATGACACACATTAATATGCAAGTTTGAAAAATGTAAACCAAACTCCCAAAAAATTACATGGGTATGAACATATATAGTCTATTGGATTTTCTTAAAAAAAGAAAACTGAAAAAAAATTAAAGGAAATAGAAAAACAAAACTTCATCTTTTGGAATTTTAAAGACAAAAAAAATGGAAAAATAGGGGGAAAATAATATTATATTATATATATATAGGACAAACATAATAAAAGAAAACAAAAACTTCTAGCATTTAAAAAATACAAAAAATGAGAATATGAAGCAAAAAGACCCCAAAAATCTTATTATTCCTGGTTCACTCTGGCCCTCCATAGGGGTATTTAGCATATCGTGTTTTGCTCAGCAAAATGGTTGTAGGGGTGAGTCGCCA
>Ga0116229_10011868_pt1 | contig 12726 bp, 10 predicted proteins | sample S1TSphgellanicum_3_FD_87313 | JGI IMG/M metagenome (GOLD analysis project Ga0116229, IMG submission 87313) | Host-associated microbial communities from peat moss isolated from Minnesota, USA - S1T2_Fc - Sphagnum magellanicum MG | ecosystem: Host-associated > Plants > Peat moss > Unclassified...
AAGATATCATAACTCTATAAGTAATCTCAAGTTTCAACACAAGCCAAAACATCATCTTTCAAAAATCCTCATATACAAATAGACCTATTATTACCTTGGGTTCAAAATCCATTAAGCTACTATACTCTATAATGAATCGAAACACAATATTCTTGCCTTGGTAGGTAAGGCCAACAAAGGACATGTTTGCCTTGTCAAAAACAAATTTAGCATTTTTTAATCAACGACCAAGATAGGACCATAATATAATATAATCATGTGGAAATTTGTTTACTACAATTTTTGGTTGTTAAAGGGTTTATAACTCAAAGAGTGAGTGAGATTTAACATGATGATAGTTCTTAGTATCCTACCATGAAATCCTTTGGATTAAAGATCACAAAATGTAAACCATAGTCAATGACACTTAAGATAGTTAAATAGAAGTTGGTCGTTATTGTAAGCATTGTTATCCTTAGAATCCCAACTACCACAAAATTTCACATTGTTTTCAAAGATGATGGTACTATAAGGGTTGTTTTAAGGACATTTCATGAGACAAACTATTTGTTGAAGGTGGGAGGGGGAAATCTTCTTAAAGTTAGAATTAGAATTTTTCATTATTTTAGGATAGTAAAATTCAATGCATGGATTAAGCATGAATTCATCATGTGTTCAATAATTAGATTTCATATAATAGATTTTACATTTATGACTCAATCAATGATGAAGTTGGCATGTATGCAATTGAGTTGGTTCCAATTTCCAAAGGTGAGGAATTAGCAAGAAAGGAAGGATAATTTTATTTGAAAAAAAACAAGGAAAATGAAACATCCTTGAATTTGAAATTAAGTAATATTTTGAAGCCAATGAAAAGTTCAAAATAAAAATATTCTAGGAATTTTTATGAAAAAAACCAAGGAAATCAATATGTTGTGGCACTTTAATTGATCTATTCAAATATTATTTGGCAACATTTTATGAAATCTTGTAATTATGAATAAAGTTGGCAAATTTGCCCGAGTGGACATTTAGTGTAAAGTTTGGGATCTATGTGTGTCAAACAACCATTTTGAAGGGGTATTAAATAATTGTCCAACCCACTTTATATCACTCTATTATTATCTAATTTTTTTAATATATATGTATTAAAGTCACCATATATTAATTATAGTCCATTATTTCATATTATTGCATACCTTATATTTTAATTAAATTGATTATTTGAATAAAATGTACCATATTTTAAAACTAATTAACTTTTTTTTTTTCCCAACAACCAATATATTGCATCTTATATTTTTACTTGTGTACTTTCTACTTTCTTTCACAAGTGTCCCCCACCCTGCCTCCCCAATAGAATTATTATCATATATTTGACCATTAGGGCTTTTAGAAAACAGGGAAGAGATCTCATGAGGCCTTAACTTACAACTACAATCAATGAGGTCATTGATTTATCTATAATAAAATTTTCAACTTTACATTTTCATATTCAAGCAATCTAATATATCAAAAAAATACAAGGTTCACCATCTTTCATATATGTAAAACCATTAGATTGGTGGAATGCATCAATAGAGTTAAGTTGTGTGCCACACCCTAGGTTTGCCAATTATTAATATTGTTGTTAATCCCTTGATACAAACATGTAATGAAAACTTTCTAAGCCTTGCTTGCACTTCCTAGGTCCTTGGGGCCATGTCCAAGTAGCATAATGATTTATTAAGGAAAACCTAGACTGTTTCAAGCATAAGACAAAAAGGAAAAAAATAATTGATACAAGTTGAAGTTTAATAAAGTTTGGGGTTCATCATGGACTCACCATAACCTAACTTTGAAAGAAACAATACTCTTTTTAAAGCATGCTACATAGGTCCCCAATGGGATTTAATTGAAATGGAATTTTTTTTGGTCTTATCTTGGATCAAGGCATTTTATTGTTTAACAATTTTGGAACATCATAATTCTTGGGAAACTCAATCAAATGGCACACACAAGAGCATGTTTTTATAACATGTGTTAAAAGCTTTGCAATGATGTTTGAGATTCTTCAATTCAAATATGATTTATTTTTTCAAGTCTTATATTGAACATTAAAAAAAAATTATAATAGTGAATGGTAGTAAATATTAAATCCTAAAAAAATCTCACAAGTGTAAAATACAAGATTTGTTCAAAATAATTAGTGTAATCAAAAGGATTAATATGCAATTTAGATGAAAACGTTTACTAGTTAGTTGTGACAACTTAAGAAAATCCCCATTTAATTGAATAGTACAAAACATGCAACTACATAAATTGTAGGATGATTTTTGCACATAGCTTTTTTGTACTTACATCAAAACAATTATTAACTTCAAGATGAGGCCCAATTTAAAATATTATAATACCTTTTCATGTTTGGTAGTATTAAATTATACTTTATGAAAATGTCAACTGTTCTACACATGACATGTTTGAAATGTTGAAATCCTAGAAAAGTATTCCTTTTGATGTTAAAATTTGGAAAATTGGGCTAATTTTTTATAGTGCCTAAATTTCTTATCACACCACATGGTTTTTTCTTTTTCAAAATGATTAGGAATTGGGGGATTGTAAATGTGATGAGAGCATGAGGTAGATGTGAATAGAATTGCAAATTAGGCCCTAGGGTTTCAAGTTGGTGTTAGCAATACATTTTTCAAGTATTAGTTCCTATTAATAATGATTTGTTTGATCAATTGTATCATTATTGGGCTCTTGCCTTACTCCATTAGAGTGAATACCATGTAAACACACTAATTAAGACAACAATTCAATGTATATTGGCTTTCGAAAAATGTTCACAAAGTACCCACATGCCATTGTAATGACAAGAAAAATATTCATTACATTCCATAGAACCATAACTTTTTCCTCCTTTCTTCTTCTCATCTTTAATGTTTTTTCTATTTTCCTGTAGAAGTCTGTTGAATGGTCCCTTTTAATAATCCTAGAAACCTTTTTTAAGTCAGTCAAAATATTTTTATACTCGCAAAACGGTTATAACTACTTAAATGTTTAGCAAGTCGATTTCACAAGTCAATTACAATGTTATGTCATATCCACATGTTGCCATATTGACTTGCCTAACTATGTCATTTCAACCCATCTACATACTCTTTTTTGTCATCTCAATTTGTTTACACATCTCCATTCGTCCACCTATCAATTTGCCTTAAATTGAAATTCCTTTTCTTAACAATGGGTTGCAAATCAAGGTGGTTCATTTTTTACAAATACGACATTTCAAAATTCCATATTTTAACACAAAAATTAAAAACCTTAAAAACCAATATTAAATGGGGATTATGTGATGATTAATGAACTAATTTTTAAAAAATGAATAAGAGCTCAACTAAACAATTATTTTACATACATGGTAAGAAAAAAAAAACATCAATCCAAAAAATAATGACTAAGATAATGACTTTTGAAAATAAGATCTAAATCTAATAATTCAAAAATTAATAATTATTTGTTGGTTCACATTTTTGTAATTTTTTTGAAAGCTCATGGTTCTTTTAAACATGTATCAGATATTGAATTGTTGTAAAACATTTGAAGATGAATTGATATTGAAGTGTGCACTCGAATTTTCATGTATATTTTAGAACCATAATTGAAGATTTCACCTCAAAAGACTATTCATTACTATATGTTTGATGTATATTTATTGAATTTCATCATGATGTACATATTATTATTCAAGTTGGCAATGTTAATCCATAAAACAATTGGTCACATCGATGATTTTACCATACACTTGTGACATTTGAATAAAATACATTTTATGAAAAGTCGAACGTGACATAAAAAACGAACCACTTTAACTTGCAACTACCTTCCTAATAGGAGCCATCAATTAGGGATATAGAAGCAAAACTTGATAAGATAATTATAAATGTCAAATTAAAAATACAAAAGTTGAAAATGTAGGTTTTTAAAATGGAAACAACTAAATATGCCCAAAAATTCAAAAAAGGTTTACCCCAAATAAAAGACAACCATGCAATTAATTGCCATTGTTGAGGCAAAGATGAATATAATAAATAACTTTGAGTTGAAATTGACAACATTGAGAAAAGAACTAAATGATGAACAACATGGCCATGCATGCACAACATGAACATCAAGCAAGGGCAAAATGTAAGACTTGGTGGACCATTACATCATTAACCAACTTTAGGCAATCCACCACTACAAAACAAGTATATCTAATAATGGACAATATTTCTTTGTCCTATATTTTGTTGGAACATTATTTTACCCCATTTTTCCAAAAAGAAGCAATATAAAATGTTTTTAAAACTGTCATTTTGTTAGAAGTTTGGCCTCCATCCTAGAACTTGCTAAAGAAGTTGGTTATATTTATTGCCAAAATTACATAGAAAGTTGTTTTTATTGTTGAAGTGGATTTTGAAATAAAGTAATTATTATACATTTAAATGACAAACTTGAAAAGGTATTGCATATGTAGTAGTTAAGCTAAATAAGAGCATGAGCATTTGACATGGCACAATATTGATTAGCCATGTAAAATAAGAGAAAGGGCTAGCAAAAAACCTTAGAATCCATGTAGCATGAACATTTTCCCTAATATTTATTGTTGGGCGTATCAAGGCAAAAAATCTACTAGCCCAAAATTGGGATTATAAAATTAATTACATCATATGAATGTAACACCATTTTTCATATTTCAATGGACTTGTTGCTTTTCAAAGTGACAAAATTAAAAGGTTATTAAGTTAACCTAAAATTGTCTTTGAAGATAACTTTGCAAAAGTTTGAAATGTAAAGAATATTATGCCAAATGGATTGGATGAAACAAAATAGAAAGTTAAACAATCCATAAGAGTTACCTAAGTTCATCAAAAGAAGACATTTTATAAAAAGGTGAAGAAAAAAAAAATCCAAATTGGTGCTCTTGATGTGATTGATGGACACATGGTCATCATCATTATAAAACACATTTAAAACCATTTACCATTTGTTGTGCACTACCCTATTTAGGGCCTACATCCATAGTTGTTAACAAAATAAAACATGTCACAATAATCTTGGTAATCTAGCAGACACATCATCATCTTTTAGAAGTTAAAATTCTATTCTCTCTATAATAGAAAATCCACACCTTACATCATTTTAACATCATGTATTGAAATTATAAGACTTTGAACATAAACATTCAACATACAATGAAAGATGTAAGAGACTCAACTTCACAACATATGAGTTTTTTTGTTGTTCACAAGAACATAATACCTCCAACAATCAAATGTTTTGAACCATGTTCACATTAGGATTGTGCTAGAACTTGCCTACAAATATGTTGAACTAGGTGATGTTCACACTAATCCTAACCATTGTAAACCTAAAAAAGGTTTCTTATTATTTGTGTTTCATGATGCAATTCTTGTTTTTTGAAATGGCATGAAAATAGAGATCCAATTTATAATTTTTCCACATAATATAAAATTTCCTTTAGAATGTATTATGAAAAATGTAAACATGGTTGTAAAATCTACAATGATGAGTGAGTAAGCAAAATAATGTAAAGAAAGGTACAATATGATTAGTTAGGATGTGTTGCTTTAAAAAAATGAAATTTCATTTTTAATTTTTAAAATTTGTATTGTAGTTTAGTTTTCAAATAATCCATTTGAATCAATGTTGTTCATTCAACCAAAATGCTTGCATCATTATTATTAGTGTGGCTTATGTTATTGAACACATATTGTAATATTGAATGAAAATTTCAACTTGAGAAAATGGTACACATTTTTTAGCCTAAGTCTAAAATCCATTTTATTAGAAGTTTTTTCTTTTTATTGAATGTTTTATGACAAACATGATTTTAATTTTAATATTTCTTATGCACTTCATGTCTAAAAATTATGAAATCACCTCCTATTCATGGAGGGCATTACACACATACCAAAAAGGTGCCCCGATTATTTCTTTAAACTTCTTAATTTTGATTTTATTGATTGTTTAATGGAAAAATATTCAATATGCAATAACTTGGGGCACTATTAGTCTAAACATTATGAAATCACCTTAGTGCACTCCTATTCATTAAGGCATTCAAATGGTACCAAAAATGTAGTGAAAGCCAATATGTTTTGGAAAATCTTAACAAAACAAAAAAATAAAATAAAATTTGACATTAGAATTTGGGGATGTCATGAGCTGTGTTTCTTTTTTGGCAAAAAAAATCATTTTGACTTCAAGATAAAAATTTTAAACATCCAATTTTTTTTTGAAAAAATGATGTTATTTCATCATATTTCCAACAAAAATAAAAATAAATTTTTTTTCACAATAGGTTCCAACAAGTAGGTAAATTATAAAATAATTCCTAAAAGTTTATACTTAATTTCATATATTTGGCTAATTTTTTTTCTTGATGATTTTCAATTGGTTACATCACAAAATTGAATACTATTCACCATCAATTTATTTATTTTTGGTTTTTGTTCTTATTACAAAAAACTATGGTTCACCATTAACTAGCAATTTTTTAAAATAGAAATAGTAACAAACTACCTTTAAATTAGAAATTATGTTTCAATATGGTGTATTTGAGTTTTTATTTTCAATTTTTTTGAAAGATGCTGAATTTTTTGTTTATATGTAATAAAGTCTACAACAAAATATTCTTGAACTTTTGATATACTTGGTGGCGAAGTGTAAAAATTCACTAAAAGAAAATCATTAGTCCAAATCACCATCCAAAAATTATATCCTCCCAAAGATTTAACTATTGTACCACTTTACTTGCCTTGGCATTTAGATATTGAAATCAAAATTGATAAATGGTAATTTATGGAATTCTCAATTTGATATCATGCCAAAATAAAAATATTTAGCAATGGTGACCATTCATGGCATTTAATGTCCATGAAATGAAATCATGAAAAAAATATTACATGATTTCTTATCATGATCACAATTCATGGTTACAAGCAACATGATTTAACTAATTTATCCAACAATTTAACTGAATGGTTATATGCATTGGAACTATTACTAAACATAAATATGTAATTGGCTTACTAAATTACCTACCTATTAGATATTGAGTGATGGAAACAAAGAAAATGAAAGAAAATGTGGTCTTTGAAAATTAATAAAAAAATAATAATTCAAGCCATGAAGTGCCTTTTGCATATGGTGACTAATAAAAGCCTTGTGTAGTAAATGATGAAACATCAATGGCAATAGGTGTTGAAACTATAATCTATTTGGGGGTCACCAAATGGAAAATGCAACATGTACAAACACACATGTGGTCACATACATTACATTTCAAACTAATGAAGATGTTAATAGTTTTTAAATTATACATTAGAAGTGTGTTTGGTATTTATAATACAATATAAATTGATTTTTGAAAATTTGGCCAATAGGATGAAGTTTTGCAAACATGTACCAAAACAGTTGAAACCATTATTCGATTTAGTGTATTTGAAATTTTGGAAAATAGAAAAGAACTATAGATGGGATTGTTTTTATACAGTATATTGATATACATATTTTGAAATTAATTTAATGATTAAAAAGCATACAATCAAATTTTAAAATAGTTGTAACCATTGTTTTTATTATGTAAAAATATTTATACCTAATTACTTTTGGCAAATTTTAATATTAATTTATATATCTTTTCGGAAATTTTAAAGTATAAACCCTTAACATAATAATATTTAAATAATAGATGCCAAGAATATTCTTTGAAAAAATGATGGTCTAAGGGAGTGGGTCTAGGTCATGATTAAATGTTTGCACCCAACATGTTTTAGCTACAACATATTTATGTTCATTTCCAAAAACATTTGCCAATATATGATTAAATTGAAATATAGTTTTGTGGTCACTACACCAATATGTGTCCAAATTCACTTTATGTTTCATTAGTCACTTAACCATGCTTTTACCCAAGGTTTAAAATATTGGTAAGAAAATCCTTTAGAAAATTATCAAAGTTGGCCATAAAACAATGTTGCAAAATTTAATAACTTTGATTGTTTATCTTTAAACAAAACCTAAAGGACAAATTTTTTGATTTGGGGCAATATATATATATATTTCATAATCCATTATTTTTAGAATGTTCATAAAATTATGTATTTGCATTGAATCTATTGGTATACATTTTTTTTTCACTATTAGAATTAAAATTATCCAATGATGAGTTATCACAACTATGAGTTTGAAATGTTAAGATTATATGCAAAGTAAACAAAATTTCCCATTGATGGTGAATGGTAACATTCAAATATTTGTATAATGACATTTTGATTAAATCTTATAAAATAAGCATCACCATTTTGGACAACCATTTTTTGACATATAATGTTGGCACTTGGTATAAAGGTAATTTATTTTCATTAATGTTATGTAAACAACTTGTGCGTTTGTATAATGTTGAGCTAGGTTAATATACTTGATTTGAAAATATATAGAAAGTTAATAATTTATTTGAAGCATGTTTAACTATTTTTTAAAAGCAAAACCTTTCTTAACAAAAGTTTGGACCTATGAGAACATCCTAGATTTGTTTGTTGTAGATGTCAATGTAAATTAATTTACGCCCATGTTCATTTACTTTAGTTTGATGTTCCACCTTATCTAGTTGAATATGATGTTTGATGGGAATTGGTTGTTTATTTTCTTAAACTACATCCTATATATGGAGATTCAACTTTGTCATTTGTAAAAGGGCAAAACCATGCAAAGAGGAGCCAATTTTTTCATAACTAGTCCTTGGTTTTGATATTCATAAGTTTCATAAACTAAGTTAATGTTGAAAGTATATGTTGTATTTATATGAAGACATTTTTAATATATTAATTAAGCATTTAGATAAGTTTGAAAATAATCTAATTAAATATAGAGTACCTTTCAACACATTTTAAAGCATGTAACTAGTGCTTTTTAACATAATGAAATAGTGTAAAAACATTGTTGAAGCAATGTTGCTTAGCACTCTTTCAGGACTTTTCATCCAATCTTGTGATACCACATCATTTTTTTAAAGGATTAGTCGTGGTGATTCAAGAGGTTATCATTGGCTCCTTTTTGCCCATTTTTACCCAAGATGTTGATGTGATTTTTTAGCATGCATGTATTTTATGTGATTCATAATTTGTGATCTTCTTTTTTAAATATTTGAAAATATGTTAATGAATTTAGATGTTTTTGCAATATATGGTAGATTTGGATAAATATCTAATAAGTCAAAAACATTGTTGTCATAAAGTGTTTAATCAAAGTACTTTCTATTTTTTAAAATGTGAAATTGAGATCAATGATTGAATGTGAATGCTCCTTCTAAGTGTTATAATTTTTTTCAACTTTTGTAATGAGTATTGCAATGGATCGAGACAAAATCGCACCAAAAGGCACATTTGGAGAACTTTCCAATTTTTTAAATGTAGGTATTGAATATGATTTTAATTTTTTTTCTTGGTCACGTTTGTGTTGTAAGAAGCATTGAATAATGAAACAACACAATCCAATGGTGAATTCTAATTATCATTCAAATTTTCATCAATGTAGAATCAAAGTTTTCATTCCAATTAAATGCAAATTTGGATCCAAGATTTGAATTGGAGGTGGTTACACCATTGATTTTGGAATAGATGGAAATTTATCCAAGTTTATTATAACTTTGGGATCATTTGTTTCCAAAGTAGGTGCAAACTTAACCACACCATTAACATATTCAAATGGTTCAAAATGTTGACAATTATAAGATATATCTAAAGGGACAAATCGAAAATCCATTCCACATTGAGACATTATATGTTTTAATATTTTATTCCAAACATAAATATGCCTTTTAAAATATTCTACTATCCAAAAACTTGCAACAAAGTCTCCTTCCAAACCTTTCATTTTAACATTTTGTGCCATTTTTGTCACATATTCATGTTCATTTCGAAATGTACTTTGATGCAAATTTAAAAACAACTTTGATCTAATTTTTGAATATGACATTGTTGGGTTTTCTTAATATTTAGTAGCAAACATTGACTTAAATATACCATATTATTTTGCCTCTCTTGGAGGGATGATAATTGGTCATCCAATAAATAAGATATATAATTGAAAAAAATTGCCCATCTCATATTTATATGTTAAAACTAGATGAAGGACATATGAATGCAATAAATGTTCAAATGATGAATGAATAAGATTTGATGTAAATGTTTCCATTATCACAAATTTAAATTAAATGGATGTATGTACACAAAATCACCTTCATTTTCACACACACATGTTCACATACACATGCAAAACACTTTCATTCACACACATTTAAAACAATTTGAATTGGAAAAATGTTTCCATTCAAAAACTACTTGAATTTAAATGCCAGTTGTGTTTTTAAATTATTTAAGTTGGAAAACTTGTTATGTTGAAAAACTTTTTGTGTTGAAAAACTATTTATATTGAAAAATTATTTACATGTTGAACATTTTTTTATCTTGAAAAACTTATAACTATTTGTGTAGGAAAAAACGTTTAAGTTTAAACACTACCTTGTCTTGAAAAAATGCTTAAGTTGAAAAAGTTCTTGTGTTGGAAAAATGCTTAATTTGAAAAAAGATGCATGTCAAAAAATTGTTTAATTTGAAAAATTGCTTGTCTTAAAAATTTGTTTAGATAAAAAATTACTTGTATTATAAACTAATTGTGTTAAAATATTATTTTCATTTCATAACTTAGTAATTTAAAAATATTTTTTAATAGAAAAAAATTGGTTCATATGTAATATCTTTCATTGAAAAACCAAATTACATACAAAACTACCATTGATATTAATAAAAATTGACAAAACAAATATTTTCCTTTACTTTAAAAAAGAGTGTGGAATACTAAAACTATAGAATATGGGCTATTTGAACTAAATTTGTAATGTAAAATGTTTGTGGACATATACAAACTATCTATATTGATGACAAGACACTATCAACACTAACATCAAACACTCAAATGTTTTTTGATTTGAACTCAATTTCAATTTATCAAAGTCAATTTTGTGTTTCACACTATGATGCACATCATCCTTAGCAAAAATTGCCAAAATAGTAAAAAATGAATCTTCACCATTTAAATTAGATTTTCCTTATAGGGTGAATTGTTGGATGTTTTTTTGAAAGCCAATAAGGGTAGATGTGCACAACAATTGGAATTTACCATGAATGTATATTGCATTTGCTTTGGATGAATCAAATCGAGGAATGCAGAATTTGGCATTTGCACAATTACTTTCAACCATTTGCCTTCAATGGTTAACAACAAAAATTCATCAGTTGTTACAATAAAAACATGAAGAAAATTTGATTTTCGAACCTTTCATTTCAAGCAATAAACATTACAAATTTATGTGGAAGATCATTGGAACCATTTTAGTTCAAAGCGAGGATTTGAGAACATAACGTTGTGGATTAGAATGTTATGATGATAGTCATGTCATCTTTATTAAAACCACTTTTGAATTTTGATTTTATGCCAAAATTGTCCCCCTTCACATATATGTTCTTTGCAAAAAATGCTCATGCATTTTTATATGCGGTGATTTGATTTTCAGCATGATTGTGGTCAAAGTTGCCTTATTTAACAACTCACAATGTAAGTAAGCATAACCTAGATCTTTTATACTTTTTTTGGCAATGTGGTCAAAAGTGTTATATGCATTGAACACATTTGTTTCAAATGCAACATCTCAAAATTCACAATTTAAATCATCCATTGCAACTACCATTCGACATTCCTTGACTGTAATAATAAACTTTGTGAAGAATAAATTAATGAAGTAGAATTTACCACAATCAATGTGGTAGCAAGCAAATCAAATAACAATGTAAATGCACACCAAAAAATGCAACAAATGGTGAAATCAACAAGAGGTATAAACAAAACAAAGAATAATGAAAGTGAAAGCTTCATAATATGCATTATAGTGTAATTAAATTAAAAAAAAACCTTATTCATGATTTGATAGCTAATTAATGGCATGGATTCTAATAATTGAGTTCATAGTTCATAGCAAAATTTTGAACTTGAAACCCAAGAGGTCAAAGTTTTTTCCTATTGAGGTCAAAACAAGGGGGTGTTCAATATTTTCTACACCTTAGTATACTAAATAGGTACTCATGCTCTTAAAAAAGGGTATTGGCCTAGATTAAAAATGGTGCATAAAGAGTTTTTGAAATAAAAATATCATGCAATTAATATGAAAGTTCAATTCATGCATTGTGGTGGTTTGAACCTTTTTTTGGGGGTTTGGGGGCAAGAGGGGGATAAATAATGGCATGGGTTTGGACAATGCACCTCATGTTTCACAACAAAAATGTTAAACCCTAAACCCTTTCTAAATGTTTTCATTGATTTTATTACTATATTTAAACTTTACTAAGCCTTTTTAAGTTCGTTGTACTGAACTTTCATAATGTAATTAATAATTGTTTTGGGGTTGGTATAAAACAATTTCCCATTAATTTTCACCTTATTTTTTTCAAAAGTAAAAATTTATTTTTCATTTTTCACTTTTCATTATTTGTTCATGTTTCTTTCTAAAAAATCTTGATTTTTTAATATTTTGAAAAAATGAATATGATTATACTCCCCCCCCCCCCAAACAAAAAACATAGAAAAAAAAAAAAAGGGCCTTATTTAATTAAATCCCTTAAATAAAAAAAAAACAAATATAAA
>Ga0116229_10011869_pt1 | contig 12726 bp, 4 predicted proteins | sample S1TSphgellanicum_3_FD_87313 | JGI IMG/M metagenome (GOLD analysis project Ga0116229, IMG submission 87313) | Host-associated microbial communities from peat moss isolated from Minnesota, USA - S1T2_Fc - Sphagnum magellanicum MG | ecosystem: Host-associated > Plants > Peat moss > Unclassified...
GCTTCAGTTACCCACTTACCTTGGGGTTACACCCCTCTGTGGAGTCCAGCAAAATCTGGCATGGGGCCTTCTGCTTCACAGAATGGACCATTTTGAAGGAGTGAAATGCCTTGTGGCCATGGAGACTGAATTAAATTGCTATTAGGTGCTCACCCAAGGCTTTGCTGGGAGCTAGAAGGATTTTTTTTTTCATTTTTCTCTCGTTCTCAATGTGTTCCCTTTAAGTTCTCAATGGGTTCCCAATATGTTGCCCAAGTTTCCAATGTATTCCCCAACATATTCTCCATAGCATCTCACTTTAATCCCATACCATCCTCGTTCTGACGCCCGGAGAAACACAGGGCCTGGGTGGTTGGGGCTGCAATTATTATAAGCCCGGGCGTTTCACCTTTACTGCCATACAACTGCTGCTCCATTCCCTTCAAGAGCGCACCTGCTCTTTTGCTACACCTTTTCCTCCCTCCCCAAGAAGCTAAACTACTAGCATGTGCAAGTCTCGCTATATTTAGCTACTGTCCGTCCAGATTAAGGGGACGCTTTACGACGTCCTCACTATATTTAGCTACTGTCCGTAGCTACTGTCCGTCTGGATTCAGGGGAAGCTTCATTCTTCCTTTACTATATGTAATTTCCAACATTTGATTATGGAGTTACCTTGAAATTTTTAATACAAAATGTTAACATTGAGTTAAAGAGCCCTTTTATGGGTTGTTAGCTAATATGACCATTTTAATTAGAAATCTATTTTTTAAAAGATTTGGTGTAAAGTTACCATGCTTCCAACAATTTTTTTACATTCTTTAAACACCAATTGTCACATAAGTAGTCAAATCATATTTATGTTAGCTTAACATTTTATGTGTGAATCTTACAAATTTTGAAAAAAATTAACATTGAGCTATAGGAATGCTACAAATTTGCAACATTATTTTGAAATTTCTAAGGATGTGTGACAAATTGCAAATTTCACAATCCAATCACAAACAACCATCATTGTAACTTCTTGTGTGTTTTACAAATGTTATTATGAATAAATTATTGTCAGGAGTGAATCCTTTTTAGAACCCATATTTTATTTTATTTTCAATTTTGTGATGTTGTGGCAATCATCCATAAATATATTTAACCAAATTCGGTGATATTTTAAATATGCAAGAAGACTCTCTCAAGCACCTTTTCACATTGTAGGTAATATTGGTGATTTTTAATGATTTTTTTTTTTTAATGTGTTTTCTTTTAAATCATCAAATTTCTCCAATCCTCGACATTCAATGTCTTCAACAATGAGCAAGTCTTGCAAGAATCACATTTCAATTCAATTTTCATCACAAATCTCTCTCTCTCTCACACACACACACAATTCGCTTGAATGGTATTTCCAAAATTTGATTATGGAGTTACCTTGAAATTTTTAATACAAAATGTTAACATTGAGTTAAAGAGCCCTTTTATGGGTTGTTAGCTAATATGACCATTTTAATTAGAACTCTAATTTTTTTAAAGATTTGGTGTTAAGTTATCATGCTACTAACATTTTTTATACATTCTTTTAACACCAATTGTCACATAAGTACTCAAATCATAATTGATGTTAGCTTAACATTTTATGTATGAATCTTATAAATTTTGAAAAAATTTAACATTGAATTATAGGAATGCTACAAATTTGCAACATTATTTTGAAAATTCTAAGGATGCGTGGCAAATTGCAAATTTCACAATGCAATCACAAGTGACCATCATCGTAACTTCTTGTGTGTTTTACAAAAGTTATTATGAATAATTTATTGTTAGGAGTGAATCCTTTTTAGAACCCATGTTTTATTTTATTTTCAATTTTGTGATGTTATGGTAATCACCCATAAATATATTTAACCAAATTTGGTGATATTCAAAATATGCAAGAAGACTCTCTCAAGCACCTTTTCACATTTTCACATGTAGGTAATAGTGGTGATTTTTAATGAATTTTTTTTTAAACATGTGTTTTTTTTTAAAACATGAAATTTGTGATAAAATCATGAAAGAGTCTCAAAATAATAACTATTTGCTTTTGCATCTTGACACTAAGTTGTTTCATCTTGGTGCACATATCCATGTCCTTGACAACATTGACCTTTGCCCATAACTCTAATCTATTCTTAGAAAGTTGCACATACAACTTGATTGTTGAGGCAAGAACATCATACAATAGCCAATACCCATGAAATTGGTCAACTACACATGTAGTTACAACAAGAGAAAATATATCACAATTACCTTAGCAATGGCGTAAACATGTGTTGAAGGAATTTAGTTAGTTAATGCATTTCTCCAACAACTATAATCAATTAAAAATTACAACTTCATAGGCTAAGCACTACTCAAACATGACAACCTTGGATGCAAAACATGTCTTAATCAAAATTGTCAATTTGCACTCAAACAAACTATAATCATCAAATTTTCACCTCCATTTTTTTGCCCCCTTATCTATAATGCACAATGAAAATGAAGGATCAATTTATTATACATTTCACAACCTATAAATGCTTGCATTGCAAAAAATCACAATTGCCAATATATTTGATTTTTTTGACGATGTGGTGGAAGCTTGGAGGGATGCTTGGGTAGATTTCATATTAATTAGGTCAAGGTCCTTGAAAATATTGTCATGATTGGTTGCATATTGAGTTGCCTTACTCGTAACATGTTCAAAACATGCACCATAAAATGGAGTCTACAAATTTAATGCCTCATATGGAATTACCAACTTTAGGGCCATGGTCAAGCTCCCCAAATTGGTACCTTCATTTTCACATAGCACAAGATTTTGGAAATGAAACCAAACTTTTCAAGTATGACCTTCAATTGCCTTACCAACCCATCCCCAATAATATCATTGGCTTTAAAAAAACCTATTGTAACATGATGAGGCTTCCAATCTACAAATAGAAAGTTAATGACAAAAGCAAAGATATCTTACCACCCCCTACTCATCCATAAATCAAATGTAATTGTGCTCGTAAATGTGGCATCAAGATGAGGTTACATATGCAAATATGATTATGAGCAACCATGGTTAAAAGGATTTTGTGAACAATGTCCTTTGAAAAGGGAAAACAAATTTGCCCAATCAAGCCTCAAAACCAACATACGCATCCATACATTCTCACGAGTGCTTATAGAGAAAACCCTTTAACCACGAACAACACGAGGTCCTCCAAAAATCCATTACATGAGCCTCATCTTGTTTCTTGTAAAGAGTTTTGTGGTCCAAAGAAAAAATAAATTGCACTTGGTACTACTTTAGGGTGTTCCTTTGCTTGATGCATAGCTAATGACCCTCATCATTCATTCCCAAAATACCATGAATAGTAGTAACAAGTTCCAAAAGGTATGTAGATAAAAACTTCAAATGTGTAACATTAGTGTGCTGATTCATAAACCATGGACCCATATAATTTGTTATATCTAATGACCCCCTTCTTCTCCTTTGTTTTCTTTTCCATCAATGCAAATTCACTTAATGAGAAGAAGAAGGCAATTACCTTGCAACTTATGACCATGACTGTGAAGCTCGACGGCTACTCCTTGCACATAAGAAGATGAGGAGTGGGAGCAAAATATAATGAAAAGTGTCAACCACAATCCACAATGCACACAAATACTAGCGAAGAAAACAAAAAAAATTTACAAACCACAAGAGGGGGTTTTTTTGTCTTGCTCACCTAAAGAACACAACAAATTCACAATGGTGATGTCCAAAGGACAAATGCAAAAGCCCATCCTAAAATTAAGAACTCTCCAAAACCTTAAGTGTTGGATAATTAAAGATGTTTGTTCAAAGGTCATGCATTAACAACAATGGCATGCATACCTAAATATTAAAACCTACATGCAACTTTTCATGATATTTTTTATATTAAGAAGTTCTTTGCAATCTCTGAATAGATATATTTTTATAGAACAATTAAGATGGTTTCCAATGTTGGTTGGACAAACAACTAATGAAACATTTTTTTTACATATGCCAAGAAATTGATGTGCTAAGTTGATTGACTAATAATACCTATGTGTATATCATAATTGCAATTCATGTTTGACACAAAATAATTCACAAAAGGTTTATCCAAACAAAGGAGGAACTTTTATTAGTTTTAAAGTTTTTGAAAATCACAAATGGTCCCAACTTGTGGTAGGTTGTCAATTGTTCCAACCACTATTATATTGTTACAAATACTAACTATAAAGTGCATTTTGTGTAATTTTTCTTCAACTATCAAATCTGGGATTGTCATTGAAATACATAGATATTTTGGCAAAAAACTATCAAATGTCATAATAAATATGATACATTATGGACATAATAGTTATAAAAGTTAAATTATTTTGGATATGGTCAAAAAGTTTTAAAACTCATTTAAGATTTATGAGAAAATAAGTATGTTTTACCTATAAGATTGTCTTACCCCAAAGTTTAGGAAAAACTATACCATTATTCAATTATAAACAAACACCGATATGATATACCTTGTTTGTTGAAGGCTTTTATGATATGTGGTCATTGAATAACCTTGGTGCGCTTAAAAATCCAAACACCACATCCAATCAATACACCACTTACATTAAAAACTCCATTTTAATGGTGTGGTTCCAAATTTAAATATATTTTTGTAGAATGGAAGTCATATTAAATGGAATCAAATACAAATGTCAATACCATTTTGGTGTAAATGATTCATTTATTGAAAAAGCAAGCACACAATCGCAACATGGAGATTTTTTACATGTTCACAAAAATTAACTAGTATTACATTTTGAGTTCATCACAAAAATAATTTTTATTTTTCACTATATTTTCATATTGAAAGATTAGTTTTTTCACTAATGTTTGTTAGTCTAATTGAAAGAATGGGATGTTGAAAAGTGTTATTTTGATGGCCAACACATTTAAAATTATCTTTTAAAGAAAATGGAATATTTTTTTATGCAATAAATGATTATTGCAATTGGGTCTAGGAGGGGTGTACACTTGTGTTATAGCTAGATATTATTTTTGAAGCATGTTATTTATCATTCTATACCTTGGAATTACATAGTTCACTTTTGGTGTCATAGCAGACTAAAAATATATTTCTTATAGTGCAAATAGGTTAACAAAAGCCAACCCTATCCACTGAAGTGCCTACTTAAAAAGTAATGGGTTTCTTTATTAGTATGACCCAATAGATTGGGGTTGGTTATAAAAGGTGATGGATTATAAATCCAAGGTTTTTACTACAATGACCAAAACATATTCATTAGAAAAATTTCAAATTATGATGTTATGTAAAAATGTGGATTATAACTATTACACATGATTGTAATTGTGAAGGCATTTCAAATCATTTACTAAATGAAACATTAAAAAAAAAATTTGTAATGCAAGTTAGAAGCATTTTTGAATTTTTTTACTCATTACATTAATAAAAAAAAACTAAAAAAAAAATTCCTTTTGTTTTTCTTCATTAAGTGTAACCTTGTGTAGGATCTTACAACCCACATAAGATCTCATGTTGAATAACCAACAAGGTTTTACAATTTTCATAAACATCTTGTTTTCAACTTTTTAGTGTATTTTTTTCTTTTACATCCAAACATTTCAAAATAGAATAAAACAAACATTTTAGGGTTTATTACACAAGCTTTTAAAGCAAACCTTTGATTTGAAAATGGAAACCAAATTTAAAACAAGCTTGAAAAAGTGATCTAGATCCACTTCAAAAAAATTCAAAAGGCCATCTAATTATTCTTTTAAATAAACAAAAATTAGGTTAATATGGTTTTTACATTTTGAATTTTAAGAATCAAGAATCACAAGAACTTTATAACCTATTGCAACAAACTTTCAATTTGAAAATTGAAACCAAATTTGATATCACCTTTAGAAAGTACAATAGATCTTCACAAAAAAAATTTGAAAGCCCCTTCAAATCACCCTTACAATTGAACAAGAAAAAAACTACAAAGGTTCCAAAAACATAATCCAACCACTATAAAATTCGAAATACAAGGCCAAATTGAAAAGTAAAAGCATCTACAAGCTTGCCATGGTGAAGTGCTTAAGATTATCATACCATTAATCAAGAAACATGAAGAATTTTTTTTTTCTTTGAATCTACATAGCCTTTAATTGAAAGCTCTCATGTTCCATTGGTTCAAGGCAAAAATTATTTAGTATATATATAACCAAAAGGAAATTAAAAAAAAATCTCCGCTTCAATATTCTAAGTAAGTGAAAGGTTTGCTTTTATATTTTTTGAAAATTAAACCTTCCATCATGAGACTAATAGGTTAAATGAAGGGGCCAAAATTCCTAAAAGGGTTTAAAAGCAAACCTTTTTCAAGTACCAAGTTGTTCCACATGTTCCCATAACATATTTAAAACATTTTCATGTACATTAAACATGAAAAACCAAACATGGATTACATTTGTTGTGGCTCGTATTATTGCTTGATTACACTCAACATTGTTACTTGATAAAAGCCTATTTTGGATCTATGGCATGATCAATTCGGTGCAAGTACAGAGATAGGAACCAAAAACCATGTCAAATAGTGGTGAAAATTATGAACATTTTTACATATGTTTTTGTCTTGACATTTTAAAATTATGTTAATCATTCCAAGTTGTGCTAAATGACTAATATAAAAACTAAAGAATTCAAATTTAAAATTCATTAAATTAGATTTTGGGTTTTGGTTTTTTAAAATGATGTTTGAACTTGAATAGGTGTTGCATAAGATGTGGTTAATTTTACAAACGACTAAGTAAAGGACTATTGTAATATCATAATTTTGATGGTGAAAAAAATTTAGATGATAGCAACCTACTACTTAAGTTCAAAAATCATTCACAATTTAAAAGATATGAAATTTTAAAAATTTTAAAATTCAAAGTATTTTCAAAATTTTAAAATTTCAAGAACCCTTTATCACATATAAATGAGGTGTAATGTGCATGACATACAAAACAAAGTTATATTTTATGATATAAAAAACAAAAAACTAAAGTAATTAACATATTTTGATATGATTCAAAATTATAATAAATTTTCAAGATGAAATGTAAAATCTGGCAAAATTTACACACATTGAAAAATTCATATTTATTACACAATGATTAACACAAGACATGTGATCTATTGGGGCAACTACATGTATTTTGAATAACAAGTTGCAAAAGATTCATTCAAAAATTCTTTAATATGAAAAAGTGAAAAATGACTAAAAAGGATTCATAGTCCTTTTGTAAAGTAATCTCATTAACTCCTATCTACGTACTTGTAGCCAATCGTTTCATCACATAATGTTATTTAAAACAAGTTGATAAAACACATATTTTGTTTGCAAGGAATATAAAAAGGTATGTTCAAATTGGGTGGTGTTATGGTATTGTAAAAATACTTTTATAATTACAAGCATTACAATTTCATCTATGGCCATGGAAACCAAATGAAAGGTAATTTATTGAGATTTTGTTATTAAGTTGGAACCAACTATAACAAAATCTATAAAATGGGGATGAGTTTGATGGGCCATACAACTTTGACAATGACGGTTAACATAACCTTAATTTACTACAATGGTTTTAGTTTCAAATTGAGATGAAGGTTCAAAACAATGTTCAAAACGATGTACATGTGTTTATGTAATCTTGTAAATCATCTACTTGACTTGAAAGCCTCTTTGTGTCACTTGAAATATCCATAATGTGGACTCCATGTTCAAAATTTCTATAGTAGTGTTGAACCATAAATCCAAAAGTGTGGGCCTTTAAGGTTAAGTGATGTAAAGATCATCACATAGACGGTCATTGGTGTGTGGTTCAATATTAATTTAATTTTGAACTAGGCATGATGTGTCCACTTTATGCATTAGAAATTTTAACTAAATAATGGTATTTGAATACTTCAAAATTGACATATAGATATATAGTTGATAATTATAATATATATTATGAAATATTTATATGTATATATATAAGTATGTACAAAAATTCAGATTAAATATATTACATACTCCATTTTCCCATTTCAATTTTTTTAATTTCAAATTGTTGTTCCTTATTATAATTTTTTATTTGATGTGAAATAATTATTAATAACAGTTGATAAACATGTGAACTTGACTATGTTTGCAAACTTTTGTGATTAACAAAAATAATAATATTTTTTACTTTAATATTGCCACATCATATTATAAACGACATTACAGTCACATCAGTCATAGTTTGATGATTAATTTTAAGCACGTTAGTCATATCAATCAACATAGACAACACCGTGTTGGTGCCATCTTTGCCACATGTGAAACATGTTGTCCGATTTGACTACAATGTTAGTTTTTGTAGTCAAAATGCATTGCTACTTTTCATGTTAGTCATAATGGACACCCTTTGTCACTTCATGCCAGCACTCTATTTATATCATGATTGTATAGTCATTTTAATCACAATGTTAGTGACAAAAAAACCATACTTTTGTAGTAATGATATTTGGGGTATTCCTTATCTTTTTTGCCCTATCCAAATTATTACTTCTCAAAGCAATCTAGTAGCCTTCATTTATATATGTACTATAATGCTAAAAAAAACTAGTGCAATATGAATGTAGATAAGCATTTAGTAGGAAAGGTCATAATGATCATTGGTTTACAATTTGTGTCTCATGTCTTTTCCTTTCTAACCTATCCAAGTTGAATATAATGTAAGAAATGCAAGGACTAAAAATTCTTATTTAGGGTTTGTGAGACTTTTCTTCATCAATGAAGGGTGAAATGTGTGTGTATGAGAATTGCAGCTTTGAAAGGGCTTTGAAAATATATGTTGTTTGGTGTGTTAGGTTGGGTGCAATATATTGAGAATTTAGTTTTTCATGTGAATTTATAATTATTTTTGTCTTTCTAAAGTGCTTTATAAAAATTGGTTAGTGTCACAAAGAAGCATTGTAGATAATGACCTTATGAATTAAGGCACATGTTATAAGATTTGATGAAGAAATTGTCATTCAAATGACAAAATATTGGGAGGTGCTAGAATTGTAGAATCACAATTCAAATTCGAGGATTTGTTTGATGGAGCTAACATCTAGAAATGTTGTTGAACTTTTGTGTGTTTGCACAGCTTGAATGTATGGTGAACATATGAAACAAGGATTAATTGAACAACAAGCTTGGGGCAAAACAAATATAATTGAAACCGCACTAGAACATTCTATTTTCTTGATAAAAGCTTGTGGTTTTTTATTTTTAATTTTGCCAACTATATAACTATTCAGTAGATGTTTAATGCAATTATTTCTAACATTGTAAGTATGATGCATAGGATTTAGCCATTTGATGGTGCTTCTTGGCATCTAGTTGTGAGGCAATGAATTCAAATTAATGTCGTTTAAGGTTTAAGTCGTTGACTTCAAGGATACATTATGCATTTTTTATTTCATTTATTAATAAGCTTCATTTGAGTTTTGGGAATATTTTTCATTGTGTGCAACATTGTGCAATGTGTGCAATAAAACAATTGATCAAGTTCCTGTTTGATGCTTGGAAGTTAAATGTAAAAAATGTGACAAATGAACATAGAATCAATGGGGGCAAAAATTCTGACATAAAATGCTCGACATGAACTGGCCTTGACAAATATGAAATGGGTTTAGATGGGTATCGAGAAGGGTATTCCAAAATTTGACCATTATGCACAACAGGTGGATATTGCATGAACCATACCTGGGAAAATCGATAACTGGTGGGTTTTGTTGAGATAAACAAAATATAATAAACATGTCCTGAAAGTTTTCAAAAAAACTAAGTATGTGATACAGTATGTGTTAATGAGATTTTCAATTTGTAAAATACCCTTGCCCTGGAATATTGGAAGAAAGTGATATCCAGCCAACACTGATCTCCCCCAACAGCTCACAAAAAAATACTCACAAAAAACACCCAACCTAGAAATGGTCTCCCTATCGACAAGCACTGAGCTCGATATGATAATAGCCCTAACTCTCTATAGAGCCACCCGAAGCGGGTAACATTTGGGTAGTATTATTTAATAAGATAGTTGACACAATATTTACTTCGAAGCAGCATTATTCAAGAAGAGAAACAAGAAGAGAAATCATTCCTTGAATATATATCAGTACAAGTTTGGGACCAGCTTATTGTACTCCATCATTAATATTGTGATCCTAGCAATGAGAAGTTGATCCACTTCGACTTTGTCTCAATGTTTTCTTAAGGGGTGTCTTTTCACAATTGGGCATTGGGTTTCTTTTCAATTTGTTATGAATTTTTTTGGCAAATTTCTGACTAAAAAGAAAAATTAGTTGAATTCGCTTGATTGTCAAGGTCCTATTCACACTTGGAGTAGTTACATAGTTTGTTCACACTTGGGCCAACAGCACAAGGTATACTAAAAAAATTAGATTCTAAAAGGATTTCGAAGAGAGAGGAAATGCACTTAATACCAATTTTTGTATAGAATTTAAAACAAAATTTGATTACAAAATTTATATGGTCAACATTATGTGTCAAAAGGCGCTACTGCACATTTCTATGTAGGAAATATGCTTGTTTTCTCATTACAGGCTAGTTACAATGTGTGTAAAAAACTGCCCTAATTTTTGTAGTATGTATAGAGAACCATTGTCAGGTGCAAGAACTGACCCACTATCTTCCAGGACCTTACAAAACGGAAGAAATCTTTTGTAGTGCAAGTGTATGTCCTCTGAAAATTAGGGCAGGCTTTTACACAAGAGAAGGGTAAAGCCTTCGGCCCGCCCTTATTTTTACAGTGCCCATCTCTTGGACTATCACCCTTTTGCCCAGGCACCTCAAAACAAGGAAGGATTTCTGGCCCTACCCTTCTCCTGTTCAAAGGGGTAGCAACTAGCAACCCTAAACTTCTCTTTCACGAGAACAATATCTCTTTCATTTCCAAGAGAAACACAGACATCAAAGAAATTCATCTCGTCTTGGGTTATTGGGTCTTTGTCCATGAGAAGATCACACAAATTGGATGTCATGTATCAGAGGCTGTCCCTGCCACTAACATGGTTCAAGTTGTTCCTAGTCACGAGAATATGGGATGCGTGCATAAACCAGGAACTGTCAAATTCATTGTCTTTAATGTCCAATCCTTTTCTTGTGAGAGATATACTTATCAATCTACTCTTGACTCTTGATGGAGATTGAAAAACAATGCAGATCTGTTGGTGAACTTCCGACTTTGTCAGTAAAGCTCCCACAAAATTGAAATACACTCACAGTTCATGATTTCTCCTTGCACATCCAAACTGTTGTCCCAGAGATATTTGTGTTGAGCCAGAGGCCAAATGCAAATGCTTCTACCTGAATGTGCATAATGATCACTCTCTCATCTCCTGTCCCTGGTATGGTCAAAATGGATCTAGTAGCCTAGAGAGAATGTAAATTGCTAAGAGTAACACAAGCACGTGCTTGAGCCACTTGTGTTGGAATAACAAGGTTGCACTCAATTTCATTGTGAATTTCAGAACTTGCTATTTTCCACCAGCTATGCAGCTTTGGGTGTGCCTGATGAACAAGACAACTGATCTCTGATTTGATGTTTTGGAACATCATTGCAAGATATGCTTCGCCACAAGCGGCACCAACCACTTGAACAATGGAGATCAGTTAATCCACCATGATTCCTCATCTTGAACCATTCTAACCTCAGTTGATCCATGAGCATAGCAATGTTGCAACAATTAATATAGTACAACTCAATGGCTAAGTAGCAAATAAAAACTTGTATTAATCCTGACATCAAAGGCCTTTAACACACCCTAGAGTCTGAGGGTGGGATTTCAAATTGCTGTGAAGTTGCTGTTTCAAGTGGATGTCTATCAAGATGTCAACCAGTGTGCCCGGTCAGGTCTCAACACAATCACCCAAAAAATGCTGCAATGGAGACCACAAGGATGCCAACAGAGATTGGAACATTGCTGCTAGATCAATGGCCTGTGTGCTTGCAAAGAAAGCAGCTGAAGTTGCAGCACTTTGCCAAATTTCTTCCATGGAGCAACAGCAGCCTCCTGTTCACAGATAACTTGGTTTGAAATAAATCCTTGGTATCTTGAAATTGAGTAGCCTTGTATCAACTGGAGCATGAATTTCATAATTCAAGGATATCATTAGGTCAGATAATGGTGTAACTTGAAAACCAGTGAACAAACTGTGCAGAGCACCAAGTCCTCACATTATCATGGGGGTAATGGATGCCAGGAAGAGCACTATCAGATCTGTGGGTTCAATGTTGTGTCACCCACACCTCATGATGAAATTCCCAGACCCACAAGCATAGTGTAGTGGCTCCACCAAGTCATGTACCTGTATTGGATGCAGAGGAAGTTGAATTGCACTTGCACCCTACTCATGTGTCTCCATGTCAATGTCTCATGGCCATGCCTGCAAAGGAGCCCTTGATGAATAAGTAGGTTCCTGGTTAGCTGCTAAACACACCTCATATTGAAAGAGAATTTCAAATGTTGAAGCTTCAACAGTCTTCCTCCTGTTTGCAGAAGGATATGTTCAAAACAAGGGCCTGCACAATTGCACCCACACATATGTGATGAGGCGATTGACATTGGAGCCCTGGTGAATACTTGCCCAAGGTACCAATGATAGTACCCTGCCCACCTCTACCAAGGGTCACTGGACATGCCCCAAGATGTACAGAATCTA
>Ga0116229_10011871_pt1 | contig 12724 bp, 9 predicted proteins | sample S1TSphgellanicum_3_FD_87313 | JGI IMG/M metagenome (GOLD analysis project Ga0116229, IMG submission 87313) | Host-associated microbial communities from peat moss isolated from Minnesota, USA - S1T2_Fc - Sphagnum magellanicum MG | ecosystem: Host-associated > Plants > Peat moss > Unclassified...
ACAACAAGTTTCCACCACAAATGATTTCTTTGACCCAACTTTCTAAATTTTGTAAAGAATAACCCAAAATCAACCTTACAACAACTAGTTTCATCACAAATGGTTTCTTCTACCCAACTTTCTAATTTTTTTTAGATATAACTCAAAATCAACCTTACAACAAGTTTCATCACAAATGATTTCATCTACCCAACTTTCTAGATTTCTTAAAGTATAACCCAAAATCAGCCTTACAACAAGTTTCATCACAAATGATTTCATCTACCCAACTTTCTAGATTTCTTAAAGTATAACCCAAAATCAACCTTACAACAAGTTTCATCACAAATGATTTCTTCGACCCAACTTTCTAAATTTCGTAAAGAATAACCCAAAATCAACCTTACAACTAGTTTCATCACAAATGATTTCTTCTACCCAACTCTCTAAATTTCTTAAAGAATAACCCAAAATCAACCTTACAACAAGTTTCCACCACAAATGATTTCTTCTACCCAACTTTCTAAATTTATTTAGGAATAACCCAAAATCAACCTTATATTTCCATGCTGAAATTAATCACGGATGACATTTGCACATACATGGGAGACCTTATTTGGAAAATTCACTCACCCTTTTGTAGATGAAATATTTGCCTTTGCAAGTTCCCATAATTAACTATTGGTTTTCATTAATGACACCAAGTTAGAAGAAATTCTTCCCCACTCTCAAGAGCTCCACCTCCACCTATGAAAAGAAGGACATGGCTTTAACCCTTCAATAAACACATTTTTAGGTCAGAAGCTAGACTATATATCATGGCTAGCTCTAGGTTTCACAACTAGGTGAAACAATAAAAAGTAGATTTTTTGGGAGTCTAATCTACCAATTTAATAAAAGGAGCAAGGTTGTGAAGAGACAACAAAAACTAGTTTAGGGATGGAAGCTCAAGTTTTTTTTTGACTTTGAAAGGTTGTTAATGATATTAAGCTAACACAAGGGGAAAAGGCATAGGGTTGAAGCTTGAGTAAAGTGGATTTATGGAAACAAAAGGCTTTCTAGATATTCAACTTTTGCAAAATTGTTGTAATTGTTACACGGGCAACATTGCAAGTTGCGCTTATCTTGAGCAACACATCATGTCTATGAATGCAAATGAAGCACAACAAAGGTTTTTTTAATTATGAACTAGTTGGGGGGGGGGGAGTCAAACATCTTATGGCTAAATATCAAGAACATGAGTTTGTTAAAGATGTAGTTACACATGTTCATTCTAAATTACCCTACCCATGGGCCAAATTAGGCATTAATTAATAAATATTGAATGTACATAAAAATCTTGGAAATTTTAGAAAAATGTTAGATTTTTTAAGAAAATTTTTAATCATTTTGTCTAATATTTAAGATATTTGTAAAATTAAATATGGCAAGTAAATTCTTGAACTAATTAGATAGAAAACATGCAAGAGAACTCCATTGTTCAAGACTTTCACCTAAATATGAAAAATTATAAAAAAGTGAATTGACATGAACCATTGTGAATAACACATAGTTTGATGTGTGGACCTAGAGTTTAGTGTGTGGGCAAAACTTGACAAAACCAAGAAACTAATGTTGAAAAACTAAAGAGACAATATCAAAATGTTTGGAAATTAAAAGTGGAGTGCCAAAGTCATGGATGCCATAAAAATATATATTTCAACACTTGATTACCACTCTAACCCTTGTGTACAATACCTTATTTTAAATTAACACAATTGAATATTGAATATTTATTCATTGAACATCATAAACTTGCATGTATGTAATAGCCATTTGGTAAAAAAAGAAGGGGGAGGTGGGGGCATGGGTGGGGTTAATATCTAATGTAGGTTACTAATTATTCAACAATAAAATATTAGCATGACAATGAAGAAGTAGGCAATGTTACATGATTTGAGTATGAAATGCTCAAGGCCATACGATTTTAAGTTATTTGTGTCAATTTTTTCTTTAATGTTTTACACTTGGAACTTAATAATTTTTTAAGGTAAAAAAAAATGATAAATGGCCAAAAATTGAAAGCTTGGGAATCTAGTGGTGTTTAGTCATTTTTATTGAATATTTCGAGCTCCACTAGTAATGTGTGGAAGTTGTAATTATGACTCACTTGTGGATTTATCTCCAACCTCTTGGTGGGGATTACTTAAAATAATTCACTCAAATCACATTGGGGAACCGACCAAAGAGCTTGGACTCATATTATTGCCTTGAAATCATTAAAATGATATGTGAAAGACAATTTTGACATTGATTTTATTAATATTTATCATAGTATTAAAAGAGCTCCCAAAACCAACAAGTTAAAATTGAAAAGGAAAACATAACTATAAAGGATTATTTAAAAAACGTTTTGTCATACTTGACATTTTGAAAAATGAATTAGTGTGTAGAAATTATATTAAATCATGATTTTTTTGGCATAAAAAGATTAAAATGTCATGGTTGAAACATGTGCATTGGCCATGTTGATTTTGAAATTTGGAATCACCACCCATAATAGATCCCTTCATGGATTTGTGTTTCCTTTCATTCAAATATTTCACAAATAAAATAAAGAACTTGTTTTCTATATCATTTTTTAACCTTATATCATTTGGCATTACATTTGAAATCAAGTCTTAGTTTTATATTATAGGTTGATGCATGACCAATTGGAATGTCATTTCCTAAAACTTGGATTATAAACATAATCATTTGTAAAATCCTTCAAAAAAGGCATTGAAACCTCCAATTTCAATGCAACATTAAGGGGTGAAATTTGGAACATGCTATGAAATATAAACAAAGGGATTTTGTTGTTTGCAACAATCGTTTCCAAAGTCAATGAAGCATGAAATTCAATTTTGGACCAAAACTCATGGTCGCATTAGTTTGGTCCCAAGTTTGTGCATGTTACAATTGTTTGTGCCCACGAAAATTTTATTGTGGTTCATTCATGTTTATTTGTTCATGTGTGTTTTAAGATTTAAAATACAAAAAGAGAAAGAGAAAAAAATTATGTCTATATGAAAGAGGATGTGTTCTATGTGTGTTTGTGTGAGAAAGTTTGAGTGCCAAAAACAATCAAAGGACTTAAGGGTTTTTCCATAGCTAGATCCAAACCCAAGGATTAGTAATTCAACCCCTTAACTAGGAATTATGAGGATGTAATCTCAAATAGGAAGGGGGATGATGTTGAAAAAAAAAAACTTTGAAAGTTTTGTTCTTTTAGTAGTTATTAGAAACTTGGACTACCAATATAATAAGTTTTTAAATGTTTTAAAGGTTAGTTCGAGGATGGTGACCATTTGAAAATGTCATTGGAGGCTCAAGAGGAGTATTGACCAAACATTTGGTCGACATTGCCTTTACTAAAACCACTTTGGTAGCCTTTCAAAACAATTCACACCACCTTTTGGCAAGGTAATTAAACCCCCAATTTTGTAGTTTAAAGGGGTTTTTTCTTTATATTATTTAAAACATTTTAAAAGAAATATTTTTAGAACAATATCGGTAAATAAGAATTTGTTGTGTTTCTTATTACTCTAGAGTGAATTATTTCATTACTAAAAACTATAATTTCCCTTCTTAACAGATTGTTGGTTCGAAGCTTTGAATCATGTTTTGTTTGAACTTTTTAAAAGTTGTAAATCCTTTTATTGAAAAACTTTGTGAAAGTTGAGAATGTAAATCCTATAGAGTTATACAATTTGTGAAGTTTTTCACCACCTACAAAAACCATTCAATTGAAACCAATTGGACTACAAAGTTACAAAACTCCTATTTAGAGCTTTGGGATTTTGATTTTTCTAAACTATTTTGATCCCCATTTGTATATTTTTCTTAGATTTATAATGTCATAAACATTCAATAACCTATTCATTTAATAATATACCCATTTGTTAAAGATTTCCACTATTGAAATTCACATCCCACTCAAATATTTTCTAAATGGCATGACCATCATTATTCATTTTTCCATCCATTGCTTTTAGTTGCAAGGCTTTCATGTATTGGGGCAAGGTTCCTATTCACTTCACCATTCATTAATGTGATTCAAATTATCATATACTAGTTCATCCAATAGATCAATGTGTTATAACCACATGTTTTAAATCAATTCAAGTACAAACATCTTATTTTTAAAACACCATGCCATGTGTGTTATGAAGATTGTAAACATAAACACAACAATAATTAATGCATCTTGGATTTGCATTTCAACAATTCAAACACATGATTATTATATAATTCTTTTGTTTAAAGTCACCAATGAATGTTAAGTGTTTTACAAGCTCAAAACATGCATCTCCATTTAATATTTTTGCATGTTTTCATGTAGGTTGTCATCCTTCAATAGAATGTTAAGAAATCCCATGTTTTTTAATGTTTGTACCCATCAATCAACTTCATTCCTATCATTGCATGTCTTAACTTTATATGCATGGTCATTGATATATAATGTTTTTGTTTTCAACACAAAAGAATTTTAATTAATTAATTAATAAAAAAATTGAGAAATTTATTTGATTTTTGTTGACCATGCCATGTAAGGTAAGAAAATTGTGTTGAGAATCATTATAGAATATAGTAGCTTCAAGGGACTTTGGCCTCTAGAAACTAAGTGAGATTATTCATCCTAATTGGTTGTAAAAGGAATCACATTCATCTTTTGACATTTTTTCCTTTGCCACCTCCTCAAATGTGCACCTAGCCCCAAGTGACTTTGTCACCAATCCATAATGCACAAAACTAAATATGAAACTACCTTTTCCAAAAATGGTTAAGGCATCCTTCATATGCAAAAATTAATATATAACTTGACCAATTATCTTGTAACTATGACCAATTATCATATACAATATCCATTTTTTATATTAAATGAATGGCAAGGCCATTGTGTATAACACATCTTGTTTTTCTAAATTAAATTTTACTAATTTTGCTAATTGTTTTTTAAAATCACTATTTTTTTAATATTGCAATATTCGAATAGTTACCAATGTTTCCCCTTTGAATATTTTTTTGTCTTTGTAACTATTAAACCAAGTGGTGCAAAGCCCCCTCCCATGTTTTCTTGTCATATTCAAGATCATTTTATATTTCAAATTTTCAAAATCTTAAATTTGGGGTTGTAGGCGTAACACAAAATGCAACATTAGGCTCAATCCTGTTGCAAGACAAGTACATACCCAACAAAGAAATATTCCTTCAATTTTTTTAACTACCTATATCCAAGTTATGATAAATATTGTCACATAAAAAATTGTAGGGCTTCTTTGAAAAAGGCAAAAATCTAGATGAATTTTTCCAATGCTTTCCATTAGATGTTTAAAATGATATTTATGGTCTTTTGAATGATATCTCTTTTGTTGAGGCTAAAATCAAGCATATCAATGTAGGTAGATAATTTATTTTTAGTTTTGAAATATATATTTTTTAAATTGAATAAATATGAAAGTTTTGTCACACAAAAGGTTCCTAAGGTTCACTTTGGGATGGGGAAGGAAAATGGTGGAAAGGTGATAGAAGGAAGAAAATGAAAACATGATAATTTGAGAGAGGAAGGGGAAAGTGGGGGTTTGGATGGAAGGAAAGGAAGAAAAAAAATTATCAAAATATACTAAACCCTAACCCTATAAGTAAAATACATATCAAGTTGAGATTTCACCATATCATGGTTTATGTTAGTTTTTAATCTCAAGCTAATCATACACTATTGCATGATTATTAAAAGAAATAAAAACTCAAGTTGAGGTGTAAGCAAATTAACATGAACAAATTTGGATTACCTTGTCAAAATTAGATGCAATTTGCCCAATAAAATGTCAACAAAACAAATTGCGAAAAATTAAATGTGTTTAATTAAATGATCAAAGACAAGATTTTTTTTACTAATGTGAATTAATTTTCAAATTTGACAGTGTTTGAATAGGTTTTTAGTTGATTTTTAAAAATGCAATCTACTTACAATCTTTATTTTTGCAATGTTGACTTTTGTTTCAATTAGGTGTCAAACATGTTTTTATCAAAAATGATGTAAATTTATTTTTGATGAGGCCTTTGAATATAGGATGATCTTCATATCTTAACTTAATACATATTTATTTCATTAAAAGTTTTAAGTTAAAACTAAATTTGAACACATATTAAACCAATTTTATGTTACTAATATTATGTAATCAATTTCAAAAATACTTTTTAGATCTACTCTTAGTTTTTTTGGAACTAAATTCATATAAACTTAATAGAAAACATGGTAATACTCAACATATATTTTCCCCAATTGTATGTTATTTTATTGTGATTATATGAATGGCGTGGGATTTAAATGGATTCACATACATTTTGCATTTTTTTTTTAATTCACCTATTATGACAAATTTCAACCATTGCAATAATGAATTGTAAATTTGAAAGCCCATACCTTTCAACATGGAAGCATTTTTTGATGCCTTAAATAATATATTAGACTCTTCAACCCAAAATTTTATAATTTAGTAATTGTACTTAGGTTGAACACATTTAACAACCTATGTACAATGAAGGAATTAACAAACCTTCCAACACAAAAGACCAAAAAGAAGTTCTAACTTGAATTAACTTATCAATTATCATAATGTAACTTGGAATTCAATTTATTTTCTAAATATATTGAAATCATAAGTGATATAGTAAATTGATAAATATACATTATTTGCACTCTTTCCAAAATATGGATCCCAACAAATATTAAACACACCATATATATATATATATATAGTTCATTAGTATATTCTTTAACTTTTTTCATACCTTATGTAACAAATCTATTGTGGATAAATAAATCCATCCCAACATAAATCAAAACACCATTTACTTCAATATTTCAATATACGAAAACTTAAACATCAAGAATAACCATAAATTGATCCATTTACTAGTACACTACAACCCACAAAGATATTTAAATTCAATTCAATTACAAAAAGACAAGGTGCATGTAAACATTAACAACAACTTGTTACAACAAGAATATAATGTGATTAAAACAAGACAAAATGGAAAAGTATAATTGATGATTTATGTGTCCTCCAACCCTTGGTGGTGAATGGGGTCCTCATTCATTTCCCCCTCCCCATGTGGAGTGTACCTGAAAACATTCAAGATCGGTGATGGTTGTCATCAAACTTACCATTTTTATATTTTGGTTCACCAACTTAACATAAGAAGAAATCATTTTCTCAACATCACAATTACAAAATTGTGTAATTATATTTCACCTTACACACAAAAATCAATTTATTTCAAATATATACATACATATTTTCTTTCAATTATATCAAGTTTGCTCCAATATTATAAAATCAAAGAAAATACAACCTTATGCTTATGACAAAAACTTTTATAAACTTCAAACCATGGCATACTCTCATAATTGCAAACAACCCCTTTGTCTTTTTAAATTTAGAATTGATTTAGATGTAAATAAAAGTGGCAAGGAAATTAACCAATATCAGTAACTCATAGTTCAATTTGAGTTGGAATAAAAAGAACAATGTTCTTCAACAACTTCACAATTTTTCCATACATTGTATCAACATGGATTTGAAAAAAAATAAATCAAAGTTGAAAGCATTAAGTTTCACAATGATAGGTTGACCTCTTTTGGGAACTTGCCTAAATTAGGTTCTAAGAATGATGTACAAGTTGTGGAAATTTTTTTTCAAACATGTCCCTAATATAATTATTAAAAAAAATACAAACAATAATATCATGCCCAGGAAATTAATTTATAAATTCAAACCCATATGTTGGAAAACAAGGAGGGGAAGGGGGCTCGTGTAAGATTTTGAATTTCATTTGAATATTTAAAAAAAGGAAATTTAATAAACTTTTGTAGACTTTAATGTGTAAATCAAATTGTTTCTCCAAGGGCATAAGGTGGGTTGGGGAGGGTGTTACTAAATTCAAAACTCATAATCAGTAAGATTTTCACTATATGATTCAATTGGATATTTCAACTAACAAATTTTAATTTTTAAAAAAATCATAAGAAATGTAATGTTTGTGTAAAAGTTTTTGGCCATATGGAAAATGACATTACCAACCAAAAATTTATTGTCATAAATTATAATTGGTGATGGCTTGTTTTTTCCCTTTTTATGAGAATCGCCAATTCTAGTTCTTCCTAACACTTGAAAGAACTGACTTGGTTTTTAAAAAAAATTATTTTAGATTCATGATGACTAATCAAGGTATTAGATTTTTTTATGAAAATTAATCAAACTAGTTCCCAAACAAGACAATTTTCACAATGTGATAGCAGTCAGTTTTTATGTTTGGTTTTCACAATTTGGATATCAAATTTATATTCATTTGAAAAATAGTTGGAAGTTATTTATTGACAAGTTTCTTTGTTGGTTCATTTGTGCTTGTTATCATTTCAAAAGTGTCCAAATTGCAATCTTCATCAACACATGCATCAACACCTTGGTCAACAATGTCATTTCCAAAGAAGGGGTGCAAATGATGATAACATTTTAATAACATGGGATACAAGGTTTTTTATCATATTTTTCAATAATGACCTTGCTTTGATCAAGGCCAATAAGTGAAAACATTAAATGTAAGTTTTTGAATGTACAATTCAACATCAAAGACAACATGTTATGAGTCTTCTTTTCTTCATATTTTTTTCAAAAATAAAAAAATAAAAAAAAACCATGAACCTACATTTTGATGTTAGAGGCCAAAAAAACCTATTTCAATAAAAACAATGGATTCCTCTTCCATAAAATTATCAAAAGAACTTGAAATTCAAAATTATTTTATCAATTCAAATAAATAGAAATGGTAGAATTTAAAACATCATTTAACAACCAATGACCTTTGGATTGATTAAAAACACAAGTAGACACAACAAGGGAGAATACATCAACAATGGATTTGAAAGATATGCCATGTCAAAGGAGTAAGCACTTGTGTAATCATTTTAACAGTAGTCACTTATTATAATAAAGAAGACTTATTTTTTGAAATTACAATTCCTCCTAAAAATATATTGCTTCCAAATCTTTAATAGAAAAAATAATTTGTTAAAACTTACTACTAATTTATACTAATTATAAAAATTGTAACATATATATCTTTCATTGCAACAATTTTTAGGCTTAATCAAAGTCAACACATGTTTTGTTTCATTCTTGTTAACATTTCCCAAAAATTTTGATTAAATTATACACATATGTAGATCTCCTTGTGCAATTTTAATAGAAACATATGTCAAGTTTTTACAAAAAAATTCATATGTTATAGCATATTGACATGCATTGGAAATGCATGCCTAAAACAAATGTTTTAATAACTTTTCAGTAAATTTTTAAATGTCATAACTTACATCTACTTTTAATGAAAAAGTATTTATGTTCAAGTTAGACCCCTCATCTTTCAAATAAACAATAATATATTTTTTCAAATCAAGCTTTTGGCCAAAATTTTCCCAAAAATATTTATAGCTTCAAAAGACTAAATGTAACATGTTATGGTTGCTAATCAACTCTTTGAAAATTAATCATGAGGGCAAATATGTCATGCACTCCTTTTGACATTCAAAGATCAAAACTCAATGTTGCAAATATATATTTTGCCATAGTTTGGAAAACGTACAATTGTTAAGTTTTTTCCACCAACTCAGGGATCATCTATTGTTAAAACTACATTTTGGAAGGAAAGAATAATCTTGGACACAAATGCAAACATAAGCACTTCATCCATTGATTTTCAACAAATTGCATGGGTAGATGATTTTAAACAATTAACATGGCCATATCTTTAACAAACATTTTTTGTTACATATGATCCTTCTAAAAGATTTTTTGGCAGCAAAAAAATTGACAATTGCATTACCAAGTGGATTTGATTTTTTTTTTACAAGTTGTCTTTCCACTTCTCCCCTCAATGGATTATTTACATCTTGTTCAAACATTTTTGCAATAAGAATGATCTACACTCACATGTTTTTTCAATGTTATTACATTGTATTATATATGATTAGAATTTTTCTTGCTTAGGTTTTAGGGTCACAAAACAAAATTGAACTACTATAACAAAGTATACATTTCATGGTTTATGGGCATTTCACATCAACATCCTTGTTATCTTTCACACAAAAAAAACCCAATGTAATTTTTTTTTGCCATGTGACTTACACATTGTTTTTTGAGTATGCAAATTTAATTTTTTTTCTTTCATTGTTTTTTTTCATGTTCTAGGTTTTGGCTACTTTTAGTTTGAAGACTAGGGTTTATTTCATATCCTTCTTCCATTATATCATTCATAAACACTTCACATGTATTTTTACTTATCATCTATTCATTTTCAAAAGATTGAACCATTTTTAGTTTTCAGAAGAGAATGTAGTTATGAGATGGAAAAAAAAACCAAATAGATGTATGGTAAATCAAAAGACCAAAACCTGCTATGCAACTTGAAATGCAAACATTTATAGAAAAGAATTACAAATTATTCAAAAAAATATTTAATCGTTTTTCTAAGCATATGCAATTTATTCTTTTTTAATTTAATCATATAAAAGTTCCACCACCTACACAAGGCAATGGGAAGGGGTAGTACCTCACCATGGCACAAGCAACACAACAAACCAACAATAACAAAAACAACATCAAAGGGGTAAATGGTGATGGTGGGTACCTAGTAGTAGGAGGTGTACAACAATGCAAAGAACCACCAATTTATCATTTGCAAGGCAACGGTAATGGGTGTAGTAACTCACCAAAACACATGCAACAAGAATAATAACTAACGACTAGCAACACAAAGGAGTAACATAAAGGAACAATAAGAATAGGGTTTAGGTGGGTTCTTGTGAGCAATGCGATGGACCAATAGTAGCACTTGCAACACAATGAACCAACAACACAATTATCAACATGACAAACCAACACCACCACCATCAATGCACGAACCATCAACAATATTAGTAATGCAATGAATTAGTAGGAGGACTAATGATGCGATGAACCAACATCAATAGAAACAACACAATGAACTAGTGACACAACAAATCACTAGTAACAAAAATAATGTGACAAACTAATAACAACAACAGCAACAAAATGAACCAACAATGTCACAAACCAACATTAGAAACAATGTGACAAACTAATAACATTAAAAACAACGAAATGAACAAGTAGTAGCAAAAGTAACGTTAACACCAAAAGGGTTTTTCCACATTAGGCATTGCCACCTACAATCTACTAACCATGATTTAACCACTAACCTAAAAATCAAGGTTTGGTTTTTTCATATAATAGATTTGATTTTCCCAAATTAAAAAAAGCTAGTTTTCATTGGGTTTGGTTTTCACTTGGGTGAGAATTGTTGTTTCGATTTTCAAACCAATTATCACCTTTGGTGGTACAATTGACTCTCCTTGTGAAAATTGAAGGTCTTAGTGAAAATTGCCCAACACTAATTATAACTCACTACAAACTTGCAAGCCAATCATTTCTAAAGTTTACAACCTATAAAATTTTTACATTATTTAAGATTGTTACCTTAATAATTGAAATATAATATATAATTTCAGCTAGTCCAATATAATTAGTGCAAAAAATTGGATTCAAGTTGAATCAATTACATAATTTTGTTGTCAACAGATCATCAAATAAACTTACAACCAAAACAACAACCAACATGTTACATTGTGACATGCAATGGCCTCCAAATTCAAGACACATGTGACAACATTAAAAAATGTTTGAAATAAACCAATAAACTAGATGACAAGAAAATTGCACAAGAAGATGGGAAAAAAATGCTTGCCAAAGCACACACACACACACACACACACACACACACACATGAAAAAAAACAACAAGATTAAAAGATTCTACACATTTCAAATATAACCAATAGCATTAATGATGTTTTTTATTAAAAAAAATCTTTACACCTTTTCAAAATGTCTCATATTCATATTGGAATCACACAAATACATGAAGAGGAAAAAGAAAATTGCTTGAAGGCAAATATAAGCTTTCAATCAATCAACATGTTACATTGAAAACCTTTTGAAATAAATAGCAAATATGAAAAAGACAAAAAAAATTAATATGTTGTACCTACGACCGATGTTCAATAGTGTGATGTTGAAATATTTATTAATTTGAGAAAATAAGCTTTAGTTGTACAATTTTAATATTTCAAAATTTCAACAATTACGAAATAAGTATAACAAATGTTCTTCATGTCATGTCTTGTATTTGTAATGTTATCCCCTTGGGGCTTTACCCTACACTTTACACTAGGTAAGGACCTTGAATGAGACTGTTTTGGGAATTTGGGTCCCATGTTCGAGTCTTCGAGCCCTAATTCCCCCTAAAATGGCCCCTCCTTTTGGGTCCTGACTCTTTACTCTCGAAGCCCTAATTCCCCCAAACAGCCCCCCCATCTGAGTCCTTACCCTACAGGACAACAATACCTGGTGAACCTTCCTCAAATTGTGGGACCAAATGAAAAGACTAAACCATGGTTGAGTCTAGACTAAGAAGAGCCAACGACCAAAGCACAACAAAAAAACCTTCCTTTGGTAACACCTACCCGAACTCCCCCCCCCCCCCCCCCACCCCTTCCACACCCAGCCCCTTAACAGACGCACCCCCCCAATACTAAAACCAAGTAAGAACCTAGAAAAAAGAACAAACCACAAAAACAAAAA
>Ga0116229_10011873_pt1 | contig 12723 bp, 10 predicted proteins | sample S1TSphgellanicum_3_FD_87313 | JGI IMG/M metagenome (GOLD analysis project Ga0116229, IMG submission 87313) | Host-associated microbial communities from peat moss isolated from Minnesota, USA - S1T2_Fc - Sphagnum magellanicum MG | ecosystem: Host-associated > Plants > Peat moss > Unclassified...
AATTCATTTCTAATTCACTTTTAATTAACTCATAATTCATTATTAATTTCACATGGGTGGACATGAGCCACATGGGTGAACATGGACCACATGTAAGTTGCAAGTTTTTTGAGAAGTTTCCTTAATCTAAGTGCCCAATGGGTATAAATAAAGGTATTGTGATGGATGCGAACATTAGACACCATGTTCCAATGGATGGAATTCATACATAATGTTCATCCATAGTTCTTAGTTAAGTCATAGTTAACTTTTAAATAAATCCTAATTAACTCCCAGTTAAATTTTAATTGATTTATAAATTAGGCTCAATTAACTCTTAGTTAAATCCTAGTTAATTTTTAATTGACTCTTAATTAAGTCCGAATTAACTTTTAGTTAAATTTCAATTAACTTATAATCAACTTTCAATGAGGAAGGTTTCCAAGAAATTTCTTTACTTTATGCACATATAAAAACCTCCTTGGAAGCTTCTTTGAAATAGGTCTTTAAACGAGTATAAATAGAAGTAGGACCCTTCATTTCCTTTAGTCTATTCAACATAATTTTGGACCATAACCTTGTCATGTTATTTTCATGTTCATGTTTACATATGTTAACATAATAAATATTTGCTTTCATTTTGATCTTGACCATCTTGTGTTCTTGTTCTTAATTTTTATATTTTTATTTTTAAATCGCATAATCTTTTTTTTTTTTTTTTTTGAAAGTTTGATTTGACCTTTTTTTTTTATCTTTTTTTTTTTTTTTTTTTATTTTTTTTTTTTATTTTTTTTTTTTTTTTTTTTTTTTTGTTTGAAAGTTAGATTTGTCCTTTTTTTTTAACCTTTCTTCTTGTGTTTCTTCTTGTTTTTTACAAATCTCACATTATTTTCATTCTATTCAACACCAATTTTGGGTGTGTATCTTTGTTATGATCTTGTTCTATTCTTGTGATGTTTTTGTAATAAAGTTTTTTTGCATTCACATCATGCACACATTGTGTTTTTGCTTTTGATTTTTTTATTCCATGATTTGGATTTAAAACTAGGTTTTGTTTTCGTACATATGGTTTGGAAATCTTATTGTTTAGTTCTTTTTACACCCATGATAGTTTGCTAAAAAAAAATCATAATTTGCCGAAAAGGCAATAATGGGTAGTGATGCAATTCATGTGTGACAACAGGGGAAGAAAAGGATAGGGCCTTTTAATATTACTATCATCACTTACTTTGGGTCAATAAACCATTATAGAAAAATAGATGAAGCATAACAAATGTTTATTGATGATCTTGTGCTCTACATTTGTAAAGCTTATTAATCAATTTTCACTGATGAAAACATATGGTTAAGAAGGTTAGTTTTACATTAATGTCCCCAAGTTTCATTTCTTTCTCAAATTATTTTTGTGGATGAAATGTTTCCTAGAATGGTGCAAAGACCTTGGATTTACATGTATTTCCAAACCTTGCATTTATAGCCATTTTTTCATGTATTTTTAATTTATGGATGTTTAGGGGTAATCATCCCTACAAGAAAATGTGATTTTTTAGAAGGTCCAACTTGATTGAAATGTCTGCATTAACTAAAGTGGATGGTCATTTTGATTATAGACCTAAAGCATGAAAGACACAAGTTATTTTTGATTAAGACATTGACTAAAGTGACTTTTTTGACCTGTGACAAACCAAACATTTGGTCAAAAAGGTCAAAGGTCCATCAAGATGATCAAAGTTTAGTCAAATTGATCATATTTAATGGCCATTGTGATTTACAATTAGTCAAATTGGCCATTCTGATTTGACACTTAATTAAATCAACCATACTAATTTAGTTATTTAACCTACAAGTTTATTTTGCATATTGTACATACCAAACCTAAGTTCATAGTTAGTAGGTTCTAGGTTAGGCATATTATATTTAATACCTACTTAAAAAGCTTAATAGGTTACTTACATGCTACCTTTAGGCACATGTAGGTACCATTGATTTTCACATTATCAAGGTTGTTTTCAATGTCATTTCATTTTCAAAAAATCCTGTCATCATTAAATTGTCTTGGTTTGTTTCACATAATTCACAAGTGGATTGGCATATGAGGAGTTTTCATTTTGAAACACTACAACACAAGGCCTTGGAATGTGAAACCCTCGTCATAAGCATGCAAAATTTGAAGTAGTAGGGACTCCTTAATGATACAAGAGGCTTAAATGCCCTAAGCCTTTGTTTGTTAAAGCAAAAGCATTCATGAAGGCTACCAAAGAATAGATGCATTTTTACTTTACGCTCTTCCTTCACCAGATGTTGAGATGCCATCATATTTTGAGTCATGCACATTAATGTGTCCTAAGTTTAATTGATGAGGACTCACCATGAATCACCCATAAATCATTATTAAATTATGAAATCCATCACCTAAAAAGTTAACTATTTCAACCACTTACATAATTATCATGTTACCTTTCATTTACATCAAGTTACACAAACTTGCCCTTTACAAATCATGAGAGAAAGCTATAATTGATAACAAATTAATAATCAACATTTTGTGTTCCTTCTGTTGAATCAACCCCAAATTTGCTAATAAAAAGAAGAAGCTTGAGTTGCATAAAAAGGAAAACATTTGGAAAGCCTGTCACTGGTTCAAGAGCACCTGAGTTCTTCAAGTTGGTAAAAATCGGTATGACATTTAGACATGAAATGTGTTATTGGTATTTTGCAATGGTGGAAGTTAACGTATTGGGGTGCGAGCAAGCAATCAGATAAGTGGGGAAGCTCAAACAAGTACAAAGGTGCATGTATGTCTCTTGTAGCAGAAAACTGGTAGGTCTGTCTATTTGCTTATACTTGGATCCACTAGAAGTGAAACAAATTCTTTATGAATTCTTACGAAAAGTGTCACCCTTATAGCTGAATTTGCTTTCCTAAAGGCTTGCTGCTCTCCTCTTGTTGTCTAATTTTTCCTTGGTAGTCAATGATCACCAATGGATTTGGTTGCTTGTAATGGTTGCTGGTATATAAGCTAACGCCTTTCTGTTTCAAATCATTCAATTCACATCAGAAAAGCAAGAGTGATCTCACCTTGAAATTTGACCCAAACTTTGCTTTTGTTCTCTCGAAACAATGCTTAAACCTTGCCTAGTGGCGGCCTGGGAGACTTGTTGTCTGTTAGATGGTTTGGTATTGTGAATAGTCCCTAGAGCCAAACATTTGTATAATTGAGTGTACCTTGTTTGAAGGAAGCTTAAACCACAGGTGGGCAACAAGCACAATGTCTCAATCCATCAGCAATCCTGGCATGCTTGACAAGGTATTAATCTCAATGCCATCACCCTCTACAAGTGATGAGACAAACAAATGATGCCAATGAGCTGCATCCAATCTACACTCCAGTTTGAGAGAAGTGGTTTAGTACCTATGAGACATGGATACCAAATTGGAGTTGTAATGTCCAGAACCCTAACCTGCAATCTACAGCATAAAGTAATAGCAGTTCGATAGCATTCCATTGTAGAAATTTCATAAGAGAACAAAGACAGCAGCAACAGAGGTTATGGATTTTCAAAGCCAGATATCACAACAACTCCTCTTCTAGCTTCTCTTAATACTATAGTTCTGCAACGATTTTCAGTCTCTAGCCATAGAGGGAAAAACAAAAAAAGGAAATGTTTCGCTTTGCCCATGATGTTTAGCTTTGTCCACCATATCTTCTTCATTCTTACGAACCACCAGATTGCATGCAGCAATAACTCAAAACAAACAACAACAATAACAACAATCTCAACTTACAATAATTTCAATATTGTTTCAAGAAGGAATCACACCACTGTTTTGCCAAAGATTATAAACAAACAGTAATTGAATCTGCAGCAACTTCAAACGATCTTCAACCAAGAAATAACAACAGTTTTGTTGCTGCTGGGAGTCATCACTCTCTCTGGATTCAGCACTCCCTGAGGACTCCCGGAACCCCTAGGGTTAAGTTACTGTGTGTTCCAGCTGCCAGAATGGCCTCTTCTTCTTCTTCGTTCCCTCAGAAATGTATATGATCATATTCTGCCACACACCTTGGTCAGATTATGTCAAAGGATTGCCTGATTCAAACTCTGTAATTGAGATGTCCAACGCATCAGCGGTCAAAGGAGTTGCAGTTTATGCACCTATTATGAACTAGAATCATCACCTGCATGATTCCAATCTCTGTAATTGATTGAGAAGTCCAATTGATCAATCAGCACCTGCATTTCACGCACCTATAAAATCATGAAACTAACCTGCATAACATTCCAAACTCTGTATTTGAGAAGTTCAAGCGATGAGCAGCCAAGGAGTTGCTGTTCACGCAGCTATTCTAAACTAGAATCGTCACCTGCTACCGTATTATTCTGGACCCACCTGTGTTTTCCAACAAACGAGAATTACTTTCTTCCTTTCTCAGCGGCGAGGTTGTTTTCCGAGTGCAAAGCGACGCTGGCTTTGCAAACCCTCGTTTCCTTTTGCGCCATCGTTTTGCTGCCTTCTTCTCTTTCTTTCTTTGGCTTTTACTTGTTTCTCTTCTGTCTCCACTGTGCCCCCTCTGCTGGTATTTCAAGTTTCTACCTGTCCTCTTGTACGCGGGGATTTCTTCTTCATCACAAGACGACTGTGAAGGATCCTTTTGTCGGCTGGTGGAGAGGAGGAGGAGAACGGGGACGCCGTTCGGTGTGGCCGTAGATCGGGGTCGGTTGTTAGTGGTGAGAAGTTTCAGAAAACCGATCTCCTTTGTGGCGGCCTTCTTCGTGCAAGATGAATCCCGAATAGTGAGTTGTTCTGACTCCCATCTCTTGTTCTTTGTGTGTGTGTGTGTGTGTGTGTGTTGGTCATGTATGTCCAAGATTCTTGTTGAAGTGTTGGGAGGCGGGATTGTGGTTCAGTGCGTGGGGAAAGGGCGGTCCTGCATTTATGTCATCATATTGATGAATTTGATTGTGAAGTTTTTTTCCTTTTTCTGGACGGAAATGCGGTCATGACGGCTTCCCGGGGGGGATTTATGTCATTCGGACTCTTAGTGGTGATGGAAAGCTGATATGTCCCCTGGAATTGTACATGCCAGGGTCGTTCCTGGTATCTTGAAACATGTGAGACATGGGTTCTGAACATCTGGATGGGGTTTGTGGCTTTCCTTGTATTTCCAGTATTTGGCAAACATGTTTTTGCATGCTTTGGGTATGGTTTTTCACTGTAACGTTGTAGATCTTACATGTTCACATGGTTTTATTTGCGCCAGTTATGGCTTCTTATACACTACTGTTGTCTGCCTGCATGCAATCTTTGCCAACTATTCAACTGCTGTAGCCACAGCTTTCGTAGGTCATAATAACATATAGTTTCCTGTGCTTACAAACTTATTTCATGGTATATTTCTTGGCTAGCAGTCAGCTGATGTTGGAATGTATTGAAGACAGTGGACAAAAATTGTTTGCAGCCTTGGGAAAATGGTTTCCAGTGTGATGAAGCATGTTCCTGTCTAGTCACACTGAGTTGTCGTTGTGGATTAAGAGGTTTCTGTACAGATTGTCCACAAAATTGTTCATCATACAGACAGGGCAGGTGCACATTTTGAATCATTAGCAATCTCTTCACATTTGGGTAATTCAGACAAAACTTTGAACACTTTTAGCTCATCCTTGCACATGAAGAGGAGCATTGGTTTGCTTGACATGCCTTCTTTCAGGCAACTCACAAGGATTAGGGCCTTTCTTATGGGTGATGATCAAAAGTCTTGCATCTGAACAAAAGTTGTTGTGGCAGTAGATGAACTCATGTTCTGAAGTTTGTACCACAGCGGTCATTACCCTGTGCTATAGCTGTGATTCTTGTGTTCCTTCCTGTAATGTACTTGTTATGGTCATGAGATGACCATATTTGAGATCACACATGTTTTATGGGGGACAGTGAATCCATTTGTGTTGGCTACATGGTCAGGTCAGAAAATGTAGGAGCTCTTCGAGTTTATCTGCTCATGTTCTTAGTCATGAGCTGTAGGAAGGCATGCTTGAAGTGTTGGAGTTTCTCAGGATCTGTTTTCAGTGGTGTCATTGTTTTGCTAATCCAATTGTTCTGCGAATCCATTTGATTGTTTCTTTTCTTTGTGAGCCACTTGGATATCCTTTTATTGGAATCAGCTTGCAGGCTAATGTTTGCCAAGTCTGATCAACACTTTCATGACTTGATTATGCATGCAGTGATTATCTTTTCAAGCTTTTGTTGATTGGAGATTCAGGCGTTGGAAAGTCTTGCCTTCTTCTACGGTTTGCAGTATGATCTCTCTCCAATACCCTGTTTCAGTTTGTCATGCTTGCAGAAGAAATGTGACCGGCAGGGTGTCTTCTGCCTGACTTAAAACAGATCTTAGGGTCTCTTACTGGTGGTCTCATTCCTTGTAACAGTGTAGATTTCTATTCAAGTTAGTTCAGAAGGGAGATGTTTGGTTTGTTAATTGTGGAAGTAAAGGTAGTTTTTACTCCAGTTTTTTAGTCCATAGCCTACTCCCAATACAGTGTTTTGATGCAGGATGATTCTTACTTGGAGAGCTACATCAGCACAATTGGAGTTGACTTTGTAAGTAACTTGAGCCAGGCCCCTTTGTATCTGCATGCAATTCTGTGTCCATCAAGTCAGTTACTTTCTGCAGCTTTTCTTTACTGTTGCTAAGTCCAGTGCTACACAGTGAAATTTGGGCAGTGCTATGGACATATGACTGCATATCAGATGAAAATTCAATACAGGACATTTTCATGACAGGCCCAAAACCGAAATGATTTGTTGAATGTCTTGGTGAAACCTGAAAACTACTTTTGGCCTGTCTGGGAACAGAAAATCCGTACTGTGGAGCTGGATGGGAAGACAATTAAGTTGCAAATTGTAAGCAATTCTTTGTCAAAATTCTTCTCTGCACCATATTTTTTTAACTTTAAGGTTTAGCAATGTTTCTAGAGTGCTAGCCAAGATCATGACTGGTCTTCCCCTTACTTCCAGAAATGCAACAAAGAACACATAATTTTGTATAATTGTTTTCACAGAATTGTTAGCAGATTATTCTATTTGTATCAACACAAACCATCAGGAGCTGATGAAGTGAGGGGGGAAATAATGGCAGCTTGTCACTGCCATTTGTGATGAATGTTATATTCTGATACTTCGTGAGTGACACTCACAAGGTTATGACCACAGTCATTTGTTTTGGTTTGGCCAGAATTGGGATAATGTTTACCTTCAAAGTGTTATCAGGGAGTCATCTCTGCAATCTCATAGATCTTCTCTGCACCATACTACCTGGTGCCCTGTCTGGTACATCACATGGACTGCCTTTATTTCCTCTAAGCAGTGCATACATTTAACTACCACTGGTGTGGAAGCGCACATTTTCCTCAGATATGGAGGGTTTGAGAAGCCTATCAACCACAGAAGGTGTGATGAAAGAATGTTTGGTAATGGTGATTGCAGTGGGACACAGCTGGACAGGAGCGATTCAGAACAATCACCAGCAGCTACTACCGTGGTGCTCATGGAATCATTGTATGTGCTTGCATTGTACTTTTGTGCCTTATCTAAAGACAATGTAGTACAGAGTATGAAGTTGTGTGTGTTAATGTTGGGTCACTCTTGTTAGAAGCTTGGAAATCTGTGAGAAATCCCTGACTGTTCTTCCCATCTGTTCACTTAACTACGGTTTTAATCTTCCTGTTATGTGGTGTACATGATGCCTCTTTACTACATTTTCTCAAGATCCAAGCTGGCATGATAAATGTTTGGATTAGTTTCCCAATGACATGCAATCACCACTGAGTTCAGTTGCACATCGACAGGTGGTTTATGATGTCACAGACCAGGAGAGTTTCAACAATGTCAAGCAATGGCTGAATGAGATTGACCGATATGCTAGTGAGAATGTGAACAAGTTGCTTGTGGGCAACAAGTCTGACCTGGCCTCTAAAAAGGTTGTTGACTACCAGACTGCTAAGGTAAGGATTATTGTGGGTTCATGAGCATAAATGCTATTGGAAATGGTATTCTTTTTGGGACATTTGTGATGCTCTACCAATTCAATATCCTGTCCATTTTTCTTTTTCCTCTGGTTACAGTTGCTGCCAACTGGTTGCCTCTTGCCTTCCTGGTCTCTTAAATGTCTTTGAGAATTATCTGATGCATCATGCCTGCACTATAGAGGTACAAACATGCTCCAAATCTCACCTTGTGCATTTTAGTGTGGCCCTGGATTTTATATACTAGTAGATATATCCAATCAAGCAGAACCTGTTGGCTTTCTTGACCTGGAATTATAAATCAAAAGAGGCCTAGGAGTTCTCAGGCAGAAAAATCGTACAATGTATGTTAACTACTTAGTTTGAATAGGCCAACTATACACACCAGAAATCCTGTGTCTTTAGCCCTGGTTGCTTTCTGGAGTAGTCTTTCCTTTCACTTGTTATCCAGTTTGTTTTCATGAACACAGGATGTGTCAATTTGCAAAGTCTTGATACATGATGTTTGTATTGACCCAGGCTTTTGCCGATGAGATAGGCATCCCATTCTTGGAGACCAGTGCAAAAGATGCCACTAATGTGGAGCAAGCTTTTATGACAATGGCAGCTGAGATTAAGAACAGGTATTCTTGGTGTTTCTTTTTGTTTGTGTTGGGTGACTTTTCAATTTTTGTGGCATGCCCCTTTTCTTTTAACTTTGTATCCAATGATGATCATTGATTATGGACAATGTTTTTGCAATTTTCTCCAGGATGGCAAGTCAGCCTGCAATGACTAGTAGCAAGCCTAACACTGTCCAGATGAAAGCTGGACAGCCCATTGTTCAGAAGAGTGGATGCTGCTCATAGGTGGCATGATTGCCTTATCTGGCACTTCGCCACATTGTATTGGGGATATGTTTAAATTGGTGGGCAACATATGGTTGTTTATTTCTGCAATGTGCTCAGTGATGTAGGGTCTTACGCGGTAACAGCTGTCAAGGCATCTCCCTTCACTATTTCTTACGAGATATGTTGGGCAGGCTGTGACAGTTCATGGCTAGACATTTAGCTCCATTGCCTAGTTCAGAGAACTATGGTCCTTAACAGTTGGATATTCCTAGATCCACCACCACAGCCAATGGGTTCGGCAGTAGTTGGGACACACATGCCAGTCAGGCCACTTTGAATCATCTATCTGGATTTTTGTAAAGGTTAACCTGGTTAGTGGGGTGTGTGAACCTTTTCGGATCCAAACCAGGAATAGATGTCCAACTTGAAGAAAGTTTTAGCTTGAAAAATGCCTGGCAGGATGATTCTTTGTAGGTGGCTGCAGTTGTCAAAGAGGGCGTCTTGTGTGCCACCCTGTTCTTTTCCAATAGCTCTGAAGGTGCATCTCTTCACATTTTTCTGCAATTGCAATTTGCTCTCATTTACTGGCTCCTTCTATTAGTTTTTGTTTTGAGTAGTGTTTCCTTGGAGAATTTGGGGAAGGGTTTTCTGCTTGGGTGTTGGAAGGATTCTGAACAATGTGGTGATTTTCTTAACTGCTGGTGATGAAGTTGGGAAAGGCGAAGAGCCCAAAATAGGATCCTGTAAATGTCCCTCATTGCTGACATTCATGAGGGACTGTAGAAGGAAATCCAAATTGAATTTTTATTCAATGAATCTCCAAAAAAACTAATGAAAAGATCATCCATCTAAGATTACAGAGAATAATCTTTTTTATTCAATAGAAGATGCATGCAATGGTTTAGGTTTTATATATTATGGTAGAAAAATTTGGATTACCAAACATGCTATGATCCCAATAGATTATGATATCAATAGATTGTCAGGAACCATTGATTTTGTCACGAAACGAGCTTAAAGTTATTTTGTTTTGTTTATTCATATTATATATGCATTATTGAAACAATGATCAAATGGGATTTTGCATGTATAACATTCTATAAACTCCTAAATCCTCATTAATTTTTTGTTGAAGATAAAAAAATTGATTTGTAAGACAAAAAATGTCAAATGCGGACTTCAAAATTTATAATATTTACAAGTATATTATGCATTTCAATCATTATTTGATCATTTTTCTTTAGTATTAAATTGCATCTTCAAGCTGTTTTGTTTTTTGCTTCATCTTGTTTACATCATTTGACAAATATGTAGATTTCAAATGTTTAAGTTTTTTTTCTTTTGAACATAAATAACCATGGCATTTAAAACATGCTTGTAAAGGTATAAATGATTTATTATCATGTGGCTTGTGCTATATATTAGTGATTGTGATACATTAAATCTTAATCAAATTATAAAAACGCATATCAAAATAGTTTTTTATCCTTCTTTTTCTGGTTCATTAAATCTTTTGATTGTTTTTTTTCATGTAATGCACAAATAATGAAATGAACATCACTTATTATGTAAAACCTTAAGTGAATGCAACCACAATGAAGGAGAAAAAAAAGTGTGCATGTACAAACATAGAAAACTTATGACAAAAAATGCTTCATCAAAAGTCACAAATTATGTGAGAAAAGCATATAATTTAAAATAATTTTAATATCTTAATTCTATGGTCAATCATTCTTGTTTTGTGTTCAAAACACATAATTTTCATTGGATCATTACCAAATTCATGACGTGCTTCCACATTTACTCCCTCTTGCCCTTAGTGCATATAATTCTCACATAATATTTACAAAATTATAAAAATTACACAAGTTCATAGAATTTATGATCTATGAAACAAAAAAGAAATAAACAGAGAATTGAATACCATGTATAATATTTAGATGACTTTGTCATGGTTGTTTCCACATGCTAAATATAAAGGCACCCCTCCATTCTCACCTTTTACATTGACATCTACTCCTTTGTTAACATTCTCTTGAACAATGTCAATATATCCACATGAAGTTTAATTAGACAACACATGTTCACATGTCAATGACATGTCATGTTGAAGTAAATATTTTCTTGCTGAAGGGTAATAATGATATGATGTAATGTGTAACATGTAATAAATCTTCCTTTTTTGCACCAAGACAAGGAAAAGACAATTTTTCCAAATGTTCCTAAAGTTCAAGCCACTAATTCTTTCCTATATGAAGTTGAAACATCAAAGGACACAGATTACAAAAAACATTGTTTCATTCCATTCCATTCAACATAAATATCAAGTGGTCGACATGCATAATTGTTCTGGTGATGACCACTAATGGACCCTATACCTAGTTTGCATTAACAAGTTCTGATTATCATTATCATTGGAATTATTTATTCAATGTGGATTCCCCTATGCTTTTGGTCAAAATATTATTAAACCAACCTATAGATATCATTTTACCTTCAATTGGTCAAAAGTTCCATGTGGATGAAAACATAAAAAATTAAATTAATAAATTATTTTGTACCAAAAATGAAATGTGCCCATCAAGTAGATCTAGGTATATTAAATTTAGAAATATTAATTAGTTCAATTAGTAATATGAACATATTCTTTGACTTTATTACAACTATATTTTAAAACCACATGTTTAAAGTAGGTTTAAATAGATTCATTGAAATTCAAAAAAATATTACAATTAATAAAGTAGGTTGTAGCAAGTAGATGAAATATTGAATTTATTTTATTTTTCCAATGAACGTCATGGTAAGCTGTACATGTGGATTTTCAACTTAGTGACACAAGGCAAAAAAACCTAAAAAGGAGGATTAAATATCTCTCAAGGAGTTGTAAATTCCACATAAGAAGTGGAGGGAGGAAGAGAAAAAATGAGGTTCAAGATATGATCATAGTTTTAGGAATTGGTTTTACATATATATAAAAAGGTGGCATGGAATCCTCTTAAAAGCATCTTGAGCAATAAACACAAACACCATGACCATGCATTTGAATTGAAAGATTTAGAAGGTAGTTTGCATGATCTTGTATTGTTTTTTTTCTACATGGTCCATTTTTTGTTGTTTAGTTATTGTGCAAATGGTATGAGTACTTGCCTTTATGAAACATGGCAATTGGCATTTTTAAGGTGAATGCACATTTGGGGGGGGGGGGGGGGGGGGGGTTTGGGTGGGTTTGGATTGGATGGGGTGGGTTAGATGTTGAAGGCGGAGGGGCCGGGGTAGTGGGCGGCGGTGGCTAGTTCGGATTCGATTGCCATGAGGCGGTTGTATTTGGCGATGCGGTCGCTGCGGGAGAGGGAGCCGGTTTTGATTTGGCCGGCGCCGGTGGCGACGGCGATGTCGGCGATCGTGGTGTCTTCGGTTTCGCCGGAGCGGTGCGAGATCACGCAACGGAAGCCGGCTTTGTGGGCCATCTCTACGGCATCGAGCGTCTCCGTCAGCGTGCCGATTTGATTCACTTTGATCAGGATTGCGTTGGCAGAGCGTTCTTTGATGCCGCGGGCGAGACGCTTCGTGTTCGTTACGAAGAGATCGTCGCCGACGAGTTGCACGTGCGCGCCGATCGTCTTGGTGAGCAGATTCCAGCCGGCCCAATCGTCTTCCGAGAGCCCGTCTTCGATCGAGACGATCGGGTACGTCTTGCAGAGGCCGTCGTAGATCGCCACCATCTCGGCGGAGTTCACGGCGTGATCGGGCAGATGCGGATAGTAGTTGCCGTCGTTGAAGAACTCGGTCGACGCGGGATCGAGCGCGATCGCCACGTCCTTGTCGCGGCCGGCGGCGTAGCCGGCTTTTTCCACCGCGCGCACGAGCATCGAGAGCGCGGCGTCGATGGAATC
>Ga0116229_10011875_pt1 | contig 12722 bp, 10 predicted proteins | sample S1TSphgellanicum_3_FD_87313 | JGI IMG/M metagenome (GOLD analysis project Ga0116229, IMG submission 87313) | Host-associated microbial communities from peat moss isolated from Minnesota, USA - S1T2_Fc - Sphagnum magellanicum MG | ecosystem: Host-associated > Plants > Peat moss > Unclassified...
CGATCGCGACACTCCGTATTCGCCTCGCGCGTACTCTGGCTCTCGTAATGCCAAGATGTCCTTGTTGCGGCCAGATACGCCAGCGGCCCGTTGAGCAGAATGAGTGACGCAGTAGGACTAAGCGGCGAGCGGTGTCACGTAGGAAATCCGATCGCGGCCGGCGCGTTTGGCGGCGTAAAGCGCCGCATCGGCGCGGCCGACCAGGGCGTCCAGCGTGTCGGTATTGGCGCGAAACCAGGTCACGCCAAAGCTTGCGGTGACCGAGAGCGCAATGCCTTCATGCATCACCCTCTGGCTGGCGATCGACAGCCGAAGCCGCTCCAGAACCGCCACCGGAGAGCTCGAGATCAGGCCGGGCATGATCGCCAGCATCTCCTCGCCGCCATAGCGCCCGAGGACGTCGCTGGTACGCAACGCGGCGGCGACAAGATTGGCGAGCTCGCGCAGCACCTTGTCGCCGGTCAGATGGCCGTAGGTGTCGTTGATGCGCTTGAAATGATCGATGTCGATCATCACCACCCCCAGCGGATAATCGCCTGCTCCGGCGCGATCCATTTCCTCCGCCAGGCGGGCCATGATCGCCCCGCGATTGAGCAGACCGGTGAGAGAATCATGGGTGGCACGATACAGGAGAAGCCGGTGTTCGGCGAGTTGCCGCTCCGCATCCCGCCGCTGTGCGGTGATACGGGCAACCCAGAATTTGACGCCCGCCACCAGAACAGCCGCGGCGGCGGCCAATTCGGCGGCAAGAAAAGTCGGGCGGCGCCACCAGGGCGGGGCGATGCGGAACGGCACATCCAGCAACGCGGATTCGGTGTGATGTTCCTGGTCGATCGCCGCCACCTGCAATTCATAGGCGCCGGCTTCCAGGCTGCCGTAATGCAGATGGTAATCCTGGCTGTCGAACCAATTCTCGCCTGTTCCCAACACCCTGATCCGGAAATGGGTGGTTGGGGATCGGTCGAAATTCAGCACGGCCAGATCGGCTGTCAGGGCGCGGTCGGAGGACCATGGCAATGTCTGGTCGGCGCGCGTGCCGGCAGGCCCGTCGCGGCGTGCCAGATCGTGCCCGCCGATGGCGAGCGACTCAATCCGCGGCTCCAGCTCTTGATCGGCCAGCAGCTCGGCCACATGCCGAACATGGGAGATGCCGTTACCGGTGCCGATCCAAACCGTGCCATCGGTATCGGCAAGAAAGGCGCTGTCATCAACATCGTTCCACACCAGCCCGTCCGGCTGGCTCAGGCGCTGCCATCTGCCGCCATCGAACACGGCAATGCCTTGCTCCGTCCCTACCCAGAGGCGATGCGCCTGGTCCACCCTGGAGAACATCACCGCCGCCTCATTCACCAGGGGCGAATCGACCCAGGCCGCGCTGCCGAGCCGGCCATTCGCAATGGCCGCATGCAGCACGCCATGCGGATAGCCGGCGGCCCATAGAACCGGGCCATCGACGGCAATATCCTGCAATACGATCCCCGACGCGGCGGGATAGGTCTGGCGCGTCCATACATTGTCGGCCCAGCTATAGAGCTCGGCGTCGAACGCCACCCATAGACGCCCGGACCCGTCCATCGTCATCGCCGTCACCGTCAGGGACGGCGCGGGAAACGCGATCCGCCTCTGCGCGGGCGTGGTGCCGCCATTGGCCGGCACCAGCAGAAGATGGTCGGGATAGGCGCACCAGAGCATGCCACGCGGGTCGACATAGATATCGTTCACGCCATCCAGATTGGGCATGTGGGTTGCGGCACGGCCGCCCGGCGGAAGATGAAACACGGCGCCGCGGTAGTTCAGCCATACATCGCCGGAGGGCGCACCAAGCATCTCCCTGGGCTCATCGGCGGGTAGCCCGGTGATGGCGCAGGGGGCGATCAGCGATGTATCCGTATCCAGTGCGCTGCAGCCGCCGGAGGTGCCGATCAGCAGCCGCGCGCCCTGGCGGGCCATCTGCCACACCGGCTCCGCCGCCAGGCCTTGCGCCGTGGTCCAGGACTCGATCTTGTCATAGCCCAGCCAGCGGGAGACGCCGCGGCCGGAATTGCTCATCCAGATCGCGCCTTGGCGGTCGGTCAGCAGATGCCGGACAGCCAGCTGGGAGAGGCCGTTCGCGCTGGTGAATTCCGTCCAGCCCTGGCCATCGAACCGGGCCAGACCCTCATTCGTCCTGGTCAGGATACGGCCCTGCTTATCTTCGGCCAACGGCGCGTAGTGGAATGAGGAGGTGAGCGAGACATGCGGCGGATCCTGTTCCAGGAACCGGGTCTGGCCCGGATCGAGGCGGATCAGATGGTCGGGGCCACGCACCCAGAGCCGGCCTTTGCTATCAGTCAGGAAACTCAGCCAGTCATCGGCCGGCACACCCTGCTTTTCGTCCCATAATTCGGTGCCGTGCTGCGATGATCGGCAGAGATGATGGTCGCAGACCAGCCAGAGCGTGCCCTCAGGGGCCAGGTGCACGCCGGTTATCCGCGCATTTGGTGGCAGGCCAGGTTGCGGCGCCGGGGCCGCGCTCCATAGGCCGCCGATTGCGCTGAGCCGCCACAGCCGGCCTTTGGCAACGGCCAGCATGTCGCTGCCTGGCATTGCCGCGAAAATGGCACCCGCCACCACACGAAGCGGCTCGCCGCCCGCGCGAACGGGCGCGAAATCCTTGCCAAGGCCCGCATAAATCTCGGCTGGCGTGCTGATGAAGATGGTGCCGGTGCCGCCCTGTTGCTGGCCAATGGCGCGTATGGTGGCATTGGCCAGCGGCGAGAGGCTGCCCTGGCGTTCGAAACTTCGCCCGTTGTAACGGAACACGCCGCTTTCGGTGCCGGCCCAGATAAACCCCTCTCTGTCCAGCATCATCGCGCCGACGGAGAGGGAGCCAAGCCCATCGGCGATATCAAAATGGCGCAACGCGATCTGCTGGGCCGATGCCGGCGCTTGCAACGCCAGCAATACAATTGCAGCGAACACCGCCCATAGGCGGCGCCCTGGCACCGGCCGGGGCGGCCGCCTATGGCGCATGGTTATCGCTGTCATCGGGCCAACCTTCGCCGGTATGCAAGGTCTTGAAGGCTACAACCATACGTTGTTCTGGTGTCGCTGGAAAGTCGTTTTGACCGAATAACCTGCTCATACCCTGCCTTGGGGCCGCAACTCCTCGCGAGGCCTGGTGGCGATACCACGCGGCGACCCGGGTGCCTGGGCGCATCACCCCATCAATCATGCCAAGCGGACATTGCATAATTGGCCATAATATGGCGCGGAGTCCAAGCGCGCAGAGATGGGGCGGCCGCCGGCCAAATCGGGCAAATCATTGTGTTCGCATCATCTTTTCGTGCTTGGAGGCCGTTGGGGCGGCCGGGTGAGCGGTGGCAAGGGGCTTGCTGAAGAGGGCGCAAGCGCCGCTGGCGGTGCGGCAGGAGGCCTGGAATGAGCAGCACGCTTTCCGTTCCCGCGTTTAGGATGAGTCTGAGTGCCGAGGGCGCGCTGCGCGCCGCGGCCGGGTTATGGTTTACCGTGGCGTTCGCCGGCCAAATGATGTTCGCCTCCAGCACGGCTTTGTTCTACAGCATGACCGCGCTGCGCGGTGACCTGGCGGTGTGGAACAAGCATCTGGCGCATGGCTATGCCGCCGGCGATCCCATCGGCAACGCGGCTCTGATCATTCATCTCGTTTCGGCGGTGTGGATCATCTTGAGCGGCGCCATTCAGTTTGCGCCGGCGATCCGGCGTCATGCCCCGGTTTTCCATCGATGGAATGGGCGGGTTTACATTTTCACCGCGTTCATGATCGCCCTTGCCGGGTTGTATATGCTGATGTCGCGCGGCACCGGCACCACAGCGTTGCAGGAATTTGGCACCGGCGTTCTGGGCGTGCTGGTTTTGCTATGTGCGGCGATGGCGCTGCGCACCGCGCTGAAACGCGATTTCGCCGCGCATCGGCGGTGGGCGTGGCGGCTCTATCTGTTGGTGAGCGCAGCTTTATTTATCCGCGCCGGCATCGTGCTTGCGGCGATGATCGCCGCTGGCACGGGGGCCTTCGATTTGACGGCGCTGAAAGGGTGGGTGCTGACAGTCATGACGTTCGGCCAATTTATCATTCCGCTTGCCGTGCTGGAGCTTTACTTCTGGACCCAGCGCCGCGGTGGGCGCGCGGCGAAGCTGGCGATGGCGGCGGGTTTGGTGGCCCTGTCGCTGACCACGGGCGCCGGGGTGGCCGCTGCCAGTATAGGGATTTTCGTGCCGGCGATTCGCACTGCGTTCGATTCCAGGCCTTCCATTTCCGCAACACTTGCGCAGACGATCAAGTCGCAGGGGGTGGATGCGGCAATCGCACAATATCACGCGCTGAAGGCGGTGCCGAAACCTGTTTATAATTTCGATGAGGATGAGCTGAATACGCTGGGCTACGCGTTGATCCGTGATAGGAACTATAAGAGCGCCATCCGTATTCTGGCTTTGAATACCGAGGCCTATCCGAAATCAGGCAATACGTGGGACAGCCTGGGCGAGGCGTATATGGACGATGGCGATACCGCCGATGCGATCGCCAATTATCATAAATCCCTGTCGATAAATCCGCGCAACCAGAACGCGCGGGCAATGCTGGCCAAGATGGGCGCGAAATGAAGCCGGGAAGATCGGCGGGCTTCGATCGGTCTGTGGCGCGCTGTCCCCCTTTGTCTCTCGGCCACACCACCCCGCCAGCCGCCTAACGCAAGGCCAGGAAGCCGCCGCGAAGGGACCGACATGAGTGTGCCGTTTCCGACCCTGTGGCGTATTGGCGCCTTGCGCGCGATGCCAATAATGGCAATGGCGCAAACCGGCCCAGTGCAGCTGCGCGACCCGGGCGCGGCGCCGGAAACCGCAAGGCGATTCAAACGACTTAGTTAGGGTCCGTTCGACAATAACCGAATCGGGGTGCGGGGTCGAACGGGCGCCAACCCTTTGCCTGAAGCGGCATCTTTGTCTGGTCTTGCCTGGGTCAAGGGGATAATTCCCGATAATCGTTTCCATACAGCGGAATAAACCCGCCGCGGCGGTAGCGCTCTAATGTGGCTCCTCGCCGCCTGACACGTTCATCGATTCGGCGGTGATGTAGCCGCTCTCCGGGTGGCAGAGGAAGGCGACCGCGTTGGCGGTGTCCGTGGCCAGGCCAGGGCGGCCCATGGGAATGCGGGCGGCCATGTCCGCCAAATATTGATCGACGGATTTGCCCTGGCGTTCAGCGAAATAGGCGTTCTGCCAGGCGCCCAGCCCGGTGGTGACGTGGTTGGGGCAGACATTGTTCACGGTGATCCCGTGCACGCCAAGCTCGATCGCCGCCGAGCGCGCCAGGCCGACCAGGCCGTGCTTGGAGGCGGTATAGGCCTGGGCGCAGGGAAAGCCGCTCTTGGCAGCTTGCGAGGCGATGTTGATGATGCGGCCGCCGCGCCGCCCGTCGCGGCCCTGGGCGATCATCCGCGCGGCGGCGGCGCGCAAGCCGTAGAAGGCGCCGGTGAGATTCACGTCGATCACCGCGCCCCAATCCTCGGGCGAAACCTCCATCAGCGGCTTCATGATATAGCCGATGCCGGCATTGTTCACCCAGATGTCGAGCCCGCCATGGGCCGCCACCGCATGCTCGGCCAGGCTGTCCACCTCGTCCCAGCGCCGCACATCGCAAATCTGGCTGCTCACCTGCACGCCCAGAGCGGCGATGTCGTGCGCGATCGCCTGCATCTCCGCGCTGGCGCCGATCATCGAGTCCGGTGTGGCCTGGTCGCGCGAGCTGCCGATATCCGACAGCACAATCGAAGCGCCCTCACGCGCCAGCCGCACAGCGATTGCCTCGCCCAGTCCGCCGCGCCGGCCGGATCCGGTAATCACCGCCACCTTGCCCGCGAGCACGCCGCTCATGGCTGCGCCACCTGGCGGGTAAGGATGAATACCGGGTCTGCCCAGCCCTGAAATTGCCCGGCAATCCGCGTCATCTCCGCGGTCGCCACATCGCGGCCGAACGCATCCATGTCGTTCACGTCGATGATCTCGATATAGTCGTAAGGCGGTGTGCCGCCGCCAAACAGGCCGACCGATTCAAACAAGGTGAAGCTGTCGACCGAGCCCAGCGCATTGACCGTGGGCAGATCGGTGCTGGCGGCCCAGGCCTCGTACTCGGCGCGGCTCTTGCCCGGTTTCAGGTTCACGAGGACGATGATGCGAGTCATGCTGTTTTCCTCTTGGCAGGCGAATGTCGTGGTCTCAATATGTTATAGAGATATGTCAATTTAAGGAAGCTGGCTTTTGCTGGGTCATCAGGCAAGCGAGACGCCAAATTGAGTGGATTCGACGCCTCCATACAAGTGCTCGTGGTTGGCGGTGGCGCCGGGGGCGCGGTTGCCGCCCTGGCCGCTGCCGCCGAGGGGGCCGAGGTGATGGTGGTGGAGCAGGATGACCGGCCGGGTGGCTCAACCGGCATGTCCCAGGGTCTGTTATGCGCCGCGGGAACCGCCTCCCAGGCGGCGCATGGCATCGATGACGGACCCGATATTTTCTACGCCGATATCATGGCGAAAACCCGTGGACTGGCCGACCCGGTGATCGCCCGGGCGATTGCCGAGGAGTCGGGCCCGGCTTTGCAATGGCTGATCGAGGCGCATGGCCTGCCCTGGGAACTCGATACAAGGTTTCGCGCGGTCTATGGCAATAGCCGGCTGCGCGTGCATGGCTGGCCCGGCCATGGCGGCGCCGACATGATCCAGCTGCTGCACCGCAAACTCGGCGATGCCGGCATCGATGTGCTGATGCAGACGCGGCTGACCGGGCTGGTCGCGGACGATTCAGGCCGCGTGCTGGGCGTGGAACTCCGCCGCGAAGATGGCGCGATCGAGCGTCTGGGATGCGGCACGCTTATCCTGGCCTGCGGCGGCTTCGGGGCGAATCCCGATCTGGTGGCCAAGCACATGCCGGAGGCGGCCAATATCCGCTATAATGGCCATGAGGGTAATCGCGGCGATGCCATCGTGATGGGGTCTGCCCTCGGCGCCGCCCTTGGCGATCTGGGCAGCTATCAGGGCTATGCCATGCTCACCGATCCGCAAGCCATATCGGTGCCCCCCGGCGTGCTGGTGGAAGGCGGCATCCTGGTCAACCGGCTCGGCCGCCGCTTTACCGACGAGACGGTGGATATTGCCGGCATGGTGCATCCGCTCTCGCAGCAGCCGGGCGGTCAGGGCTGGGTGGTGTTCGATGCGGGGATCGAGGCGCGCTGCGCGCATATCCCGGAAAGCCGGGCGCTGCTCGATCTGAACGCCGCCAAGGGCGCCGATGATGTTGCCGGCCTGGCGCGGCAGATCGGCGTGGCGCCGGCCGAGCTGGAGGCGACCCTGGTGGAGGCGCATGAGGCCCGTTCGGCTGGCCGCCCGGACGCGCTGGGCCGGTTCTGGGCCAACGACATGCCGCCGCGCGCGCCATTGCGGGCATTACGTGTGGTCGGCGCGCTCTATCACACCCAAGGCGGCCTGCAGACCGATGGCACTGCGCGGGTGCTGCGCCCGGATGGCAGCGCCCTGCCCAACCTGTTTGCCGTCGGCGGCGCCGCGCGGGGCGTGGCCGGGCCGTCCTCCTGGGGATATCTGCCGGCCATTGGGCTGTGTGCCGCGGTCACCACCGGCCGGATCGCCGGGCGGGCGGCGGGCAGGCAGATCAACGGTTTCGATACCGCCGGATGAAGGCCTATGAAATCGGCGATTACGCCACCACCGGAAAAATCCGTCTGGTGGAGCGTCCGGATCCGCTGCCCGGTGCAGGCGAGGCGCTGATCCGGGTCCGCGCGACCGGGCCGAACGCGCGCGATTTCGCTATCATGACAACCGGCAATGCCAAACCGCCCCGGCCGCCGACCCATATCCCGCTCTGCGACATTGCCGGCGATGTGGTTGCTGTCGGCCCGGAGGTGGATCAGGTAGTGCCCGGCGACCGCGTGACCATGACGCATTACTGGCGCTGGCTGGACGGTGCCTGGGATTTCGCCACCATGCGCGAGGATGATTTCGGCCAGACTCGCGATGGCTTCCTGTGCGAGCTGGCGGTGGTGCCGGCCGCGGCATTGGTGCGCCTGCCTGAGTCCATCACCTACGAGGAGGCAAGCACGCTGCCGAGCGCCGGGCTGACCGCCTGGCAGGCGGTGGTGGAGGCCGGGCGTGTGCTGCCCGGCGAGACGCTGGTGACCATCGGCACCGGCGGTGTTTCCGTGTTTGCCATGCAATGGGCGAAAATGCTGGGCGCGCGGGTGATCGTTACCTCGTCCAGCGATGCCAAGCTGGCGCGCATGCGGGCGCTGGGCGCCGACGAGACGATCAATTATCGCACCACGCCGGATTGGCATCTGGAGGTGCGGAAACGCACCGGCGGACGCGGTGCCCACATGGTGATCAACACCGTAGGTTTGGCCGAGCTCGATCGCTGCCTGGAATCCTGCGAGTCCGGCGCTCGGATCATGTTCGTGGGTGCCAGCCCGGTCTCGCCGGACCGCGTTGAAGCGGCGCTTGCAGCCCCCCGACGCCTGGGCCTGTTGATCATTCGCGACCTGACCCTGAAGGGCATCGTCGTCGGCAGCCGCCGGATGATGGTGGATATGCTGGCCAGCATGCAGGCGAAGGGCATTCGCCCGGTCATCGACCGCGTCTATGACTTCGCCGACGCCAATGCGGCCCTGGCCTGCGCCGCGCGTGGCGACAAGATCGGCAAGGTGGTGATCCGCGTCGGCGGCCCTCAGCCCTGAAGGGCCGCGGGGTCCGCCGGTGCGGTCCGCAGTACCGGGTAAGGCCCCATCAGCAAGAGCAACGCCCCGCCGGCGACCATGCAGCCGGCGCCGACCACCAATATCTGGGCGTAGGTGCCGGTGATGTCGAACACCCGGCCGAACACCACCGGGCCCAATCCGCCGCCAGTGGCGAGCACCGCGTAGAAACAGCCATAGATCGAGCCGTAATGGCGGCGGCCGAAATAGCGGCTGGCGAGGAAAGCCAGGAGATCGAACTCGAAGCCCGCGGCCAGCCCAAGCGTCACCACCGCGCCGATCGCCCTGGCCTCGCTCACATGCGGCTGCGCCAGCAGCCAGCACCCGGCCGCCGGCAGCAGCAGAATGGCGCAGGCGCAGGCGGGGGCCCAGATACGGTCCAGCAGCCAGCCGCCAATGATCCGCCCGAGGATGACGGCCAGGCCGAAGGAGCCGGTGATTTGGGCGATCACCGATATGCCGAATGTCAGCGAGCGCATGATGTTCTCGAGATTCGGCGTCGGTGCCGTCAGCGCGAAGGAAATCAGCAGGAAGGCCGCCGCCATGATCCAGAATTGCGGTGTCGCCAGGGCCTGGCGCAGCTCCAGCCCGGGCTCATCATTGGCCGCCACCGCCGGGCCGGCGGTGCGGGCCTGGTGGCGTTCGCGAAACAGCCAGGCGACCACCGGCACGCCGATCACAATCGGCAGCAGGCCGATCCCGGCAAAGGCGGTTCGCCAGCCGAAATCCTTGATCAGCCACAGGCCGAACGGCTTAAGCAGGAAGCCGGCAAAGCCGGTGCCGGTGCTCGCCAGCCCCAGTGCCACGCCCAGATTGCGATCGAACCAGCCATTGACCACGCGTGTCCAGGTGCCGGAGAGGGTGCCGGCGCCCAGCACCGACATCAGCGTCCATTGCGCATAGAACACCCAGAGCGCGCCGGGCGTGAGCGACAGGCTCATATACGACAAGCCGAACAGCACCAGCGACCAAAGGGCAACGGGCCGCGCGCCGAAGCGATCGACAGCGAGTCCCGCCAGCGGGGCGACCACGATCACGGTGGCGGACTGGATGGCGATGGTGGCCATCAGGGCGGCAAAACTCCAGCCGAATTGGTGCGACAATTCCGGCGCGAACATGCCGATCGTATAGAACGGGATCGGGCTCAGCCCGACCGCGACACCGAATAATGCGGAGACGACGACGAGCCAGCCTTGCGGCGTTTCAGTTGTTGTTGGCTCAGCCGCCATTGCCGCATCCGGCTCCGTGATCAGGACCGGCTCAGCTCGGTCAGCTCGTACCAGGTTTGCATATAACCGCCGACGCCGCCTTGCAGGAAAATGGCATCGTCATCGGCGGTGACCCAGACATCGTAATCGGGATGGGCGCCATCGGCGGTCGCCATGCCGCCCTTTTCGTCGGTGAAGCGGTAATGATAGCTGGCGAAGCTGCCGGCTTTGACCGTGATGGTTTCCTCGCCGACATATTCCAGCTCGATCCTGGCTTCGGCCACCTGGGGCGGGGTGGCGCCGCGATGGTCGGGCGAGGGCAGGAAGGTGCGGAACGACCGGCGATGCGGGCCGCGCGACCGGTCCATGCGCTTGGTGATATAGGCGTCCCCGGCGATCGGGTGGGTGCCGAAACCATCATAGGGGCCGATGATCGGCACGGTTTGCGATAGCCGGCCGATCGTCGGGCCATAGCTTTCGCATTCGATCGCGTCGGCGGTCATCCGGAACAGGCCGGCGCCCATGAAGCGGTCGCCGATGGTGAGCCGGACGAAGCAATCCATCGGCATGTCGTTCTCGTCGATGCTGTAGACCACGTCGCGCAGCACCGTCGGATGGGGGTCTTCGATCTCGCAGGTGGCGCGCAAGGTGCGCTTGCCGTCGCTGTGATGGGTGTAGACGAACCGCTCGCGCCCACGCTCCTGCCCTTCGCGGCCTGGTTTGCGCGAGGTGTAGAGGATTTTCCCGGCAATCGTCCGATGCTGCATCATGGTCGTTTTCCTTTCAGAAGATTGGGCATGCCGTCAGGGCCGAAACGGTCTCACACCGGCTTGGCGAGCCCGAGCAGGCTGGCCGCCAGAACCAGCAGCCAGATCAGCAGCACCGCCGGACGTGTGCGTGCGATCACGCCGGCGATGGCGCGGTCGCCCTCCGGCGTCGACTCGCCGCTTCGCCGCATCTGCGCGATGGGCGGAAACAGCGGCACCAGCAGGCGGCGTATCAGCAGGCCGAGTGCCACGGCACCAGCAAGGATCAAAAGCTTCAGCGCGATGAACAAAGGCAGATTGATGCGGTGCGCGAGCCCGAGCAGCCCCGCCACGGTCAGCCCTGCCAGAACCACCCAGCGTATTGTCAGGTCGATACGCCTCAATCCTGGTGCGGGGGCGCCATGTCTGAGATGGAGCGCCCAGGCCAAGGCAAGCCAGGCCAGCGCAGCCAGCCATAGCGCGAGCACGGCAATGCCTGGCACGGTCAGCCAGCCCTTCGCCCAGCCGAGCAGCAGCCCGGTCGGCAAGGCCATAATCAGGGTGGTGCGCGGCGCCATGTCGATGGTGTTGAGGATGGTCAGCGCCATCATCCGCTCCTTCACGCTGCGCCGCGGATCGATGAGGAAGCTGGAGCTGTAGAACGCGCCGAGATCGCCGCCCAGCCAATAGACCGGCACCAGGATATGCAGCAGCGATACCAAGGCCAACCCGGCCATTTCAGGCTGCTTGCCCGGCCAGAAATGCCTCGATCGCCGCCAGGCGCCGCGCCCTGAAATCGGCTGCGTCGGAGCGGGGCAGGGCGACGAAGCGCCCATCCTTGAGCACGCTGGCGGCCTGGCTCGTCTCTTCGGCCAGGGGATCGTTCTCCGCGGCGATGACCAGGGCCGGTATGGTGAGCAGCCGCAAGCGTTGGAGCGCTTCCCACTGGAAGGCCGCGCGGTAATTGAGGTGGTAGGTTTCGTTGGCTTTCAGGACTTCCACCACCCAGTTATGCAAGTCGCCGGGCTCGGGCAGGCCGCCGCTTCTTTGGCCCTGCCTGGTGCGATCGTACCAGGGATAGAACACATATTGGTCGCGGCAGAACTGGAACACGCGCATCAGATAGGCGCCGTCCAGGTCGGCGGGGAAGGGATGCGCGTAGCGCCTCAGGATGTCCGCGCGCGCCTCCGGTGTGAGTACCTGCACGCCATCCAGAACCACGCGGCGTATGCGGCCAGGCACCAGGATAGCGAGCTCGGTGGCGATGGCGGCGCCGGTGTGCGAGCCATAAAGATCGACCTGATCGAGCCCGAGCGAATCGAGGAAAGCGGGAAGCACGGCGGCGAGATCGCTGATCAGCGGCGCCTCCAGCGGCAGTCTCTCGCTGTCGCCATTGCCGGCGGTATCGGGGGCAATCACCCGTCTTCCGCCGGCCAGGTCGCTGATCAGCTTGACGATCTGCTTCGAACTGCCTGGCGAGGCATGCAATGCCAGGAGCGGGGCGCCGGTGCCGGCATTGCGGTAATGGATCTGGCCATGCGCCAGATCGGCGAAGCCACGGCGGATCACGGCAGTCTCAGCAAGGGTCACGCCCGCCAACCTCATCTCGATGCCAGCGCCCAATCGGCCTCTGCCAGGCACTCATTTGCTATAATGAGATAACAAATCGCAAGGGGTTTATGATATCGGCGATATCGGGTGAGGCCAAACCGCCACCGGCTATTTGTTATAGAGATATAGTTTATCTTGCCCGGCGATGGGGAGGAACCCTACACTCCGCCGGTGGGACTCACTTTCTTGAGCATTGGCGGCATTTAGATGCCCGAGGCGGCGGATTACATTGTGGTCGGCGCAGGTGCCGCGGGGTGCCTGCTCGCCAACCGGCTCTCCGCCGATGGCCGCCATACGGTGCTGCTGCTGGAAGCGGGCAAGCGGGACTGGAACCCGCTGATCCGTGTGCCGATGCTGGCCGGGCTGCTCTATTATATGCCGTCGCTC
>Ga0116229_10011877_pt1 | contig 12721 bp, 10 predicted proteins | sample S1TSphgellanicum_3_FD_87313 | JGI IMG/M metagenome (GOLD analysis project Ga0116229, IMG submission 87313) | Host-associated microbial communities from peat moss isolated from Minnesota, USA - S1T2_Fc - Sphagnum magellanicum MG | ecosystem: Host-associated > Plants > Peat moss > Unclassified...
AAAGACTGAAAAGTTTTCATTCACACCATTAAGGTCAACTAATCTCCAAGTCCTTTTCCCCCCTTTTGAACTTTCACATTTAAGTTTGGGCTTACTTAGATACTCAATTTATTTTGTGGCAAATTTGGAAATTCAGAAATTTCCACAAAAAATTGTGGCGAACTTTAGCCATTTTGTGAAAATATTTTGAAAAAAATTATATTGTCACAAATTCCCTGTTTTCAGGAATAAAAATAAAAAATTGGTTGAAAAAATCACCAAAAATGGCCACAACTGCCTATAACATGAGAGTGTGCTTAAGATTTTTCTACTTTCATATTTTGAATATCGCCAAATTTGGCTAAATATTACTATGGATGATCTCGCCACTTGAGCAACATCACAAATTTGAAAAAAAAGACACTTTTCTCATCACTACATTCATGCAAGTAATAAATTATTCGGATACATACATTCATTAAGGAGCATACATACTCAAATCCTACCAAGTTGAGATATTTTCTCAAATTAACTGTTCAATTCACAAACACTTGGAAGATTGCAAAATGGGTTTGAGTTTCGAGGGAAGATTGAGCAGTTTCAATATTTATACACCAGTTTGAACACAAGTGATTTCAAAAAACATCAGAAAGGTATGAAAACGTTATGATTCAAATGTGACAGATGTGAACAATTCAATGCAGTGATAGTAAAACAAACTCTACTCTCCAGCATGTTCACATAACCAAGTTAGGGTTTTGTTACTGTTCTGTCTGCTTGTCGAGATGATTATGGGCATACCTTGAATTTATTCCAGTGGCAAGCACATTTGTTCAGGGAAAAAAACAAGATGACCTTTTATTGAATTTTGGTGTACTGGCACACTTCAGTGAGTACTAAATACAACCCACTGCCTGTGTTGTTCCACTTTGTAGATCCCCATCATTGAGCATTTGCTCTGTTTTTCTTTGGGCTGGCCGCATGAACCCTAAACTCAACTGTATGCAAGATTCTGAGCTAGATAATTGCCACATCCTATTTATGGCCGGGGACAATCAAATCCTTAGGTGATTATCAATTTGTGCTTTGGATCTGGAGATAGACTCACATACTGGTCAAATAGCTGCTTTAGAGCTTGTATGTATCGCTCCTGAAATTCAACAATGCTTTCTCCTTCTTTTGCAAATAATGGATCTCCGATTGCAATCAGTAGCTCTCTGCAGTTCAATCACAGATTACTTGAAATTAGGAACAAGAACCAACACAGGATAACTCTCTCTATTGATGTTGAGTTGATGACAATATGTATTAGATGATGGCCATTGGCAGGACCCAGCTGGCTGGGTCTGACCAATGGCTATCACCTGACGTAATTGGCACTCAAGAGAGATTCTAGCTGCCACATCCTTATGAACTTTTTAGACCATTTGCTATACCTCACAATGTTCTATGTGCTGGTCACATGCATTTGAAAGAGCAGTTCACTGGCAGACTTTCTCCTGAATGACAAGTATGTAAATTAAAAGCATCAATTTTGCCCGAATTCAGTACAAAAGACATGTAACAAATTTCTCAGGACTATCCCATTCCAGTTCTGCACTCTGTCAGTCCCCATGCTCATCATGTACACTTGAGTATACTTCATCTTCAACTTTTGGGTTCCTGAATATTGGAGATGCAATGTAAAAGCTTTACTAAGGATGGGATATTGGAGAGAAGCCCAAAGGTCATAGTGGGGAAGAGAACAAGACATACTTCCGGTAGGGCATTGGCAAATTGAAATAGCCCCGCATGAATGGCACCCCAATCTTGTAGTATCGATTCACATTCTCCCAAAACTTCAAAAATGCTTTTGAGTCATGCCTGAAGAGCTGCAATACCGAACTCACAGAAGACAAGAACAATCTTCATAAGTACCAAGAATTTCTCAATATGAAGAATTTAAGTCAACCAGAAATGAAGTAAGAGAATGACTGATAATGAGGTTATGGATCTTTCCCTATGTGCTTATCAACTGAAAATGCATATGGAGCCCAAAAAGTGAGTTGACAAATGATTAACAGCTCAAAACCATTTCAAAACAAACTGAAAAAAACACTCTGATTGTTAATCAGGTTTTTTAAAGTCAGAGCATTTTAACAATCTTCTCACTAAAGTGATTTCCCAAATAGGTGTACACATTCAAGCAAGACTCTAACACTCTGGAGATTTTCAAATTCAATAATCTGGAACAGAAACACAAATTATTGTCAGGAGGCCTAAACCCAAGGCATTATTCTGAGGATGTTATCAACATGCAGGGTTTTTGTGTCTTTGCCAACAAAATTAATAGTCTATCTGGTCCCTTCATTTGACCAGTAAGAATAGAGCAGTAAGAAAATGAAAGAAATAGTACCTGGTTTTCATTAAAGGCATACACAGGCACAACCCCAACTTTCTCATCCATGGCTATCTGAAGAAAACCTCTCCTGTGTCACCCAAAGGAATGCAGATCAGATGCACACACAAAATCAACTCCCAACTTGCATGTGGGTATTTTACAGTTATATTTGGAAAAAAAGATTGAACACACAAGAAACTCAAGGTCAGAAGTTGAGGCACACCCTAAACCCTAAATAACCAAACATTTTGAGAAGGGTTGTTGGGTCAGAAATTACCGTTTTTTGAGGTAAAGCACATCAGCATCATCTTGAGTACCTAGGTACACTTCCCGCACCCCTCCAACTGCAATGGTCACCTTTAAAAGTTCCAACAATTCCAACATCATAACCAGCATTCAATGCTTAGACTTCTTGACAGGACTACTGCAGATCTGAGCTCCAATAAGGAATTATGTCAAGTTACAGAAGGAAATTTCAGCATTCAGAGTACAATCTGTAGACAGGGTTTGACAGCAAAGTTTACATGATTCTTCTTCCTCAGCTTCTCCACAATCAGATGCTTGTCAGCAGGCATGATTCCTATCATGTAGAACCAGTTTCTTGCAAATGGTACCTGAAAGAATCCACCTGCTGCTGTCTGAAAGAGGTCACCTGCATGAAACACATTTTCAAGTATCTACATATCATGGCTCGAGCATCCCTTTCATGAAGCATGAAGGGTTTAGAGGACCCGCACAATCCACAAGCACTTGGACGGTTGCCATGAACCTTAAACCCTTGCAGCACCACCGCCTTCAATTTCAAAACCCTAAAAGATTGAGGCAGCAATTGACAGGGATGAGGAGGATGGGGAAGAGGAGGAGGTCATGAGCAGTTGAGAAAGTTGCATATGTACCTTGCACAAGCTTGATGGGCTCCCTCCAAATCTCATGCACCTGGGAGAACAAGGCATTTGCGTAAAACATTCTGCCATGGGGATGCATGGCAAAGATGTAGGCCTTGTCTTGCGGAAATGGAGTTTTGGGTACTATGTATTTTGCACTGGGCAAGTAACTGGCAAGAGTCTCATACAGAGGTCTCGTCTTCCTCCTGATGGACTTGGAGTAGTATGGGGGAGCTACAGCCAGGAACAAAAGAAATGCAGACACAGCGGTTACCCCAACCCACCCCAAGAATTTGTACACCCAGTACATTTCCAGACAAAACATGGCGGTTGGAATGAGTGTGAAAGGAAGCATATGGTAGAAGATTAGTATCAAAACATGCTTGAGTGTGGTGGAATGAGGAGGAGCGAAGTAGTGAATTTGCTCTGCAAATCTCTCATGATCGCAAGTACTAGCTGCTGCTGGTGGCACAGCATCATCGTCGTTATCATGGATGGATTTGTGAGCACGCTGATCCAATTCCTTCTCACTTCCAAGACTACCCATTACAGCCTTTTCAAGAACCGAGGGGAAAAAAAAACTTGTCCTTCTCTTAGTTTCTCTTACACCTTCCACACCCGCCACAAACCTCCGCAGAGGTTTTCCCCCAAAACCCAACAACAACAACAATAACCCAACACAAAACCCCTCTTCCAAGCCTTCAAAAATAAAACTCCCCAAAAGTATGAGAGCAGTGTTTCTGCTCCACCACTCAAAGTCAAGATTCTCAACCCTCACAAAAGCCTCTAAAGATTATAAACAAAGCCTGGACCCAATCCTTCAAGACCAACAAGCGTCCCACCTGAATTTCTCCTTGGAATTTGGATTTATAATATTTTCTAGACCTGCCAACAACTCTGTCTCTGTCTCTGTTTCTGTCTCTCCCCTCACTCCAAGAAAAGAAATCACTCTCTTGTTTACGATATCCGAGACCAACAACTCCCCCAGAAGAACAGCCAGCATGTACAAAAACTCCAGCTGAAATGTGGAGGATCCCCTAAAGTGATTTCTATTTTTTTTTAAAAATTCCTGCGGATGAAAGCTCAATGGAGTGGTGGATCGGTTTTAGAAGTAGCTTGTGAATCTGCAAACTGACTACTTGTCACTCATCCAATTTACCATGCATAGCTCTCACTCACTCACACGCGCGCAACACACACACACACACACACACACACACTCTCTCTCTCTCTCTCTCTCTCTCTCTCTCTCTCTCATCGTCATTAGTCAACAACACACCTGCAAAAGTGGGTGCTTTTTTATATTATCAATGTGGGCGATAACCCCAAGAAGAGGGAAACAAAGTGCACAAGTACTTGTTACAAATTCAAGGCACTTTGAGCGCATGCCGAGCCTTCTCGTTGGCTGCATGAAATTTCTATTTCCAAAACTGTTGGTCACCATTTTTGGCCTCGGCTAATACCGCCATTACCTAACAACTGGGGGTACTTATTTATTAGTAAACTAATACTAAAACCCTTGTCTGTATACAGACAGATTTAAACTTTTTTTTCAAAACACTACCTATTTCTTTTTGGCTCTGCACCTTCCAATCCACTCATCTCAAGTGGGTGTTGCAGCAGCATTTTAAACCCTCAAATGTCTAACACATTTCAATGTCAACTCATAGTACAATTGGTCAGACTCTGCAAATTCATTAGGTAATTGTCCATAATGAGCATCAAATTAGCCAATTTGCAGCAGTGTTTTTTTCTTTTTCCTTTTTTTCCCCAATGAACTAGGGGCAATTAACTAGGGGTAACCCACAAGAAAGAAAAACTAAGCACCCTGAGCCTTCCCATTGGCTGCAATAAATTTCTATTTCCAAATGGGGTTTGTCGCCATTTTCAACCTGGACAAATACCCCCATTATAAACTGGGGGTTGCTTATTTATTCTGCCACTGCGGTGGTGGCTACCATCCCAAGAGGGAAGTAGCAATATATGGTGACACCTTACAAAACCTGCCTACCATAGCCTAGGGTCAGTCTCCACATTGACAAAACGAATATTTGTTTTTCCAAAAAATGAATTAGTTTTTCAATTTTTCAATTATATATTTTTTTCCACTATAATATTGTGATATGCGTAGTGAAATTATTCATAATGTAGCCTCTAATTATGATGAGTTTCAACATGTCAACTTCATATTTTCACAAATTTTCATTTCACTATTTTGAGGATTATTTATTGATGAAACTGACCTTAGGGTAAGGTAATCTCAAAACACCTGCTTAAAAGATGCTACCAAACTAAAATCCGAGATGAAGTGTGTCAAAACCATTTTTTTTTCCTGATATTTGGCGAATTTTCCCCAAACAACAGGGAATCTGTGCCAGAAATATTTGGATTTTTTTGCATTTATCAAATTTTTCTCACCCAAAAATAGAGGTGATTCGCATGTAGATGATGTGCCATAATCAGTGCTGTCCACTTGCCCCTTACTCATAATGTCTTTCACCTTATTGGCTCTTTGGGGCAGAAACTCCCCATTTGGGAGAGGGTGTCAGAGTTTGAAAAGGTTTAAACTTTAGACACTGAAAAATGTTAACTTAGACACATGTCCAATGCTTGTGTTGTCCTTGAAAAGCAAGCCACAATCACAACCCATGTGTGAAAAAATTGTTGGTATGACATTTCTATCAAAAGGTTGAGGTTGGAAAGGTCGAGGAGGACCAATATGCATGTATCATACACTCCACGGCTTACCCATTTCTTTATTTGAATTTTATTGCTTCAAAGGACATTTAGTGGGATTAGGGAGATTGTAGCCTAGGAAAGGCCTTGGTTTATAAGGGTTAATTTTCAATTAAATCCTTACTAGCACATTGGTAGTTTGCACAACTAAATGTCCACACACCATACCAAACATATGAATAATACAAGAAATGAAACAAATAATGTGATAAGAAATGGGTTTTGGGTTAGGAACACTCACATGCCTAAAATTTGATCTTTGTATGAACTACACCCAATGAGGAGCTTATCACACATGTTTGAAGACCTTGTTTCATGGAGCTCATTAATCAAAATCATGTATGTTCTCGTGAACACTTTCATAATCAAAAGGCTACATAAGTTCATTACACAAAAAGTTTATTTCAAAGCTTAACATAAAATCCTAAGAAATTATGAAATGGAAATATGAGCCCAAATCTTCAGCCACAATCACTTATATATTTGAAAGGAAGAATGGATAAATTATCAACTCCATTCATTTACATTTATTAAACATTTTCATTCATCAACTATAAGCCAACAATATTATCACATATTATCCTTCTAGATCTATCATTCTTTTAATAAATAAGTCACTAGATTATAATCTTATGTAGGATTTCATCAAAGTTCACATAATTCATTTCAATTATGTCTAACCCAAAATAATTAATTAAAGTATTCATAAATTCAAGCCTATTTCCCAAATCAAAGATCTTCAAAGTAAGGCTCATAAATTGTATTATTTATCTCCATATTTATTCTTATGTCATAATATTTAATATTTATAATTTTGCCTTTAATAACCCATCTTGGTGTTACAAACGCAAACACAAGTTCGACCAAGCTTCAAAATAATTTCAAAACCAAAAATCCAAAAAGACATGGCAATTTATGAAAATTCAAAGGTCATTTCGAATATTATAAGACAAAAATCTAACACACCCTAATCAAAAGAATTAAATGGTGAAGAAGACTCTAAGTTTCAACATGACTTCAAAATGAAAGCCATCATTAGATTGAAATTCTTCCCAAAAAAACAATGAAAAAATGAAAAAAATTTGGAGATACTATGTCTACTCCTTGAAATAAATATCAATCACAAGGTTTATGTCTACTCCTTGACATAAATATCAATCACAAGGTTTTTGGTTTCTTAGTCCTTTTGACACTACACCATCAAATTTGGTTTTAAAATTGGGGGTGATGGGTTTGTGTAGATACTTGGAGGACAATGAATTCAATACATATACACACATATTATAATACCATACAAAATATGCCATATGTATTATAAATACCAACTTTCATGGAAGGGAGGTACTATGATAATACCCACAAGAATTTAGTGTTTCATTGTTGAATAATAATTGATTTATCAAGATGCATTCAACACATCAAATATATTTTAATGTTTTCAACATGAATTATAAAAATCATTTACATGTGTCAAAAACCATTTGTTAATGTTGACATCATTAAGGTAAAATCCACAGACGAAGGATTATCCCACTATTTCAATAAATTGAAAGATAGGACCCTCACTATATATGGAACTTGGAATCAAGGTTAAATTTTTGTCCCTAGAATTTATGTCAATCATTTTTGAGATTAGAAATCCTACATTTTCAAACCTAGGTTAAAAAGAAATAGTTTGGGAAAATGTCCCTCGATAAATACCATTGTGTTTTTTTGTTTAAAAGAACATCATTGTTTCTACAATACTTGCTCTTATCCAAACCTCATAACTACCTATCCTGAAAACTATTGTGGTCATGCTCCATTTAAGTCTCCAAAACTTTTGGCAATAGGCATTTCATTTTATTAAAAAAATTGGCATTTCAACTAATCAAAATTTTAAAAAAATTAAGAATGCAAAAAAATATTTATTTAATATTGAATCAATTCAAATATTGCAATAGTCTAGGCAAAATTAGGTGGTGAACATAGTTAGGGATAAAAATTATATTCAACCAATGATGCAATGCAACATGCACCCCAATAAACTCAAATATTTTTTCTTTAGGGAAGGCGGTTTGGATTTTTTGTTCTTGTGTTCCCAATATGTTCACATCCCGACAAATTCTTAGTGTGTTTCCACTATGTTCACAATGCATTTTCAATGTGTTCCCCAAGTTCCTAGTTTCTTCCCAAGATGTTTCTAATACCATACTTCATCCCATATGTTAACCATTGCCCAAAATCAAACTTTCATAACCTACCTATGTAGGTGGGCCAAAGGGAAGCACTTCTACAATTCCTTTTTATGAATGCAAACTTCTATGTCGAAGAGGGGCAAAAATCTCAAAATATTTTTTGTGATGTGCTTTTCAAAATGATTCATTGCAAAAATAAATAAATAGGACTTTGAAAAGCATCAACAACTAAATAAGAACATCAACAATATATATGCACATTAGAAATGATGTGTTTAGTATTAGAAAAATTTCATTTTGCATTTTTAATTTTGGACTAAAAAATAGTTGTAGATGACTATTGCAACTAAATTTTCTATTAATTGCATAAGTGTAGTTGCACCCAACATGTAATCGCAAATATGATCTAAGCATACCATTAGCAAATGTCTCATGAATGAAATATACATTCAAATGTATACTTCATCCTTCAACCATATACTTATTCGTAACTACTTACCACTATTTGCAACTACAATAACACCAATTAAACATTGCCACATGTAGGGCATATGTGAATTTAAATTATGAAAATGAAATAACCATTTTTATTTCATTTGTCCAAATTGGATGGTTTAGGATTGTTCCACATGCACTAATTGCATTTTGCCACATGGCTTAATGTGAGGATTTCAAAAAAAAAAAAAACTTCAAAATTCAATTTATATAAATAGGTAGGTAGGTAGGTAGGGACCTATTAATTAACCCACCTTATTAATTAAAGTGTTATACATCACACCTAAGTTGTGCCCACATGGCATTTATGCTTAAACCAAATATTCAACATGTGATTAAACCTTGGCTAAATTAAAATTTGACTTGGCCTCGGCAAAAACATAGACAAAATTAAAACTCAATCAAATTTTGGTTAAATTAAAACTTGGCAAAAACATTGGTCAAATTAAAATTTGACTAGAACTTTGATAGGGTGAAAATGCTTAAGGTGTACCACAGAGGACGAAAAGGACATAATCCTTACTACATTTTTTTTTTCCATATATTTTGATCCCCATCAAAATGAATGAGTCAAAAAATGTCAAATATTTTATAAGTATCATATTTTAAACCACTTGTATTTTAGGCCCTATCATAATGTTCCATAAATGTGTTTTACATGGTAAAAAAGGACTGGGTTAAAAATACATAAGAGGGCGATGTTGTGACAAGATTTTGGTACACCTTAATAAAATTGGACTTGATAAACCTTAGCTAATTTTTTCAAAACTAAAACTTGATTAAACCTTGGTTAAACATTTGCAAAACCAAAACCTTAACAACAACATTACTTAAACACAAATTTGGCTAAATCTTAGATAAACATTGGTTAAACTTTCACAATACTAAAAATTGGTTAAACTTTAACCAAACATAGACAAAATTAAAATTTAGATTAAACTTGGCTAAACTAAAACTTGGAATTTTTTTTAGTTGAATAAAAAAATTGGCTAAAGCTTGGCTAAAAATGAAAAAACTAAAATTTAGTTAAAAATTGGCTAAAATTTGACAAAACATTGGCTAGACTAAATTTTGGCTAAATAAAAAATTGGTTAACACTTGGCAAAAAATTGGTTTAACCTTAAATAAACCTTGGTTAAATGTTGACATAACAAAACTTAATGAAACCTTGTCTAAACTTGAGCTAAATTAAAATTTGGCTAAACCTTGGCAAAAAAACATTTGTTAAATTAAAATTGGTTAAACACTCACAAAACATTGGTTAATTAAACCTTGGTTATATTTTGATGAAATTAAAACCTAATCAAACTTTGATTAAATTAAAACCTTGGAAATATTAAAACTTAGTTAAACATTAGCTAAAATTTGGTTAAATAAAGACTTGATTAAACAAAATCTTTTATAAATTAAACTTTGGTTAAAACTTGACTAATGTTATTTGATATTTGACACCTTTACTTTAACCATGACCATACCTTTAATAGAATAATAATAACCTTAATATATCTTTGATGCATTTATACAACTTTAATATGTTTTATAACCTTAATAGAGCTTTAATGTATTAAACTTAAAAAATATTTTAAGCCCTATTCATAAATATACCACTAATATATGTAAAATATAACTTCAATACACCCTTTAAAATGTACCCATAATGTACCTTTGATATAATCTTAATTCAACTTTGTCAAATTATTTGCAATTAACTTTTAATTTTTAATGCAATTAATGGGATTAACTACAATGTTCTTAGATGAAAATACACCTTAAAATCATCCACATGGAAGGATAAATCCTTTAATAATCATAATGTCATCACAAAATAGTCATAAAATTTTAAAAAGTAGTTAATAGTTGTAAGAATAGTCACAAATGACCCATAGTCACATGTAGTTACAAAATTCATGGTTGCAAAAGAAGATTTTTATTAGTGGTTACATCTTCTTTTTTATCACCTCTTCCCAAGATATAATGTTTATAGAATTTTTTTGTTTGTTTTTATTTTCCAAATTGACACATGTCAAATCAAAATCTAGTTTCACATTACATTTTACCAAGTCAAAATCCACTTTACCAAATCAACATCAAAGTTTTGTAGGAAATGGGTTTAGGTTTAGACCTTTCCAAATCTTCACCTATGTAAAAGAACACCATATTCTTTTTACTTTACCTTTTGGTGCATGTTTTTCATATATATATGTTTTAAGTAGCATAATGCTTTCATCAATTGTCCTTTTTGTTTTTGCACATCTCTACACACATCATGTTGATAGTTATAGAATGGGCCAAAAGTTTGTTGTCAGATCTTTGTAATTTTCTTTTCCCTTTTTGTTCACATCTTTGTTGTAGTAGTAAAAGGAGGACATTGTTTTGAAATGTGGGAAAAAGTAATAGGACTTGGTGTTGTAAGGGATGGTAAAATGAGAAATAGATGTTGAAAGAAAGAGTTGAGGGTTCTAAAGGTTTTCAAGAAGCAATTCAAGATGTGAAATAGTGCAAACACTTTCACTTGGGATTAAAGACATGAATTTTATATTGAAATTTTCTGTGAAAGGATGATCTTTCTTCTTTTGTCAAGGGGATCATGCAATTAATATAATAATGAAATGTTGTTACCATAATCAAAAGATGTATTCTTGAACATCATTGGTGATCTTGGTTTTGAGATTCCAGTATTTGTTTATCTCTAGGATATTATCATTTCCATCCTCTTCTTATAAATTCCTTTGGTTGTCATTCCATGACAATGATGATCTAATGTGTGTATTTGGAAAGTTGAATTTAGATTTATAAATATTAAAAAGTGAAAATTCTCAAATAGAGGCACTTGCAATGTCATGATCCTAAATTGGAGTTGAATTCACAATGAAAAGCTTGGAGATGGCATGAAGAGGCCCTACGAGTAACCTTGGAGGCAATATTTGGAACAATTTTTTATTTATTTTTTGCATTTGCATTTGTAGGTTTTTTCTTTGTTTCTTTCATGTTTCCAAACATTTCATTCACTTTCTTCAAGCATCATATGAATATTTAACCTACACATTCCTTGTTCATGATTTTTTGTCTTGTAAACACATATGCAATTAGGAAATAGTAGGAACATCCTAGTGAAATCAATCATTGGCCAATAACAACAACAATAACACCAAAATAGAAGTTGCCAACAATATTATGTGGGGAAAAAAATGGAAACTTCTTGTGAAAGTATTGGATCATTTATGTATATAAATGAAAAAAATGAAAATTTAGAAAAAACCTTAAAGGGTTCAAAAATGTTCTTTTGCAAGTTGGCGGGTACTTTCTAGGGGTTGGAAGTTTTTTTTGGTATAGGTTGGTGTGTAAAGTCTAGCTATTACCAACATTTTAGTAAACTTGAAACCAATAAACATCCTAAAATATACTACAAACAAATCCATAGTTTCTTACATCAAGTAGAAATCCACTTTAAAATACAAATGTGATGTCCTTCCAATCCAAGTAAACACAACTTCCTTCCCAATACTTGAAACTTCAAATCATGCCATTCAAAAAATTTGGTCGTGTCTAAACTCTTGTTCCATATGTTTTAGCAACTCATCCCCATCAAAATACTCATTCAGTATTTCCATGTTTGGATGTGAAGCCCTCCACCTCTAGGATCTACCATTGCTGCTAATTCCTTCTCATGAACTTCTCCCTTTACACTAGAATTCTATTCAAGTGAATATATTACACACGAACTTTGAAAGTTGATGATAAGTGTAAATTGGGTTATGTAAAGAAGCAATTTTAATATGATGTGCAAAAGAATCATGTTCATAAAATCATGGAGAAAAAATGGGTGCTAAAATGATTTGAAATGTTTGGTAACATATGAAGTAATGATGAAAATCTTTTAAGGTTATGAATTGGAACTCCTTATTTCCAAAGAGATTATGGTTTGCAACAATATTATGAATAGTTTAATAAATTTCAACTCACAATGATATTCTTTGATAAATCTAACAAATGAAATTGCAATATATTAGAGACTACGCCGGGGGGGGGGGGGGGGAGAAAGAAGTTAGAACCACGGGGAGGGGTGGGGT
>Ga0116229_10011878_pt1 | contig 12721 bp, 10 predicted proteins | sample S1TSphgellanicum_3_FD_87313 | JGI IMG/M metagenome (GOLD analysis project Ga0116229, IMG submission 87313) | Host-associated microbial communities from peat moss isolated from Minnesota, USA - S1T2_Fc - Sphagnum magellanicum MG | ecosystem: Host-associated > Plants > Peat moss > Unclassified...
AGATTCATAAATTCTTATAATGTGGTTGATTGCAATATATTTTAAGCATCTATTTCTTTTTAAACAACATTATCTACTTGAAAAAAATAATTGTATAATGAGGAAAATATATATATATATGTGCTTTTTTGAACGAATTCTAAATAATGATATATATTTTTAAACCATGCTTTATTGGTAGGCAAGGATATTGTGTTTAGATTCATTATAGAGTATTGTAGCTTAAGGGTTTTTGGCCCCAAGGTTTAGGGTTTAGGGTCTAGTTTTATACAAGGATTTTTGAAAGATGATATTTTGGCTTGTGTTGAAACTTGAGATTAGTCATAGAGTTATGATATGTTGAAGGATTTTGGTTTCTTTTAGAGGATTTTTTTGAATATTATATTTTTGCATGGTGAAATTTTTGAATTTCCATAACTCTTCTTTGCCTTAGATAAATTTTTAATGTAAATGGCAAGGCCACAGTGTGACACACCCCTTTTGTTGTTTTGTTACAATTGCAAGGTTGAACACCAAATGAGCTAGTGTTAAACCTTGTGCACAATGTATTATTGTTCATGCTACAACTAATTGAACATGAAATTAGATTCTTGTTATGGTATGTAAAGGATTAAAATTATATTTCAACAAAAAATCATTTGATTGGTGTCCATTTCTTATTAAGTGTAAAAAAAATTGTTCACGAAATTTGACATTTTCTTGCCAAGAGTTTCTTCCATTTTTCAATTGATCAACAGTCTCTTGTTGACTTGTAGTCTCGTTGAATAAATTTTTTGCCAATGTGCACAACACAATATCCTAGTGCTTGTCACTTGTTGGCACTCATACATGATCTTACACCTTCCAGTATTCTATCCAAATTTCAATCTCATCTTGTGGATTCACTAAATGGGACTTACAAGCAACTGAATGTCCTGACTGTAGCAAACAGGCAAATCGGGGTTGCGGACTCTCTTGCAACCCCCAAAGCTGATATACACTTCTTGACCATTGATTCAATCCTATCTCCAGACTTTCAGGCATGTTGGCAGAAGCTCCTGCATTGCAAGGTACAGAAGGATCATGAGACCTGGCGATGGCAGGAGATGACACACCCACTTGCTCCTCCTTGTCTAGGAGCACTGAAAAGATCATTGCTGCAAAACCCCAGTGTCCCAGAGGTAAAGATATGCCAACCACTTTTTGCAAGGCAAGTTTTCAGGACTCTGGTTCTATCCCATTTGGTTTAACACAGATACTCCTGATGTCAAACAGGGTTTTGACTGTGCCACACACATTAACATGGAGCTTGTGCTTCTGCACATGTCAACCCATTCCCAGGACTGTGGAATGGCTTTGCAAACACCAAGCAAAGACATCCCTGCTTGGTCAAGAATAGCCATTGTACTAACTATTGAGGTACCCTTTGCATGGAGAAGAGACACAGCTCTTTTGTCTGAGATGCAAGAGATGCATGATTACCTTGATAGAAGGCCAAAACTGCAGGAGTGGACAGATCAAACTCATGGGGATTGAAAATTTATCTGGTGAGAGGGAACACTGCTGCAGTGCTGATGAAGGTCACCCCATTCTTGCAATTCCCAATGCCAGAAACATTAACTTTCATCTGCATCCTTCCTACCTCAACACTAATCTCTGCAAACCATGTCCCAAACAGAATGCATGATGAGTAAATCATGCCTAAAACTCACTGTCAGAGTTCCCCAACAAGAAAAACAGCAATTCATGGATATTTTCAATATCAGTGGTCCTATCATTTTTCATAATCAACCAGTGAGCAAGCAAAGTAGTACCTTTCATTTGTCAATGTTGGGCACTGTGACAAACACTGCACAGCACTGAGCAACTCAAGTCACACATGGTAGTTAGGCAACTACATAACAATTCACACACCAAGACTGTGTTGCCAAGACATATCAACAGAATCCCTAGATAGAAATCAACTTTATTGAGAGTATCACACCACAATCACCAATCATGGTGAATATCATTGTCTACAAATCAACCCAAGGTATCAGATGGTGTCAGTGCTTTACTAGAATAGCTTACAAGCCAGATGCCAAGCCAGGCTCTCTTTCTCCAGCTAGTACCATCCTCATCTTCTTTGAATATGATCCATATCCTTGCACTTCATGCCCTAGTCTATCATCATGCTCAAAGACTTCCATGAGAAAAAGCTGTCATACAGACTTTGAAGATTTCACCATCAAGAATTACCAACCCCTAGAGCTGAGTGCCACAACAAGGGCACCCAATGTATTATCTACTGTACTATTCCAAGCATGAGCTAGCTGGTCCCGCACTTCCTTGCCCAACAGAGGCAGAGGCACCTGCAGTAACACAAAGGCAGGACTCACAGCTAAGTACAGAAAATGGAAATCTCAGACCTTTGACAAATAATCTGTCTTGCATGACAATCTGAGTTCAAGTAACAATAAAGTTCTCTTCCTGAAAACTCAGCCCAAAACTATTGCTGTCATACTCGATAGAAATCAGGCAGAGGCAACTGCTGTTAAGGAAAGTAGAGAGTGCAACAAGTTCACTGTACATAACTGGCAATTCTCCTACACTTATCCATGAAATTACAGAGGATCTCCACACCGACAATTTGAATGTGACACAACAATGAGTAAAGTCATAACCTTATGAGAGTTGCTCACAAAGTGTCAGACCATCACCTTCATCATGAATAGCAGTGATGAGCTGCCATGACTACCTGCTGACTTGATCAGATCCAGAAACAGTGACTATAGATAAGTATATATTAATCATCCTGGATTCTGGGCAAACCATTACACAAAATCTGCATCCTATGTTTCTGTCACACTTCTGGAAGCAACTGGAAGACCCAGTCATGATGTTGGCTAGCAATCAAGAGACACAAAGTTCTCCTACACTTCACATTTAAAACTTATATACCTGTGAGAAAATTCCTAGTTCCAGAAAGGTTAAGAATCCTGATAAAAGATGGATCTATGAACTGCATCCAAAGATCACCACTGTCAAAGTCATGGAATTCTCAGCACAATTGCTAAGGACCTTCAATCCTCTTCAGAATGTGGCTTGACCCAATGATAAATTTTTGATATCATACATTGTTTCTGGATCACATTCCAGTCAGTGATCATGTTTGGTAGCTTTGGAGATCCAACTTCTGTACTCATCCAGACTTCTCGCACCATTTCATTTTCCACAGGGAAAGAAAGACACCACCTTACAGTGTCCATAGTGGTGGAACCAACAAAAGAAACTTGTTGGCTTCAGACAATGCAGGGTAAGACTTGTGATAGCTCTTCTCTTAGCTAGGGTTTCCAGAGGGAAAAGATGTTCCAAGGTTCTCTATCACTGAGGCAAAAGACACTGCTCCAGATTGTATAACTCATCTCAATACCACTCCCAACTGATCAATAGTTGATGGACAGAGAGATGGAAACAAAGCAGTCAGTATGCCATTTGTGGAGAGATGTTACATACAGGGTTTCTGGACTAGACCTGGAACAGTTCTGTTGATTAAGAACTAGCTGTACACCACTGCTAAGAAACAGACAGGGAGCCACAATACCTGCACAGGGGGGGAAGGGGCAACACGATCAGCGGCCAGCTTATCAAAAAGTTGTGCAGTGGAACGCCAAATCATTCGTTGATCGTAAAGCATGGCCCCCACCCCTACCGCACTTCCCATGACAAATCCAAGGACTCTCTCCTGTCATTTCACGGCCCAATTTCTATCACAGTCAGCTGAGCAGAAATCAGGAACTGAACCACGCTAATTGAGAAGCTGAGAAAAAAAAAACCACCCGTCCTCTCACACTCTCCTCGAGAAGAATGAAGCAACAAATGACAGCGATGGCGTCCGAATTTTTGCCATAGAATCTCTTGCACCCTAGGCAACACGGCAACAAGAAACAAGCAAGGTACCTGAAAGATGATAGATGGGTAGAGAAGCGGCATTGCTTTGGCTGCCCTTCTGATACGCTACAGCGCCGGCCAGGCTTGCGGACGTCGTCGCTGCTGCTATGGTTATTCCTCCTGCAACAACACCACGACTATCAAGCTCCTACTCTCACAGAGTCAGAATTAGGGCAAAATTGGGTAGGTACAAGTTGGGCATGGTAGGTTCGTAGGTTGTGCACCTACCATACTGAAAGCTAGGTAGGTAGGTAGGTAGGTACAAAACCTAACTTTAGCCTTTGTACTTAGAAAAAAGGGCCAAAGTTTACCAGAACCCACCAGTGCACAATCAAGGAGGGATGATAATGGTCAGAAAAAACAGTTTTTCTGTTGAGTTCCAGTTCCCTAGTTAACCATGGTGGTTAGCTCAGTTGCTTTTTTCACTATCCACCTATTAACAACCCAATTGCTCGTGGTTAGTAAGTAGTAAAAACAGCCCTTACCTATGTATAAACCACCTACTTACTTAGTAGTCACCTATTTTGCTACCCAAATACTTATATGTCTAGGACTTACTTACTTCTTATAGAGTGGGCTACCAAGTTGAAACCAGATATCAACTGGGTTGAGGTTCATCCGCAGCTGAGTCATTAAGGGGCACCCAGATATCAACTAGGTTGAGGGTTCATCCACAACTGAGTCATAAGGGGCATCCAATGGATGGGTTGCTGGTGGGTGTAAGAGGACACTGGAAACTCTACCCTTCCTTTCAAGGTTAACCCAACTGATGCTAAGACCATCTCCAGCGGTGCTCAGTATGTAACCCTGTGCAAATATATTTCACATCCAAGTTTAGTTATGTACTCTTTTGCAACCCCACCCATAAAACTCAAACTGGTAGAGCAAATAGGTGGGGGGACTACCAATAGCAAACCGCCTGGACCAACCATTATGAAGGTATTGCAAATGAACTTGATGTCTAAATCAACCCACATCAATTCAATGATGTAAGCATTATTGCAATACCTTCATTGAACTTCCTCACAATTATTAGATTTTGAACTCGTGTCATACCTTTAGCACAACTTGCAAAATTAATTAATCATCAAATTGCCCTCATAAAGATAATGCACACCCATTAGATGATTTTATTGAAATGTAATACTACTAGGGCATCCTTATTTCTTTTTCCAATACTCTCATCAGACTAATGCATGAGCACAACAAATTTACTAAAATGCAATACCTTCAATCCTATTAAACTCTTTTCATCTCATCTAATTGAACAATGCAATATCCCAAAAACACATTGGAAATAACATATCCAACTTAATGTCCATATGCATGACCCTCATCAAAATAATGCAAATGCACTAGATCATTTTATTGTTTTGCAATAAACAAATAGGCCTAGTTGTAACTTTATCTCATTTACTTCATCCGTGTAATACCCTACGGACACATTGACAATATCATATCCAACCAATTCACACATACACTACTTTCATCAAGGTGATGTAATACCCCAAGGACAAAATACAAATATCATATCCAACCATATTCACATCTACATTACCCTCATTAAGGTAATGCATATCCTTTGGATCATTTTGGTGTTTCATAATACCTTTTAAGCCAATTGAAATTATTTCATTTTATCTATTTCAACAATGCAATACCTTGAAGACATATTGGAGATAACTTATGTTGACCCTATATACAATACCTTAATATGGGTGTTAACCAAAATTTAATTGTGGCCTCACATAACACTAAAGTAAAAAAATTTACTTCAATTGCAATACCCTTATTTGGTTTACCCTATTCCTATTGGGGTTATACAATATCATCTTGGGTGTATTAAGGTTAAATTTAGGGTTTAGGGTATTGCATGGACCAAAAAATAATAAAAGCTTATGCAATATTGTTATGGATATATTAAGTTTAAAGATAGGATTGATGAAATGAATACGTTTTGTCTTGTCTTGAAGGTATTGCATATGAAAAGTGCAAATGCAATATCCTAATCATGCATATATAAACTATCTCAAAAATTTAACTATGATATAAGGGATTATTTTTACAATGAGGGTATTGCACAAAACCATGCCTTTAGGTTTTAATGCAACTCCCATAAATGTTTAAACTGCAATTGCAATATCCTCATGTATTAGCAAAACACCCAATCAATGTTTTGTTCAATGTACGATGCACATACACTATATATGGATCTTAATAACCTTGTTTCTATACAATTAAAATTCAAAAATTTTATAAGTAGATATATTTACATACATTTACTTCCAATGCCAATGGGCTATATCCATGGGAGCTAGATTAATCTACAAAAATGTGGCACAAAAAATTCATGGATGCCATATGCATGGTACAAAATGTGTATTAGTCCAAAAATGGAATGTCAAGCTAATTACTCTCATTATCACGAGAACTCTCATTAATATATTTCAATGATAATCCATTTAGACTCTGATAGTGTGCCAATACATTTTGTGCAAATTGAACATATTATAGGTGAACAATTGCCAATTTGCCAAAATTATCTTCACCAAATCAACTATGAAGGCATCCTTGATGGTACTTCGAATCCTAAAGTGAACATACACACAAACCAATGAATATAAATTTGGAAACACATGTTTGAAACACAATGCAATTTTTTGAAGTGAAAATTGAATGTGATGGAATTTACCAGTCATGAATCATCTCTAATTCATGATGATTCACAAGTCAAATGATTTTTTTTTCATGTTCCTTTTGGATGAAGATCTTGTCCAATTTTGGCTATCCTAAACATTTTTAAAGCCCTTTGCATGAAAGACCTTAGTAACCCAAATTAAACCGGCAAGATTCTCATCCCTCTTTAATTTGGTCATTACATGGGGAGGATACCCCACACCCCATGTTGAAATGCCTAATAGAGTGAGCAACTTGAAAAAAACGACTCTTACCAATGTGAGCATTGGTGTTGATTTTATTCATAGTCCATCATTTCACAAATGATCCCACTCGCATGTGGCATGGGTCTTTGTTTGAACAATTGCCCAACACACAAAGGAGGAGTTTACCTTTTCACGGACACACACAAAATAAAAAACAAAAAGAACAATTAAAATTAAAAACCCTTAAAACAATATTGAAAAAGCCAAAAGAAGGGAAAAAAGAAAACTAGCAAGGAAAAAAAAAGGTTTTCAAAAGTTACAAAAAATAATAATAATAATAAATAAGACGCCAAGCAAAAACAACAAAATTTGAAAAAACAACAAAAAGAAACTAGAGAAACAAAAAAATTCAAACCCCCAAAAGTTTATTTTTAAAACCATTTCAAATAACAAGAAAAAAGAAACAAGAGAGAAATATAAAACAGAAATAAAACAAGAAATATAAAACCAAAATTTTCAAAAAGTATAGAAAAAAAAAAAAAAAAACAAAACAAAACAAAACAAAACCAGAAAAAAAGGGGGGAAAAAATCCAGAAAAAATCCAGGAAAACAGATTTTTTTTAACTCCAATTTTTTTTTAAGAAAACCAACAAAAACAAACAAGATAGATTTTTTTTTAATTACAGAAATTTTTTTAAACGATAAATAAAATCAGAAATATAAAACTAGAAGTTTTAAAAGTACAAAAATCAAAAAACAGAAAAAAGAAAGGGGGAAAATCCAACAAAAAACCAAGAAAACAGAAATTTTAAAAACCCCAAAAAACCAGTAATAAGAAAACCAACAAAAAAACCAAAAATAAAATAAAATGAACAAGATAGAAATAATTTTTTTAAAAGGTACAGAAAATTTAAAAAGAAATATAAAACCAGTATTTAAAAATTACTGATAAAAAATATAAAAACCAAGAAAAAAGAAAAAAATTCAAAAAAAATTGAAATGCCAAAAAAAGGTATTACAAAAACCAACAAAAAAACAAGGAAAAAAAAAACTAAAAACAAAAAGAAATAAGAGAAATAAAATTTTGGAAAAAATTTAAACAGGACTAAGAAAATCTTGGTGAAGGCAGCAAACCTTTATTGCAATCCAAAGCTCATGGCAATGGCAACAAACCTCTACTACCATTATGCTGACCCAAAACCATTTTCCTGAGCTAAACTGGCATATGTTGGATTTTCTTCCTCCAATTTTACTATGCATTTCACATACCTAGCATCACTGGAGTTGCTTTTTAAGTGTTAAAAAAGTAGAGTGAATTATAAGAATTGGATCAATTCATTCCAAATTGTTTTACATTTTTTCATAATTTATTAAAAAACATTTTTAATGTGAACACATTAAAAACCTTGTAACATTAATGTATTTTTAACACTAAAACATGGAAAACCAAGTATTGGTTGCACTTAATGTGACTCTTGATATGATTATGACTACATCACAAAGGTTTGTTATATATTCCATAATGCAATCAGAGTTCCCCATTATTGATTCACATTAGTATTGTGTTCATCATAACTAATGGAACCAACAAAAGTGAAATCATTAGATTATCACTCATCCTACCTAAGAAAAAACCAAAAAATAATATTGTAGTGCATGGGCAAATTGCTGAATTATTTATTTATTTTTAAATTTAAGATTAACCATGTAAGTTTTTTAATTTGGACTTTTCGATATACAAGGAATTTAAATATTTAATTTTAACTCAACTTCAAAGTTTTCTAGTTATTGTCCTTATGATTAGTGTGTTCACAACTAATGTGCTTATTTGTACTAGGCCAAGGTTTAATTCTTGCAATCTAAATTTTTGATAACAAGGTTTAATTTTTTTCAAAAACTTTGACAAATAAAAAATAATTTTATTTATGACGAAGTTGCCCATGTACTAAAATATTCAAATAAAACACCAAAACTTGTAACATGTTATGTATTCCATGGACCTTGAAAAACAGAAGTTGTCTAATCCTAAGTTGGGCAAGCGTATCAATTTTAATATATTAATAATGTAAACATATATAGGTATATATGTACAATGTTCACCATAATATGTAAGTTTCAAAACATTTCCAAACCAAGTAAGAGTATGGGTATTAAGCTTTGCAAAAATCATACATCCTAATAAAGATAAATGTAAATTATGAACAATTACCCCTACACAAGGGTAGGCATAAATATTTCATCATATACACATTAAGTTTATAATGTGGGTATAAGTGGGTAAACGATGGATAAATCAAAACATTCATACCACTATATGGTGTACTGTTAAAAAAAATCGACAATTAATTATGTTATTAACATTTCACACATGAACATTTGAATTTTAAAACATTTGAAAAATGAAATCAATCAATAGTGTTAACAAACTTATCAATGCTAATAGAAAATGGATTTGCCATAACCATTCTTGAAAATGTTGAAAACTAAAGATTATAGAAAAATAGGGTATTGGAAAACATAAACATATGAAAAAATAAAATGATTTATAACTAGCCATGCAATTGGGTTTTTAAGTTCATTGACAATTTGCAACTGATTGCAATTTAACATATTTCTATGAACATGAATGTTATCAAACAAATCGCATGAGTTTGTTGCATTGTATGTGAAATTGTATACATATACAACTCGTGCAACTCAATTACAAATACATAGGAACAATTAATGTGCAATTCTAATGCAATTAGTTTGCAACTATAATGGTCACATCATGTTGACATTACTTTTCATTGATCCATCAAAAGCTGACATGAGGCATTATGCGGATTTTGGGGTGAAAATTATTTTATTTTGTAAATATTTATTTTCAATATCCATTATGGTTGTTCATTTTATATGGTTTTAGATTGTGATACATGGTATAGTTTAAGTAGCTAAAAAGGTTTATACATAGGAATAGGTAGGTAGGTTGGTAGGTTATGTACCTACCTATTCAAATATGTAAGTAAAATTAAGTAAGATTAAGTAGGTAAAACATACCTACAATACATATGTATTTACCTACCAAAAGTAGACAAGCAGGTAAAAAGGTAGGTAAGTTAAAAAATAACCATGTAAATATTTTTATTTTATATTTTGTTTTGTCTTTAGGGTTAAGTTTTTTTGAATTCATCCTAAATTGACACATGTATTTTAATGTAAACACACACAAAATAACATCTTTTTTATATAGTTTGTGTGATGAAATTCAAGGACAAAACATATGGGTTCAATTTTTTAATTGCACGTTAGTTGCAAATTGGGTTGTAACTAGAAAAAAAAATTCCACATTTTATGTGTTCATTTTTAATTTCATAAATTGTACAACTCAATAGGTAATTATCTAATAATTATATATGTGAATTAATTATCAATAATTAATTATCTGAAACACTAATTTTAATTAAATTTTAAAAATTAATCAATCCAATTCAAATAATTAATCATTTGGATTAGTCACTATGGCTAAGTGATTAAATTGGCTACAACACAATTAAATCTTGGTTAAATGTAGTTTTAAGCTTTGTTAAGCTTAGGTTTCACTTAAACAAATGAAGGCAAAATTAGGTTAACCTTGGTTAGACTTTTGTTTAATGTAAGTTAATCCTTGATTTAACCTAGGTTTAATTTATGTTAACTTAAGAAAAATAAAGGTTAAATTTAAATTAATGTAAACTAGCCAAAATTAAAGCTAGGTTAAATTTCAACTTTAACAAAAACATAAAGGTTTAATTTAGGCTAACCAAAGAAAAACTTAGCAAAAATTTATGTTAATCAAGGCTAAATTTAGGTTAATTAAGGTGAAACGTAATTAAATCTAGTTAAACCTAAGTTAAAATAGGTGAAACTTAGGTTGATTTAGGCTCATATAAATCTATTTAAGTGAACATAAGTTAACCTAAACTAATATATTCAAACCTAGGTTGACCTAAGATTTTCTTTTATTATCTAAGTTATCCTAAATCTAACTATGTTAGTGTATTAAGTTGGCTGACATAAGCTAACTTAAGATGTTTTAAATTATGACATGTGTCATGTCTTTTAGTATGATTAGTGTCATGTAGTCATAATTGTAGTAATGTATTGGTATTTATGATTATAATCATATAAATGTCAATGACTAATGTTCACATATGATTACATGATTAAGTTTGGACACTAGTTACACATTGTTTTAAATTATGTTTTGGTGTAGTGTTATACAATTTTGCCCCATATGGAATTACTAGCTTGCCTTTTAAAAAAGACATATCTAGATTTACAAAAGTTCCATTAGCAAGTGATGTTCATTTTGAAATCTTTATCACACCCAAACACCTACATCCTTTGTTTACATCCAATTTCCTCATAGTAAATTGGAGTTCATGGCAAGCAAAATAGTCTTTCACCTCCATTTATCCAGATTTGTTTTTTTAACATGCTCCAAGACCAAGTTATGAAATACAAATCTACTTGTATATTCATCCATTTTACACAAAACCCACATTTGGTATTGGAAACAATTCTGGAGACCCAATTTTGTTCACTTTTGTTCCTTGGCCAAAAAATCGTTCAATATTCAATATGATATAAATGCATTTCCATGAGGCTCCACATCTTTATTGAGCAATGACCAAAGCAATGGCCAATGTTGAAGTAAATATGGGATTTGGGGAAAATGGAACAATTGACTATACAAAGTTCTATTGATTATAATTGTGTGGAAAGCACATTAGCATGAGATGTTAATTAGATATGGGTTGATTGATATAACTAGATTTTGATTAGGGTGTCTTACTAGTCAGCCCTGGCAAAATTCCCAAACGATGTAATATTCTTACACGAGGTCCTTGATAACGGGACATAGAAACTCCTTATTTTGCAAGAAATAGTAAAAAAAGCGGTAGAAATGAAAGTATATTCTTTTTTATTTTTCTCATATGTGAACAAACGAATCTTTCTTAATTGAAATTTTATCGAATGAAATTACCATCCGAAAAGGGAATCTCTCCATTTTGATTTGTTAATCTATTTTTCCTAGTTGAAAAATATCAGAACATAAGGGATGGGGGCGCACAAAAAAGAAATGGTATTCTTTTTTCGTAATAAAAATTTATGATTCTTTCTTTGTGGTTCCTATTTATATCTATTGATAAGATTTCTAATGATAAGAATTCTTCCCCTACTTTTCATTATTTATCAATGGAGTAATCATCAACTTATTGATGGAAAATAATGATTATTGAGAGAAAATAATGAGAGATGAACAAGGATGCCCGATATCGGAGTCGAACCGATGACCATTGCATTACAAGTTCGGTGCTTTGACCTCTAAGCTAAGTAGGCTTTGCCAATACCAATTACCAAATAGTGATATTAATAAAACGAAACTGGATTTTTGTGTAATGCATAACAAATCATAACAAAGCAAATCAAAATCTTTTTGGTAATTATTAGTATTATATTGGAAATGGTTCGATGACGCAATAATTGTTTAAATTATTTCATTCAAAAAGTAAACAATCTTACAACATAAAAATGATAATATAAGCTATGTTTGAAACACAATTGATTGATTATTGGGTTGGGATGGATTTTTAATAGGTTTTGATTTAAATTTCATGTAATCAAAAAAATCAAACCTCCTTTTGAGGCTAAGGTTAATGCCCACAATAGTGATAACATTTTGAAGGGGGTGGTAGAAATTAATCTCCAATCTAGACTTAAAACCTTCATTTTTTCCTTGAACATGTTTGAACTTTGCCATAATTTGGTTTTATGGGTAAGCACTTTCTCCACAACATAAAATATAACACCAACAACCTTCAAGATTTCATCCACAACTAACCACATTGGAGTTAATGGAGTGGACAATGTGGATGCATATGGGTATCCATTGCAATGGATGGATG
>Ga0116229_10011880_pt1 | contig 12720 bp, 12 predicted proteins | sample S1TSphgellanicum_3_FD_87313 | JGI IMG/M metagenome (GOLD analysis project Ga0116229, IMG submission 87313) | Host-associated microbial communities from peat moss isolated from Minnesota, USA - S1T2_Fc - Sphagnum magellanicum MG | ecosystem: Host-associated > Plants > Peat moss > Unclassified...
ATGACTTGAAATTGATGTTATGTAAATTGAGATAGCCCACAAAGAGCAATCTGGAGATATTTGATCCAACATCTTTATGATCCCTTCATGCTTAGGAGTATAGTTTAAATAGGTAGTCTAAAATTCATGAGTTACTAATATTATTAACTATTTAAGGATTAATATTCAACAATGGTTTATGCAAAATAAGGATTATTGGTTGAATTCCATAAGCAAATTTGTTGACAACAACTATGCTTGTGCCATGAACATTGCTTGCATTAGGATGGGCTTTATGAGGTTTTGTATGGTCTTCTTTTTGCTTATAAAACTTTTTGGCAAACTAAAAACCATAACTAACACCCAGTGTTAGCTCCTTGGCATAAAGGTCTGAACCAATGTTGTGTGGCCATATGTTTTACCTAAATATACCCAACAGGTATGAATAGGGTATATTATTTATTTTCATTTATTTTCTTCAAATCAACATTCTTTAATGAAACACACATCCAAGGGTATATAAATTATGAAATTATACCTTATTCATAACCTCATATATATGTAAAAAATACTCATACACAACCAAATATGTTTTGACATCCAAGTAAAAAAATTAGGATAAATATACTTTAAACCTTAAAGTTTGGTTAGTTTTATTTATTAAATGAAATGCTCCCAAGTTCCTTGTTTTTTAAAGGGGAAATTAAGCAATTGGGTTGGCCCATCACAAAAAAAAATCCAGTTTGGAACCATTTCAAAATATAAGTTTATATGTAAGGGTGAAGAATTTCCTCTTGGCCCAACTATATAGGTGAGAAGGTGAAAACTTTGGGCAAACCATATGAATAAAATTGAAGATTGTTAACATGTGGTAAAAGTGCATTATGTAAGGATGAATCTGACACCCTGATTCTTGCATTTTGACATTGTATTTGACCTTCAAAATTTTGTTTTAAAATTCCAAAATGTGGATATTTTCTTTCATTTTAAAGTAAATTAAAACTATTTTTTACCCCCAAAAGGGGTATATGATAAAGGGGTACCTAGACCTTACCCATCTATTCAAAATTTTAATTTTTGCATACTTAAACTTTAATTTGACACAATTTTTTGTGTTGATATACCCTTAGTCAATGGATAAATAAATTAAAAAAAAATCTATACCCTTATCCAAGGATATATAAAAACAAAACACCCACAAAACATTCATTTGAACTTGTTATTTACGCATTTTTAAAATAGTTACGTAAAGAAAAAAAGCTAATGCATGAACTATGAACATTAAGCATTGAATAATATGTTATAATATAAAGTTGTGCGAGGATGAAGGTGGATGAATGAAACATTGATGAAAATATTTTGAGTTCATTTATATTTCCATTTCAATCCCCTTAGGAAAATCATTAAATTGATATGGTAAAACTCTTGTTACACACAACATAAAATTGTTTTAAAAAAAGACAAGCATATTAAAAAAATTCAAACATGTGTATTTTTTTTTAAAATGAAGCAAAATAAAGCTCATATATTCAACAAAATGTGCTCATGGAGGTTGGATTTTCACTAAATTCCCATTTTTATGTGCAACATAATGGAATCGATGCAATAAAAAATTTCCTTCAATTTAAAATCAAAGTTTTTTTTGTCACATGCTTTCATTTACTCCACAAAATTTTCATTTTCTCTTTGAATGAAGATCATATATCCATTGTCTCCAAGGAGGAAATATGCAAGTCCAAATGTATAATTCCAATATTTTTGCATGAAAATGTTCCATTTTGGGAAACTTTGGGAATTGAAAGAACCGATAACAAGGTTGCCATTAGGGCCATCAACCAATATCATATTGATTGCATGGTTCTACCTCTTCCCATTGACAACATTAAGATGTCTAATGGAGACATGTACATGAAAAACTTGCATGTACACAAAATGTAACAAAAAATGGCAACAAGGAATGTGGAACCAATCAAGAAAAACACATTGGAATTACCTTGGTAAAACAAAAACACGATTATTTGAAAGTAAATGAAAGAACTCATTTTTAAAAATCAATATCATGAAGCATCTTGATGAAATGGATGAAAACTTTCATCTCAAATGTGAAACTTCTATCACATGATAGAAGTGGAAGAACAATAAGTGGGTGATCTTGTTCTTGCATGTCAACATGAACTATGGGTGGTTAAAAGCACATTTAAAAAGTGGTCAATGAAGGTGGAACAAAAAAGGTCGATTCTTCCAAAGGGTTCATGGTGGTTTTGTTTCCTACTTTGTTTATTTTCTTCCCACTTTGACCTTAGGTTTTGTAACCTAGATACCATAGGAAATTGTTTATCAATAATTTGGGTTACTTGTTCATAATGACGAAACTCTACAATGAATAAACCCAATTTGAATATTAGTTGACAATGGCAATGCCATGGCTTGATAAGTTCTGTATAACTCCAATTCAAAATGAGAAATAATTCCTTTGGGAAGATTTAAGTGTACCAACCTCCTCCATTCAAATGGGCATGAACATAATCTAAGATTGTGGAAGGGGTGTGCATGGAAGCATTAAAAGAAAATGGGATTGTTTTCACATGACTTTGAGACATGAAGACAAATTTGATGTATTTGCAAGTGAAAAATAAAATAAAATGTAATGAATGTTTTTTATTCTACATGTTAGCGGAAAAGAATTAATGAAATAAGTAAGCATACAACACATTGATAAACATTAACTTGAAAATGACTCATTTCATGGCTTTTGCATTTCTTAGTTAATCTCCCATACATTACCATGGCAATCAAAATTTTCTTTGTCATTAAATTTTCAAAAAGTTCATTTTGAAAATGGGCACGCCTTCACTTGTCAATGTACTTTGATCCCCAATGATCTTTGATGCTCCACCTTTTCCAGTATTGTGATGGTCATCATCAATTTCATGATAAAGACAAACCTTGTCAATACAAGCTTTTCAAAGTTGCATAATTAATAAACAATTTTATGAGTTGGAAAAAAAGGAAAGGAATATCTTTTTTGAAATTGAACTAAAATATACTTAATTCCACCAAATTTGTTTATTACACCAAAGGTCCATTAGGCATCATTGCTTTTGAACAATCACTACTATAATTTTTAATTTTTTTGACTAGAAATTTTGGTAAGAAAAAACCCATTTGGACAAGCGTAAAAAAAACCTCTCAGTCATTTTAGACAAGTCATTTTGAACCTATCCATTGTGATTGGGTTGTGTACTTTTTGACCAAGCTTAGGTTGGCATTTTTGACTAATCATTTCGACTAGTGTTTTTGCAATGACACTAATGGGTGAGTGGGTGAAGGAGCAAGCATGAGCAAGAAGGAATATTAGAACATATTCCATGCAATGTCATGGAATATTCTTAGCATTATTAAGTGACATGGCAAAATATTTTGCCATGTCACAAAATATTTCGTGATGTAGTAGAATATTATCTCACAAGCCATGGAATATTTTGCCATGTGACATCCATGGTTTGTTCTTAGATGAACAATGGTAAGTATTGACTCTAAACATGGGTTTGGCCAAGAAAGCCATTGAAAGTAGCATCGTGTGAGTGTTTGAAAACATTATTGTTAATTAAAAGATGCATTTTATCATCCCTTATGCAACCAATGCTCCAAATGTTTAATGCTTTTGAATAATAATTATAATATCTTCAAAAATGTTCAAATGGGTGGAAATTGCATACTTAAAAAATATTTGATAAAAATTAACTTTTCAAAGTATATTAAATATTTGAAAAACATGTGTTGAAATGGCCAAAGTATTATACATAAATATACATCACTCTATAATGATTGAAAAATTACAAAGTGGAGAAAAAAACCAATGGGCCAAAACTAGTATCTAAACTTACTACATAGTCCTTCCAGTTATAGAAAGGTTTATGAATGAGATTCTGATGTACTATTACAAGAGTTCAAAAGCTTTGGAATGTTTCAAAAAACGCTAAACTTCATCCCAACTCCATGTACAGTGATGAATTAATTCTTTCGTGAGCCCACATAACATGACCCTCTATAAGATGTGATACACATGTTTACATTGCACATACACCCCACGACCACCCAAAGACCCTGCCAACATTATGACAAAATAAACACATGAACATCCAAGGAAATTTCTAATAATCACATCATATCATTTGTCATCTGAAGGAATATTGTAAATTCATCCATACCTAGGTCAGGGGACATCAACAACGGGGAAACCAGTGCATTGGGTAAATAAAATGTCAACCTCCCAATTGTTGGTGTGTTATTTTGAATACGGAAGGCCGTTTCACATTCTTGCCACCATGAATTGTAGGCCAACAACATACATTAGTCAGTCATACAATGTTGTGAGCACTCATAGCAAGCACATGCAAAATGCTTAAACTAGACAATTGGGAACCAAATAAACCTTCGAGCACAATTGTAACCAAAGGAAAACCTTGCTTCTTCTAAAGTTGTTACCTCCTTTCGAATTAAGTCAATACCTTCTTGGATGGGCCATACAATTGGAACTGAAGGCTTAGCCACTACATATTTTTGCACTATCCCATCGACACAATGCCTCAAATCATCGAGACAAAATTAGTGCATATGGTGCTCCAGTGATCCAGTATGAAATTGTACCCATAACCTTGAATAACTTGGAGCATGAATTCCACTCACAAATTTGTAGAAGTTAATATTTGCTTTGCATTTGAGCCTCGTGGTTTTCTAGAGCGCATAACATCAAACTGCATAATTGGGTGGATAGTGTTCAATCTACCACTAGCCATTGACACAAACACTTTCTTTCAACTCCAAGCCACCTCGAAATACCAAAGGTAAATAAGCACTGGAAACACAAGGCGGTTACTGCATGCCTACATTCCCAACAATATTAGGTTGAATAGTAGGAGCTATTATTTGTGGACGAGAGAAATTCACAATGTTAGGACAATGATAATCATTGTTTGCACTAGGAGGACAATCAGTAGGTCACTTGGTAGACCCAAAAACCTCCTCCCCCTCGAGATATAGAGTATGATAAAATAAGGAAGATCCGAACATGTAATTTGCCACATTAGATGCTAGTCTAATATGATCATTAGATCATTGAGTCCTCCTCAACAACAATTCATTCCTATCAAGTCCATGACTAGCTAGACCCCTTCGCAAATATTGTTTATACAAAGTAGATTGTTTGAAAGTCCGAATGTAATTTTTAGACATTGTTGTGTATATACAAGTGTCACGATTCCCCAATTGTTGTAACTAGATGTTATGCACAATTTCAGCTAGATTGCAAGTGGGCATGTCCACCTTCTTTTCATCATTAGACTTCTACAAATCAAAGGAAAGGAAACATTAAAAAAATTTGAAATGTTACAACGGAAAAAAAAAATAGACTACAAATGGAAGATTAGTGAAAATGGACATCTTACAATTTTGAATGCATGAAAAGAAGGGAAATTGTAGGAAATACACTGAAGAAGTACTCACATGGACCATGAAACCTCCCCATTGTCTAACATGAAAACGTTAAAAATTAAACCAATTGCTAGGCTTATGGACACCTACTTCAGAAGTAGCCCCAAATGAAAGCCACCAACAATGAATTAGAGCATAATGATAATCAACATCCCCAAGGGATGTGGCATTTTTGTACTGGTGGTAAAAAACCTTGTGTTCATCTTGCAACTCAAGTTTGATTAATTGTTTGGTGTGCTTATCGAATGATTGAGTCCAATGAAATAAACATGTGTGTTCCTTATCAACCATCCTCATAGAGAGGTCCCCCAAACCATAAAAAAATTTAGCCGTGTTCCAATTGGCTTGTGCGTTATTAGCCATGAATCCCTTGAAATTGGGTTTTGGAAACTCGTGCCTCAACATCATTTCATTAAGCTTTGTCAACATGAGTCATTGAACTTTGGTGTCCTCAGATTATACATCACAAATCGCTATGGTCAACATTTTACAATACATAAGATCGTACACATGACAAGCCATAGTTATCCAACCAACAACACGCTTCACATGATCAAACATGATCCAAGCATTCTACAAATCCCTTACAAGTTGCATTTGTGTGATAAAGTTGACTCCACTCCCGACACCACTTATCAACATCTTGAAAATAAACACCTTTTGTCCATGAACTTGTTCTAAGAAGTAGCACTCCTAGATGTAGTCATACTAACTCTTGGACTTCAATTCAAGGATGCTATCAATATAGCCACCTCCTAAATGACACTTGAAAGAAGCAATAAGGTTATGAACATTGGGAGAGCTAAGTTCACAAAACTTGTCCTAGATGTGCTCCAACTACTTACCCTTGAAAAGTTCCATTATGCCATCACTAGAATCATCAAGAAAGTAATTCACTAAGAAGGTTTTGCTAGCATCGAGGGAAATCAAATAGATCTTTGCATAAGGCGTGTGATCCACCTCCTCTACAATCAACATTCTAGTCTCCTTGACACTCCCAACACTTTCCATCTGTAATAGGATGGTTGTGAACACTAGTGTGAATCGCTATTCTTGACATAGATTGGAGTCTATGCACAACATAATAAATTCACCCATTACAATCCACGACACAAAAAGTAGGAGCATGATAGAATTTGCATCCAAATGAGGAAGCAAATGGAATCATTGTCACTTGGCCTAAGACTAGAATATGAGCACATTCACCACACTAGAATGTTTCATTGCGAGAGACAAAGCGCACAAAGTTCCTGTACACACCGCAAGTGACCCAAGCAACAAGCCTTTTTGAAGCTAAGCCCAAATGAATTTTTTATATTAGTTGTGATCAACTTACACCAAGCATGGCCATCGTACTTTTTGTCCATGCCTTGCATTTGGGAAAGGTTGTGAACAGTAAAAAATATTGGTAGCAATTCAAACAAGATGTCATTGAAAGCAATTAGTAAGAATTGAATTTTTCATAAAGGGATCTTGTCATAATCTAAGGTCTGCAATTTGTTCGAGGTTTGTCTTGGCAACACCATTGCGTGTAAGCAAGAAACAACAAATTGAATACTCCCCATAGGGGTGGATGGCTTTGATGACAAAGAGGCATCAGATTGAAGAATGTATTTCAGAAATTTCATTGACAAAGGAAAGGTTGTCAAGTCTTCACCCGAGGAGGAATCAAACAATTCAATGAAAATAGAAGATGTAAGAACCTCAAAACATTGAAGGAGAATGTCGTCAACTTCCAGTTCTTGCTTCATAATTTTGACCATAGAACTTGTGGTTCTTGTCATAAAGATGGTTTCCTGATAATTATGAGCCAAGCTATCACCAACAATGTGATAATGGCCACAAACAACTACCCACTATCTCCCTTGCGAGGAGGTCGTAGGAATCTGGTATAAAGAACTTGAGACAAAATTATTATAATCATATGAAATGTCCTTAGATATATGTAAAAAACGTGGCTGGAAAACAAACATAGCGCATAGACAATGTTTAGAGACAACTATCATAACTGAATCATCTACCATGATGGTGAGGTTCGAATGTTTATGAGCATGAAATGTCGCCATGTTACAAAGGGCATAGAAGTATTAGTGAAGGAAGTCAAAAAGATTCAAATTAGCAAGAACATAATCAAAGGCTGAGGAAAAATTGACGAGTTTGGAGGAAAAGGAGGAGGAACTAGGGAATATAATCCAAGTAAGGAGCAGGACGAATATGAAATTGGACAAAATACAATTTAGCATTAAAAACCACAAATAAGAAAGTCAGGCAATGTAGTAATAAATATTAGATTAAAATTGTAAGACTCATGTGCTTATAGCCAAATATAATTTTTGATGATGGAATATGGTGCAGAGAATAAAATTTGGGACAAGTTATCACTTTGAAAGTTGTTTAAGTGAAGACCCAACCTAAATTTTTTAAAAACTATAGTACATTATGTCAATTACATAAATGTGGTGTAGGCCTGGAAATAAATGAAAATGTGGGGAAAATGTGGAAAGCCATTAGAAAATAAAATTGTGTTTCATTTTCAAAAGATCAACTTTTGGAAGGATAGATGAACAAGAAAAAGGAATGAGCAAACACTAAAAAATTCTAACGCATTGGTGGTGGTAGGACATTATGAGAACAAAAATATCATATTGGAACTAGGAGTCAAGTTAACATAAACAAGGTTGTCATTTGTACAATGTGCAGAAATCCAAAAAGAACGTTGCAAAAAAAAAAGGGTGGAAGGAGGCATAGCAAAATAGGGTAATAACTTCATGCAAATAGGTGGAGGACAATAGTTACATCCAAGGTCATAAGAAGCAGATTGGAACATGGCAATAAGTGTCAAATCAATGATAAGATATGTAGTCTATACTCTATATTAGTCATAGAGACGACAATAGGCAAGGTTAGTGAAATCCATTGTGTTAAAGATAGAGATATTGAAAAATGAATTATGCCACATAATTTTTGAAATTCATTAACAAAACATTAAAAATTATAAGAACACATAATTAACAAGATTAAATTTCCCTTCAAAAGCGAAGATGACTCAACATATAAAAATATATGGAATAGAAATAAATATGAAAATAATAGTTGCAATAAAGGTATGCAAATTCAATACATTTCAAAAAAATGTTATTATAAAATAAATATCAAAATTTGAATATTTGGTTTTGATTATAATTTATAACTATTAATAAAACCTAATTACCTTTTTTAATTTTCCAATTGATATATTTATTTATTTGTATATCTATAAAGATGTGTGTTTGAGACTACAAAAGAAGATATTAGATGACATATCTTGCAACAAATGCTAAAGTTTGTAGAAATGGAACAACTATTGTCTTTAGTCGAGTGTTATGATTTAGAATAGAGAAGTTGCAATTTCAAATGCAAGAAGAAGGTGTTGATCAAGAGAACTCAAGAACTCCAAGACGAAAAAGATGAAAGCAAAGTTTCCAATGGACAAATCCTAGGCAACAAAAACGCAATATCAAAATGCCGGCCAAGAAGTTGTAGCTAATAGAGGATATGTGTGTAACCTCTTCTTCGCAAGGGGTGATCAAGTTGAAGAGGCAAGAAAAAAAATTTAAAAGTGTAGTGAATATTACCTAGTTTATGAAACACAATTTACTTCCTTTTAGTAGAAAAACCCATTGATCATTTATTTTAAAGGCCTAGGAAAAACGCAAATTGTTCATTAATGCACATTAGAAGTTCCCAGAACAAGTTGAGTGGATTTGAGTTGTGTCCATTCAGCCTTATAATAAGTATGAATGAAAGGTGTTTCTTGAATGAAGAAAAGATGGAATTGTGATTCGAAGCTTGATTTCTTGAAAAAGGTGTGTTGGAAACCCTAATTTCTTGCTTGAGATTTTCACATATGTATTCATTGTGTTTTTGTTCTTGTAGGAGGTGGGGGACACACAAACAACACAACAATTTGAAGTAAGCTTCCAAGCTTTTCTAATTTCATATTTTCTCTATCAAGCTTTTCGTTTTATGTTTGTTTGCTTTGAGTTTTTGTAGAGTTTTGTAGCTTTTTAGGTTGCATAGGAGCTTAGCCAAAGCAAGAAAATTCCCTTAGCCTTTTTTGAAACTCTTGAGCTTTAAGCTTGGGAGTTTCAAGAGAGGCCAAAGCAAAAAATTTTGTGTTTGGCATTTCTTGGAACTTTTGAGCTCCAAGTTCGGAATATCCAAGAGGGGCCAAGGCAAATTTTTTTGCACTTGGCCTCCAACTTTTGGTGCCAAAATTTGGAGGCTAAGCACAAAAAAATTTGCGCTTAACATGTTTAGGATGTCTTAAAGAGCGGCCAAATGCAAAAAAAAATGCGTTCGGCCTTTGATGAATCTCTTGAACATTGTGCTTGGGAGTTCCACAAGAGGCCGAGCACAAGAGTTTTTTTCTTGGCCTCCAACTTTTGGCACTAAAAGTTAGAGGCTGAGCAAAAACATTTTAGTTTGACCTCTCATGGAGCTCACAAGTTATGTGCTTGAACGCTCCATAAGAGGCCAAACACAAAAAAAAAATTGCTTGGCTTCCAACTTTCAGCACTAAAAGTTAGAAGCCAAGCAAAAAAATTTACTTCAAACTCTCTTGAAAACAAAAGTTCCCAAGCTTGGAACTTTCAAAAGTGTAAAAATTTCCTCAAATTAATTTCCTCAATGCAATTATTGATTCTTATTTAACCTTTTTTCTTTCATTTCTTTATTTTATAGAGCTCTATCGAAACAAGGAGTCCATCTACAAAGGTATTTTTGACTCTTTCTTTTTCACATGTTTTCAAATTATGCATCTTATTTTTTCTCTCATTTAATTCTCTCCTATAAGTTCCTCCATCTTTGGAAGGTGTTGAGTTGATTGAATACAGGCTATTGAAAAAATAATTTGAGGAGGTATTTTCAATTTTCATAACTCTTCATGATATTCATGTTTTATAAATTTTTTGTATTCTTCAAGTTAATTTTGTCCCCACTTGTTTGTAGGTGCAGAAATTTGACTCATAACAAGGCACAAATATGGATGTCCATGAATATCAATTTTTGCTAAAAACCACCTCTATGTAGGTACTTGCTATCCAATTTTTATTTTGAAATAATATTTACATCTTGTTCCTCTTTTGTTTATTTTTATAAATTGTTTCCAATGTAACCTAACTCCATCATGACCTTGTTTACTTAGGAGGTTGGCTTGACTTATGGGCCTTCTATGCAATTAGAGGCAATCAAAACAACAGGAGACAAAGAAATCCTCTAATTCTCGATGGAACATAAAGTGAAGATAGTCGAAGTGCTAGAAAGGCATAAGATTCATCCCAAAGGCAAGGCTCGAATGAACATACCACTCTATCGCATGATATCCATGCCAGTTGTGAGGCCAAGCCTTAAAATTGATGTGTTCAAAATGGAACATGCATTCCAAATGGGCTATCAAAAAGGTGACAATTTTTTTTATGTTTTTCCCACAAATTGGCAAGGGGAGGAAGCATTTGTTGCAGATCACATCCATGAGTGGGATGATCATGAGAAAACTGTGAATGCATCATTTGATGAAGCGTTGAATGTGGATGAAGACCTATAGAGGTTTAGTGGGAAAATGTTTTGTGTGGGACAACAACCATTGGCTACAAGCCTAGATACCTTATATCTCCAGAGTTCACCCAAATGACCTCTTTCGACACATTGTAGTGGATTCTATCACACTGGATATGAGAGAGCACCTTGTCCACCTCTTCAGTAAAATGACATACATGAACAAGTAAGATTCAAACTAAACACTATGGATTTCAAAGTTCTAGTCCTTTCTTGCTATTATTCTATTTTTTTCAGTTTCTTGCTTTGTGCATTGAAGTTGAAGTTTTTTGTCAATTTTGTTTCAACCTTCGAGGTCTATTGAATTTAATCATGTGAAGCCTAGTTTAGTGCATGATTTCTTCTATATCTAGAGCATCAACATGATTCCATTGGTCCAGTTCAAGGATGTGATAAGTCCCAATGTTTACAAAAGGTGTGAAAATAAGTCAAGGAAGATTTGGTACTCTTTGACGCAAGAAATTTTTTTTGACTGTATGTACAAGGTTTGATTCTTGCCCATTCTTTCCATTTGAATCTGTCAATTTTTTTAATTGAGACATGTGATTTATAAAAAAAAATCGTTTTGGTGCAATGTCAACTTTCGACCATATTAGGTGTCACCATAAAACTTTATTATGAAGAAGTTCTAGATGATAAATTGAAAACACCTTCTAGACTTCAAGCACCTATGGACAAGGCAATGGATCATGTTTGAAAGGATCATACCTTCACCTTCACAAAACCTTTGCCAGTTTGTGACCCTACTCTTGGTATCGAGTTCATAAAACAGATTTAGGTCCACTACGATATGAACTCAAAGTCTGAAATGCTTACCAAGAAGCTACAGATGCTAGCTTATGCACATGTCACAAATAAATAGAAGGTATTTTGGTTGAAACTTTGGAACCAATTCAATGTGTTGAGGGGTAGCAAAATTTACAAAACATGGATTTACGAATGGAACTTTTGATAAGTGGCTTCACAAGGTGACTTTTTGGTCTCAAGTAAATGTTTACCCATCTAAGGCTCTAAATTTATTGTCCTTGAAGTGATTGCAAATTGACATTCAGCATATTGAAATTGGAGGTGGAAGCGCATACACAATATTTTGCCACTATCACTAATCTTTCCATTCAACTTTTGAAGTCTGAAGATCTACCTACATTTAGGAATGGAGAATTTTTTTCTAAGAAACCTATTTTTTTAGGGAGTTCATGTCCAAAGATGGGATTCGAAAAAGTAAGTTGTGGGAGCAATAGATCGGTGGGATCGAAGCCCTTAAATGGGTTGTTTATAGGTGATTTTTGATCCAACCATTCCACATTTATATCATCCATTGTCAATTACATTTTAATCTTCCAATGTCATCTTGATTTCATTGCCACTAGCTTTGTTTTTTTTTTTTTTTTTGAGCCTCTGCAGGTATTTCCATTTTTTGATTTTTTGTAGGGGTGGCATTTTTAAAATTCAAAGACTCCTTGAGATATGGATAGATTCAAATATAAGTAGCACAATGTACAAGAAAGACATGTTGAGAGATTGAACTTATGCACATCTCTTAAATTGTGCTTGGTTCTTGACTACCTGAAGGAGAACACCCTTACATCAAAGTTCAAAATTCGGGCCAAACATGAGCTAGGATTTCTTCAGGGACTTGGAGCCTTGGAGAAG
>Ga0116229_10011882_pt1 | contig 12717 bp, 11 predicted proteins | sample S1TSphgellanicum_3_FD_87313 | JGI IMG/M metagenome (GOLD analysis project Ga0116229, IMG submission 87313) | Host-associated microbial communities from peat moss isolated from Minnesota, USA - S1T2_Fc - Sphagnum magellanicum MG | ecosystem: Host-associated > Plants > Peat moss > Unclassified...
CCTCGTGCGCCATCAGCAGCAGCAGGCGGGCGGAGGCGGTGATGCAGGCGATGGTGCAGGCGATCATCGTGATCATGACGCAGATGTCGATGCAGGGCCCCAGCGCCCTCACCCCGACGGATTCGGCCAGGACGCTGAGCGGCGACTCGCTCTCCGCCAGCGAGCCGGCGCCGGCGGGGAAGCCCGCCACCTCGGTGTAGGAGGCGACGATGAAGAACACCCCGGTGATGAAGGAGCTGAGGAGGATCGCCTTCGGGATCGTCTTCAGGGGCGCCCGCACCTCGTGGCCGAGGGTGGTGGCGCTCTCGAAGCCGACGAAGCTGAACATGGTGAGCACGAGGCCGAGGCGGACGCCGGAGGGCTTCACCCCCTCGAGCCGAAACTGCGAGCGGTCGAGGTGGAGGCCGCGCTTGAACAGGACGAGCAGGAACACGAGGCTGATCATGGCCACCGAGGCCATCTCGATGTAGAGCATGGTGCGGGCGGAAACCTTGACATCGCGGACCGCGACCCAGACCGGCAGCGCCACGCAGATGACCGCCAGCAGCACCACCGGGGTGCTGAAATGGAAGAACTCCCCGGTGACCACGTTGGCGTACTGGATGAAGCCCCCGACCACCGAGCCGCCGCAGCCGAGGTAGGCGACGATGAGCGACCAGGCGGCGACGCTGCGCAGGAACGGCGGCAGGGAGCCGGCGGTGTAGGTGTAAAGCGAGCCGGGCGAGGCCGAGTCCTGGGCAAAGCGGGAAATGCACAGACCCATGACGATGATGCAGGCCATGGCCAGCAGGTAGGCGAGCCACGTGCCGCGGCCGGCGGTGCCAAAGACGAGCGGCACGGTCATGGCGGCGGTGGCGGTCGGCGCCATGGTCGAGATCGACTGGGCGACGCAGTCCCAGGTCCCGAGGATGCCGTGGCGGAGGCCGAGGCTGGCGACCGCCGGGTCCGTCACGCCGGTCCGGGGATCGGGCGAACCCGGTGGGGTGGCGGGAAGGTCGGTCTCGAGGGGCAAGCGGTGCCTTTCGCTAGTGGTTGGTAGAAAATGGTTTGGGAGCGACTGGCGGCGCCGGACGAGGGGTGGCCTGGACGGCGGTAGAGCAGGGCGTGTGCCGGGGGAACGGGGGCGGCGGCGTCCGGCGCGACGGAGCTAAACCTGGGTGCCCTCCGTGTCGATCTAGTGGGGTGCGAAGCGCATCCTTCAGTCCGGGCCGGAACCAGGCCCTCGGGCTCACCGTCCTCATCACCTGGGGGCTGGGCATCCTGGCCGTCCTTTTTTACCTGGGCCGGGAGTGTCCGGTCGCGGGCGCGGCGCTGACCCCGGGCGAGGCCCGCGGGTGGACGCTGCGCTACGCGCTGTCGGCCCGGAACCCGGACGGCGAGCGCCTGGCCGAGCACCTGGCGGCCCGCGGCCGGGTGCCCAATCTGGGCATGGAGGTCGAGATCGACGGCCCGACCGAATGGACCCAGCGGCTGGCCGCCGCCGGCTGGACCGCGCATGAGGGCGCGGCCGCCGCGATCCCGCGGCCCCCGCGGCTCGAGATCCTGGACCGCGACGGCCGGGTGGTGTGGTCCGGCGCGCTGCCCGCCACCGAGCTCGGCGTTCCCGGCGCCCAGATCCTGGACGAGGCCCTGGTCGCCCGCGTCGTCCGCGGCCAGTCCACCCCGCCGATCGTTCCCGTCGGTTGCGCGCCCCGCGCCTGAGCCATGCCCTTTACCGCCACCTGCAAGTCGGCCTATCTGGGCCAGCACCTCCAGCGCACCAGCCGGCTCTTCCTGATCGCCTACTGGGCCCACCTGCCGGTGATGCTGGGCGTCGCCTACTGGCAGCACTCCAACCTGCTGCAGGCCGGGCTGCTCACCCTGGCGGTGCTCACCGGCCCGAGCGTGCTCTACCTCCTCGCCCCCACCAGCCTGATGACCGCCATCTCGATCGCGGTGGCCGGCATGGGGCTCAGCGCGGTGCTGATCCACGTCGCGCACGGCATGATCGAGATGCACTTCCACATCTTTGCCCTCATCTCGCTCCTGGCGGTGTTCGGCAGCGAGTGGGTGATCGTGGCGGCGGCGGCGACCGTCGCGGTGCACCACCTGACCTTCTATTACTATCTGCCGGCCAGCGTCTTCAACTATAACGCCAGCCTGCTGATCGTGCTGATCCATGCCGTCTTCGTCATCGTCGAGGCCGCCGGGGCCTGCTACATCGCCCGCATCTTCCTCCGCTACGTGATCGGCGTGGGCCAGACGCTCTCGTCCCTGCGCAGCGCTGGCGCGCAGCTGGACCACACCGCCGGCGAATTGGCCGAGACCAGCGTCGCGCTGTCGGACGAGTCCGGGCGGCAGGCCGCGGCGGTGACCGAGATCGGGTCCACCCTAGACGCCCTGTCCAGGCAGGCCGCGCTCAGCCGGGTCCAGTTGGAGGGCGTGCGCACGAGCCAGCTGGTCGGCATGCGCCAGGCGCTCACCCAGATCGAGGATGCGGGCGGGCGGCTGACCCATGCGATGTCGGGGATCGCCCAGTCGAGCGTCGCGATCACGCGGATCGTGAAGACGATCGAGGAGATCTCCTTCCAGACCAACCTGCTGGCGCTGAACGCCGCCGTCGAGGCCGCGCGCGCCGGCGAGGCCGGGGCGGGCTTCGCGGTGGTGGCGGACGAGGTGCGCACGCTGGCCAGCCGGGCCGCCGACGCGGCGCGGGAGACCGCCACCCTGGTGGACACCGCCGCCCAGCGCGGACGCGACGGCGACGGCCTCAACACCGAGGTGGGCAGCAGCCTGGCCCGGGTGCTCAAGATGTTCCAGGAACTGGAGGGCGTCGTGAGCACGGCGGCGACCGGCGCGAGCGAGCAGACCGCCGGCATCAACCAGGTCACCGACGCCATGCGCCACCTCGAGGCCAACGCCCAGCACAGCAACGCCCGCTCGGCCCAGATGTCCCGCTCGTCGGCCACCCTGGAAGCCAATTCCGCGCAGGTGAACCAGGCGATCAGCGAGCTGACCGAGCTGGTCGGCGAGCACAAGCTGGCGGCCGCGGCGGCGCCGGCCGAGGCGCCCGAGGTCCCGGCCAAGCTGCATTCCCGGCTGGCGGCCTGACCGGTCGGAATCCGTCCGCCGGGGAAGGTCGGCGAGCGATGGCTCTGGGGTGGCCGGGGTGTTAGCGATGCTGAAGCATACCCGTGTACGGATCAGTGAAAAGAACCGCGAAACGCTTCAAGAAGGGCGATTCCCAGGCCATCCGGCTTCCGCGGGCCTTCCGACCTGGAGCGCCGAGGGCAAGCGGTGGGAGCTTACGACCTCCTGATCGCGGGACGCGCCCGGGCGACCGGATGTCGGCGGGTGACCCACGCTACCCGAGAATTCGGGCGGGTCTCGTCCCGGCAGCTCGCGGACGGGCGACCGTGAGCCCGTCGGAGCGGATCAGGTCGCGCCGGATCCGGAGGGAGTAGGCAACGGAACCGGTTGGGCTCGATTCGCGTCGTGGAAGCAGTCCATCAGGGCGGACTGGGTCCGGAGCGCGATGTCCGGCCAGAAGGCATCCGGTTTTCCGGAGGCGGCCAGGGTGGCGAAGTTCCGGATCATGTAGGTCTCCTGGTTGGTGGGCGAACCGCCCTTCCGGTCGGCGTCCGGAACGACGAAGTCGGGGACCTCGAACCGGGATTTCGCGCCGGTCACGACCGCCCACTGCTCGTGGGCCGTCTGGAAGGCGCAGTAGAACGAGGACGAAACTCCGTTCCGGAAGATGAGCTCGCCGGAGAACGAGGTGCAGGCGGAGCGCGTGCCGTCCGGCAGGGCGACGGTGGAGAGGATCCGGCCGGTGGCCTCAACCGGCTGCTCCCAGTTCATGGCCCAGAGGGTGAAGCGGAGGTTGTACCAGCCGAGGTCGCCCAGGCACCCCAGGGGCTCGCGCTGGGGGTCGACCCGGATGTTGTCGCCGAAGAAGGCCGCGTCGCCGTGGAAGCTGAAGGCGGAGGCGATGTGCCGCAGCTCCCCGAAGCCCTCGCGGTCGTCCAGCTGCCGGCGCAGGTCCGGCAGCCGGGGGCTGTGCATGAACATGACGCCGTCCATGTACTGGAGGTCGTGCCGCCGGCAGGCGCCCACGATGGCTTCCAGCTCGGCCAGGCTGGTGGCGCCGGGTTTCTCGCTCAGCACGTGCTTGCCCGCCTGCGCGGCGCGGAGGCACCAGGCGCCCCGCTGCCGGGTCGGGAGGGGAAGGTAGACCCCGTCGACGTCAGGGCGGCCCAGCAGTTCCTCGTAGCTGCCGCAGGCGGCCGGCGCCGGGTCGAACCGGTGGATCTGCTGGCCCTCGGCGATGAATTCCCGGGCGCGGTCGCCGGTGCGGCTGCCGACCGCCACCAGGGTCGAGTTGCCGGAGTGGCCGATGGCGGCCCAGTTCTTCTTGGCGATCTGGGCCGTGCCCAGGATGCCCCAGCGGAAGGTTCGGGAAGTCATCGGGGTGGGAAAGGGGACCGAAAGCCCGGCGGGTAGTCGAGCCTTCCCGCCGGGCCACCGGCAAGGGCACGGGCCCTGCTGGCAGGGCGCCCATGCTCCGCCCCCTTCTCGTCCTGTTGCTGGCCGCGGCCGGCGCCGGCGTCCGCGCGGCCCCCACCCCCGAACCCGTCGTGCTCGAGCACGCCGAGAAGTACCGCCTGAAGGCCGACGGGATCGACCAGACCTTCGGTCTCCTGGTCTCGCTGCCGGCGGACTACGCCACCTCCGGCAAGCGCTACCCGGTGCTCTATGTCCTCGATGGCTGGCATTTCCCCCTCCTGGCCTTCCTGGCCGAGAACAACCTGTACTCCGGGCGGATGCCGCCGCTCATCATCGTCGACATCGACCACGGCGAGGTCCCCAACGTGATGGACCTGCGGGTGCGGGACTTCACCCCGGTCGCGATCCCCAAGTTCCCGCAGTCGGGCGGCGGGCCCAGGTTCCTCGCCTTTCTCGAGCGGCAGGTGATCCCCTTCATCGACCGCACCTACCGGACCGATCCCGGGGACCGCGGGCTCCTCGGCCACTCCCTGGGGGGCAGCTTCGCGCTCTATGCCCTGGTCGAGCGCCCGGCGCTCTTCCAGCGCGTCGTGGCCGCGAGCCCGGCCCTCTTCCTGGACGGCGACGCCACCACCGCGGCGGCCCGGGTCAAGCTGGCCGCGGGGCTGCCGGGGCCGGTGCGCCTGGACCTCTCGGCGGGCGACGGCGAGCCCCTCGAGGTCTCGATCAATCGGTCGACCCGGGCGTTCGTGGCCATGCTCGATGCGCTCAAGCCCGCCCGCCTGACCTACCGCTTCACCGCCTTCCCGGGCGAGAACCACAACTCGGTCCGGCTGCCGTCCTTCCCGCACGGGCTGTACTGGGTGTACCAGCCCTGAGGCGCCCGGGTCGGGCTCAATCTCCTTTTCGCCCGCCGTCCCTTTTGCTCTGATCCCGCGCATGGCCGCCCACGAGACCGCGCACCGCACCGCGTGCCAGGACTGCGGTCACGCCCTGGCCGGGCCCTACTGCTCGAACTGCGGGCAGCACGACGTCGACTACCACCGCTCGATCCTCCATGTCCTCGAGGACAGCGTCGAGGGGCTGTTCCATTTCGACGGCAAGTTCTTCCGGAGCCTGCGCTACCTGCTGACCCGACCGGGCTTCCTCACGGTCGAGTTCCTGGACGGCCGGCGGACGCGCTATTCGAATCCCGTCCGCTTCTATGTCTTTGCCAGCTTCCTCTTCTTCCTGGCCATGGGCACCCGTTCCGCGCCGCTGGCCAAGCTGAGCGCCTCCGATGCGGACCCCCAGGCGGTCGCGCCGCTGCGGCTGGACCGGCCGGCGCCGACCCCCACGCCGGCAAGACCCGGGGCCGCCCGGCCGGCGGCGGTGCCCGCCCCGGGTCGGGAGCCCGCCGATCGCCCCAATCTCGCCACCGTCAAGCTGCCCTCCTGGTTCGATGGCTGGATCGAGCGGCACCTCGGCGCCGGCCAGGAGGCCTACGGCAAGGACTACGGCCGGGTGATGGACCGGGAATTCAGGCACCTGCTGCCGACGGTGGTCTTCCTCTGCCTGCCGCTGTTCGCGCTCCTGCTCAAGCTCGCCTACCGGCGGAACCCGCGCCGCCTCTACATCGAGCAGCTGATCTTCTGCCTCCACGGGGTCACGCTGGTCTACATCGTGGCGCTGGCGGCGATGATGGTCGACCTGGTCCTCCGGCAGCTGGGTTTTGGCGTGAAGGATGGCGTGGACACGCTGGCCTTCTTCCTCGGCGTTTACCTCATGTTCCGATCCCTCCGGGTGGTCTACGGGGAGGGCCGGCTGCGGACCGCGGTCAAGATGCTGGCGGTCGGATTGGGGATCGGGATCGTGGTGGTCGCCGGCCTGATGGTCGCCGCCGCCCTGTCCTTCGCCATCGTCACGGGCGAGGCGTAACCGGGTGAGTCACGGGGCGACCCGGTGGTGCCCTTCAGCCCGAACCTCGCGGCCGTGCCTATTTCCGCCCTCTGGGCCTGAGCCTTCAGAGCGAGGCCAGGTCGATCACGAAGCGATACTTGACGTCGCTTCTTTGCATCCGCTCATACGCGGTGTTGATCTGGTCCATCCGGATCATCTCGATGTCGGCGGTGATCTGGTGCTGGCCGCAGAAGTCCAGCATCTCCTGGGTCTCGGGCAGGCCGCCGATCATCGAGCCGTTGAGGGAGCGGCGGCGGAGGATGAGCGGGAAGGCCGCGACCGGCAGCGGGTGCTCGGGCGCCCCCACCAGGGTCAGGTTGCCGTCGCGCTTCAGCAGGTTCAGGTAGGCGTTCAGGTCGTGCTGGGCCGAGACGGTGTCGAGGATGAAGTCGAAGCTGCCGGCGTGCTTGGCCATCTGGGCCTCGTCCTTGGAGATCACGACCTCGCGTGCCCCCAGGCGCTTGGCGTCCTCGGCCTTGCCCGCCGAGGTGGTAAAGAGGACCACGTGGGCGCCGAGGGCATGGGCGAACTTGACCCCCATGTGGCCCAGGCCGCCGAGGCCGACCACGCCGACCTTCTGCCCGGGCCCCACCTTCCAGTGGCGCAGCGGCGAGTAGGTGGTGATGCCGGCGCAGAGGAGCGGGGCGGCCGCGGCCGGGTCCAGGTTGGCCGGGACCTTGAGCACGAAGCCCTCGGTGACGGTGATGGACTGGGCGTAGCCGCCGTGGGTGGGACCGCCGAGCAGCGGGTCGTTGCTGCCGTAGGTCATGACCAGGCCGGGGCAGAACTGCTCGAAGCCGGCCCGGCACTCGGGGCAGGTGCGGCAGGAGTCGACCAGGCAGCCGACGCCGGCGGTGTCGCCGACCCGGAACCTCGTCACCCCGGGACCCACCGCCGTCACCTTGCCGATGATCTCGTGGCCGGGCACCGCCGGGTACTGGGTGAAGTGCCACTCGTCGCGGGCGTAGTGGAGGTCGGAGTGGCAGACCCCGCAGTACTGGATCTGGATCTGCACGTCGTTCTCACCGGGCTCGCGGCGCGAGATCGTGATCCCGGCGAGCGGGGACTTGGGGCTGGCGGCGGCGTAGGCCTTGACCGAGTAGGCTCTGGGTTTGGACATAGGAAAGGATTAGCGATGGTACTGCTGGTCGCCGACCTTTTCCAGCCACTCGACCACCTGGCCGTCGCGGTGCTCCTGGATGGCGATGTGGCTCATGGCGGTGGTGGGGCTGGCGCCGTGCCAGTGCTTGAGCCCGGCCGGGAACACGACCACGTCGCCGGGGCGGATCTCCTCGACCGGGCCGTGCTCGCGCTGGACCCAGCCGCAGCCGCTGGTGACCAGCAGCGTCTGGCCCACCGGGTGGGTGTGCCAGGCGGTGCGCGCCCCGGGTTCGAAGGTGACCAGCGCGGCGCTGGTCCGGCCGGGCTCCCGGGCCGGGAACAGGGGATCCACCCGGACGGTGCCGGTGAACCAGTCGGGGTTGCCCTTGGCCGACGGTTGCGTGCCGGCGCGCTTGATTTCGATGTCCATGGAGGCGGCGGAACGATGGACGACTTTACCGCGGGGCGCCAGCCGCCGCCCGGCTTTCGAGGACGGATTTCACGACCGGCACCGCGGACATCACCCTGGGCCAGCCGGCGTAGAAGGCGAGGTGGGTGAGCAATTCGGAGGCTTCCGGGGGCTTGAGGCCATGGTCCATCGCCCGGTGCAGGTGAAAGGTGACCTGGGCCACCTGGCCGATGGCGATCAGGGCGGTGACGGTGACAAGGCTGCGGTCCCGGGGCTTGAGGTCCGGACGCAGCCACAGGTTCCGGAACAGGAGTTCGCCCGTGTAGGTCACCAGACCCGGTGAGACCGGGCCGACCGCGTCCTCGACGGCGGCCGCGCGCCGGTCCTCGGCCGCCTGATCGATCGGCAGGAGGGCGGGGGCCGCGGCCGGCAGCTGGTCGCCCGTGATGCCGTGGCGCACAAAGAGGTCCCGGGCGGCCGCGACCGCCCCCATGGCGGTGGCCCAGCCGGAGTAGAAGGCCAGGTGGGTGATGATTTCGGACAGCTCGGCGGGCCGGACCCCGTTGGCCAGGCCCAGCTCGAAATGGTGGGGCAGCTCGAGCGTCTGGTTGGCGGCCATCAGCGCCGCCACCGTCACCATGCTGCGGTCCCGCGGCGACAATCCCGGACGGCGCCAGAGGTCGCCGCGAAGCACCGATTTTGCGTAGTGCGCGAGCGCCGGGGAGACCGACCCGAGCTCCGCGTGGTCTGCCGGAACCGCCTCCGGTGGGAGGGCCGGGTGCGCCGCCGCGTCGCGGGGTTCCAGGGGTGGCCGAGTCATCGTGCGGCGAGGATACACCGCTGCGGTCCGGCTGTCTGGGCCGCCCTTGCTCCGGCTGTTGTGCGGTTGCGCCTTTCCCATCGTCCCCGGCCCGGGCCCATCAGGGCTGCCGGCGGAAATCCCCGGGCGACATGCCCACCTCCCGGCGGAAGACCTGGGCAAAATGGCTGGGATTGGGGAAACCGACCTCGACGCCGATCTCGAGCACGGTCCTTTTCGTCTCCCGGAGCAGCCGCCGCGCCCTTTCCATCCGCTGCCGCTGCTGGAAGCGGGCGGGCGTCAGCCCGGTGGCGGCCTTGAACAGCCGGTGAAAGTGAAACTTGCTCAGCCCGGCCTGGGCGGCCACGGCGCCCAGGTCAAACTTCTGCTCGAGGCGTCCGGCCATCCAGGCGGTGAGCTGCTGCAGCTTGTAACCGGGGAGCGCGGTGTTCTCGCGCTGGGGTTCGCGGAGGGTCGCCGCATAATGGCGCGCGAGATGGACGGCCATGGCCTGCGCCAGGCCCTGCACCAGCAGCGGGCTGGCCCGCCGCCGCATCAGCTCCTGGCGCAGGCTTTCCAGATAGCCATCCAGGGTCGCATCGGTGAAGGCCGAGAGGTCCCGCAGCCGGGCCCGCGGGGCGTCGTCCCGAAAGACCTCCGCGAATGCCCGCCGCAGGAGCGGCAATTCGAGGAAGACAATCATGGTCCGGAAGGGCTCGCTTGAAAGGGTCCGCCACCGGCATTCATAGGGCGCGCCCCCGGAGGTGAGGAAGAGGGAGCCGCGCGTCAGGCGGTGGGTCAGCCAGGGCTGCCCCTTCTCCCGCTCCTTGAATTCGGCTTCCCCGCTGAAGGTCCAGGCGAGCGAGGATTCGGTGACCGCCGGCAGCGGCACCAGGGTGGTTTCGCGGGCCGGTTCGATGATCCAGGCCTTGATCTCTCGCCAGGCGGGGCCCCGCCCGGCGCGCAGGCACGTGCCGCCGACGTAGCGCTCGAAAGCCTCGGCGGAGGTTTTTTCGGGGATGGGCATAACGGGCGGCGCTGCCGCCGCGGCGAGAGTGTGGCCGCGGCGGCGCCAAACACCACCCAGCAGTGGGGAAAGTCCCGGCCCCTGCTCCCCTTCCGTCCGGGAATAAGGGTTACGTGGTCCCGCCTCCCCGGGGGCGATCACCGGACCGTGTAGCCGCCATCCACGACCAGCGCATGGCCGACCACCAGGCTCGCGGACGGGCTGCAAAGCCAGAGTACCGCCTGGGCGATCTCCTCCGCCCGGCCCAGCCGCCCGATGGGGACGTCCTTCAGCATGGCCTCGAGGGCCGCGCCCTGGCCGGCCGCGATCATTTGATCGGACATCGCCGTGCTGATCATGCCGGGGCAGATGGCGTTTACCCGGATGCCCTGGGCCGCGTACTCCAGCGCCGCGCTGGTGGTGAGCCCGATGACCCCGTGTTTGGCCGCGTGATAGGTCCCGCGGCCGGCGCCGCCGATCAGGCCGCCGATCGACGAGCAGTTGACGATCGCGCCGCTGCCCTGCTCGCGCATGCGGCGAAGCTCGAACTTCATGCAGCTCCACACGCCGCGCAGGTTGATGGCGGTCACGCGGTCGAAGTCCTGGCGGGTCTGGTCCGCAGCCCCGGCCAGGACATTCTGGACGCCGGCGTTGTTGTAGGCGGCGTCCAGCCGGCCGAATGTTGCCACGGTCTTTGCGACCATGGCCTCGACCTGGGCGTCGTCCGAAACGTCGCAACCGATGGCTAGGGCCCGGTGCCCACGGGCGGCCAGCGCCTGCGCGGCCGCGGCCGCCGCCGGCTCGTTCCAGTCGGCGAGGACGACGGCGGCGCCCGCCGCGGCGAAGGCCTCGGCGGTGGCGAGGCCCAGCCCGGACGCGGCACCGGTGACGAGGGCCACTTTGTTTTCAAAGGATAGGTTCATGGAGGGATGACTGGGTTGAGCCACCACCCTACCATCTCCCGCCGGTACCCGCGCCCGGACGGTTGCTCCGCCTGTTGCGCGGTTGCTCCAAACGCGGTGTGGGCGCCTGCGGGGACGGCCGGCGCGGTCCGGCTGGGATGCGCTGCTACGGACCGTTTCCCTGACGTTTCTTGGCGACTTCTAAGCGGGGGAAGAGGCTTCAGGTCGCGGTCGGGCTCTGTCCGCGCCGGTGGTAGCTTGGGCTGCGGCCACCGGCATCATCCTTTACGAGACTATCTCGTCTCACGAGGTCGCCCATGTTGCGCAGCGCGGTATCCTGCGAGGCCTTCGTAAATTTCGCCGCTTTTGGATGAAGTCATCTTTCCCTCAAGGCCATCGAACTGCCGATTGATGATGGTCTGAATCGTTTGCGGATCTGGCGGCCATTCAACGCACCCGAGGCCTCCCATCTCTTGCCCCCATAGAAGAAGGCGCCAGGTGGCGGTTACCGCTGGGATATTCCTCCTTGTTCGTTTCTTTCCTACTTTAGGACTTTGACTTACATTCGAAGTGATGTCCTATGTCTCGGAATGCAAACTACGCTTAAGACCGAAACGGTGCGGTTCACGACCAAGGGTCAGGTCGTGATACCGGCGAAGATCCGCCGGGAATTTCAGATTGAAGACGGCACCAAGGCGTCGGTCATGACTACGCCTGATGGCATTTTACTCCGCCCCATCACCCGTTCGTACATCAATAGCCTGCGGGGGTCCATGAAAGGCCGAGGAATAATGAAGGCAATGATGGCCGACCGAAAACAAGAAAGGACAACCTAAAGTGGCCAACCGGGTATTGGACAGTTGGGCACTGATAGCCTTCTTTGAGGATGAGCCTTCCGCAGGCGTTGTGGAGGAGATGCTTGAGGCAGCTAGCCGTGAGAAGCATCGCCTATACCTGACTGCGATAAATTGGGCGGAGGTCTACTATAACACTATGCGCGAGGTCTCCCAGGAGGCTGCAGAGCACCAGTCAACGGTTATAGAGACGTTGCCTATCGAGATAGTGGGGATTGGCGACGACCTAAAGTTAGCCCGGCAGGCTGCGATGTATAAAGCCACAAATCGACTGAGTCTGGCCGATGCATTCGCGGTTGCTCTCGCTAAAGACAAGAAGGCGGAGCTCGTGACAGGTGACCCGGAGTTCAAGCCGCTGGAAAGAGAGATAAAAATCCTCTGGTTGAACAGGTAATTGTAAGGAGACTGCTCAAAAGGAAGATGGACCCTAAGCGGCACTTTTTGGAGGGGATGCGCGCTGAAGCTGTGGCGCCCCGGCTTTTCGAGGCGTAGTCCTTGACCCAACAGAGGCAGTCAACGCTGGCGGCATAGGAACACCTGAGGATTCTTCCCTACGACCTACTGACCACACACAATGCAACGTGGCGCAGATAATAAGCGCGATAACTGTATTTCGCCTCTTCACCGCAAAGAAGCTGCTTAATGATTAGGAATTAGCCCTGAAGAGCGCACTCATTGACCCCAGAATACATTCAGCGATGCATGGTCGGAGCGAATTTGGCCACCGTGCCATGGGTGTTCCGGGCCGGCACGAACATCTATTCTGGGGCTCGCCCAAAGTGATTCGGTGACCGGCGAGCCCTCGACCTACGTCACCGAGAGAACAAGAAAAGGGGGACACTTAGGGAACACCTCTCCTTTCGTCTTCTGAGCCAAAATCCCCTAAACTGTTGGGGATAAATGGCGTCCCTGGCTGGGATCGAACCTGGGGCGGCATCCCGGCTTGACCGGACCGGCGCGGCGGCGGGACATTCAGGCGGCGCGGCGGTCGGTCAACCGCGGCCTCGGTGCCCGCCACCCCCCATACCCCACGAGCATGTCTTCACGCCCTGCCTTGGTCTCGATCCTTTTGCGTTTCACTTTGCTCGTGGCACTCGCCGCCAGCGGAGGGTCCCGGGCCGCCGCGGCGTCCTGGGACGACCAGTATGAGCTGGGTCCCGACTCGAAACCGCAACCGAACGTGCCCAAGGGCACGACCTTCGACTTCGTCCTCGACCAGTCTA
>Ga0116229_10011883_pt1 | contig 12717 bp, 10 predicted proteins | sample S1TSphgellanicum_3_FD_87313 | JGI IMG/M metagenome (GOLD analysis project Ga0116229, IMG submission 87313) | Host-associated microbial communities from peat moss isolated from Minnesota, USA - S1T2_Fc - Sphagnum magellanicum MG | ecosystem: Host-associated > Plants > Peat moss > Unclassified...
ATCCCGACTGCGGCTTCGGCAGGCGCTGGGGTCGCCGCTGGCGCAGCTGGCGCGGGTGGCGCTGCGGCTGCGCCTGGGGCTGCGGGTACGGCCGCAGCTGCGCGCGAGGCGCAAACGATCGATCCGCAATTGCTGGAGCTGTTCATCGAGGAGGCGAAGGAGGAAATCGCGTCCATCGGCAATAGTTTTCCGCTGTGGGAACAGAACCCGATGCACATCGAGTCGCTGGACCGCATGCGCCGCAGTTTTCACACGCTGAAGGGCAGCGGACGGATGGTCGGCGCGCGTCAAATCGGTGAATTCGCGTGGTCCATCGAGAATTTACTGAATCGGGTCATCGACAAGACGATCTCGCGCACGCCGGGCATGATCGCGCTGCTGCGCACCGCCATCACCGCACTGCTCCATCTCGTCGAACATCTCGAGACCGGGCGGCCGATGCCGGTCCCCGTCGAAGACATCATGGCGCGAGCTTACACTTACGCCTCCGGAACGGCATCCGAGCAGGCGATCGCCGAACTCGCGCCCGAAGACCGCGTCGGCGCCGGCACCCCCGCTCAGGACATCGCGCCGGCGCCGCCGGGCGGGGAGAGTGCGCAGGGCGGCGAGGCTGCCGGGGAGCGCCAAGCAGCGCCGAAGCGCCCGTCGATGGATCCGGTGCTGCACGACATTTACAGCAAGGAGACGGCCAATCACCTCAAGGAAATTCGCGAATACCTGGGCAGACGCAAGTCTCAGCTCGCGCCGCACGATCTGCCCGAGACCGTGTATCGCGCAATCCATACGCTGAGCGGCAGTTCCAACATGGCGGAAGCGCGCCACGGCATTCGCATCACCGAGCCGTTGAATCACTATATGCGCAAGGTCTTCGACAGCGGCCACGGACTCTCGGACGCCGGGCTCGAGTTGCTCTCCGATTTCGTGAAGGCGATCGAAAACGTCGTCTCCCACATCGATGAGAGCACGATGTTCTTCGCCGAGCAGCCGTTGCTGCTCGAGCGCGTGCGCGCGCTCGAGGCCGAGCTCGACGCGGCACTGGCGCACCCGCGGGACGAGACCGGCGCTTCGAAGGTCTTGGTGCAGCCCGACGCTGCGCCGAAAGTCGAGGCATTCGATCAGGAGATCGCGAATATCTACAGCGAGGAGGCCACTGAACTGCTCGAGGAAGCGCAGGCCTCCGTCAACGCCTGGAACCGCGATCGAAAAAACAAGGAGCCGGTGGCCGAACTGCAGCGCCAATTGCATACCTTGAAGGGCGGCGCGCGCATGGCGGGCATCACCGCGATGGGCGATCTCAGCCATGAGTTGGAAACGCTGGTCATTCAAATCGACGGCGGCTTCGTCGCCGGCAACGACCATGCGTATCGTGTATTGCAGATGAGCCTCGATGAACTCGCACGCATGCGGGACATGGTGAGCAAGGGGAACCAGCCGCCGGCCGCCACCGCGCTCATTGCGCAGATACGTTCTCTGGCGGACGCCGAGGCCGCTCCCTGGATCGGTGCGGCGACCGCCGCCAATGCGGCGCCCGCGCCGAGTGCCGGCATCGAGAGAGCCGCGATCCCGCTGACTACAGTGCAAGCGCCGAGCACGGTTATGATGGCACCCGCCGCCGCGCAGCCGGCGGTGCCGCCCGCTGCTACGGCGCCTGCTGCTACGGCGCCTGCTGCTACGGCGCCCGCTGCTGCTCAGACGCCTCCAGCGGCGCGGACGGCACCGACGCCGAGTCCTTCGCGCGACCTGGAGGAAGACCCTGCATTGGCCGCCAGCGGCGAATTCAGCGTGTCGAATCTGGAGATGCCGAGTGCGGCACCGGTACTGCCGGGCCGCGAGGGTTTGCCGGTCGAGCGCGCCGAGATGGCGCGTGTCGACGCCGAACTCCTCGATACCATGCTCAACAATGCCGGCGAGGTCAGCATTTTCCGCGCACGGCTGGGTCAGCAGGTCAATTCGATCGACTTCAATCTGGCCGAACTGGCGCGCACCGTGACGCGGCTCAAAGAACAGCTGCGCGGCATGGAGATCGAAACCGAGGCACAGGTGCTGCATCGGCACCGCGACGAGGAAGTGCGGCGAACCGATTTCGACCCGCTCGAGCTGGACCGCTACTCCAGCTTGCAGCAGTTCTCACGCGCGCTTGCCGAAACCTCGAGCGACGTCGCCAGCATTCAAGGCTTGTTGGAGACGCTGACGCGGGAGGCGCAAAATCTGCTGACCCAGCAGGCGCGGGTGATCACCGAGCTGCAGAACAGCTTGATGCGCACGCGCATGGTGCCGTTCCAGCGGCACGTGCAGCGCCTGACGCGGCTCGTGCGCCAGGCCGGGAACGACACGGGTAAGCGCGCCGAACTTACCGTGGAAGGAGCGGCGGCGGAACTGGATCGCCAGGTGCTGGAACGCATGGTGCCGCCGCTCGAGCACATGCTGCGCAATGCGGTCATACACGGCATCGAGACCCCCGAGCGCCGGATCGCGCTCGGCAAGCCGGAAGTCGGCCGCATTTCCGTGAGCTTGCAGCGCGATGGCGCGGAAGTCGTCATCGTCGTTGCCGACGATGGTGCCGGAATCAACATCACGCTCATCCGCGAGAAGGCGATCGCGCTGGGTCTGGCCGACCCACAGGCGAAGCTCACCGACGAGGAGGCCATCCAGCTCATCCTGGAGCCGCGTTTCAGCACGGCCAGATTGGTGACGCAGGCTGCCGGCCGCGGGGTCGGCATGGACGTCGTGGCCACCGAAGTCAAGAAGCTCGGCGGCGGGTTGTTCATCGAATCGACGCTGGGCGCGGGCACGCGATTCACGATCCGGCTGCCCTTCACGCTCGCGATCAGCCAGGCCTTGATCGTGCGAGTCGCCGAGGAAGTCTATGCACTGCCGCTCGCAACCGTGGAGGGCGTGGTGCGGCTGCCGAAGTCCATCGTCGCGCGCCATCTGGGCAAGGACGCGCCGACGTTCGAATACGGCGGCCAGAAATACCGGTTTCAGCAGCTGGGGTCCTTCGTCGGCATCGGCGCCACGCGCTTGCCGGAAGGCGACGTTTCAATGTCCGTGGCCCTGATCCGGGCGGGCGAGCACTCGACGGCGCTCGTGACCGACGAGCTGGTCGGCAGCCGCGAGATCGTCGTCAAATCGCTGGGGCCGCAGATTTCCGCGATCCGCGGCATCGCCGGGGCGACCATTTTGGGTGACGGCAAGATCGTGATCATTCTCGACATGGGCTCGCTGGTGCGCTCGGAATGGCGCGCGCGCGCGAGCGAAACCCCGGTGTTGGATCAGCGGGATCGGCGCACGTTCGCACTCGTCGTGGATGACTCCATCACCGTGCGCCGCGTGACGCAGCGCCTGCTCGAACGCAACGGCATGCGTGTGCTGACCGCGAAGGACGGCGTCGAGGCGGTTGCGCTGCTGCAGGAGAACCTCCCCGATGTCATCCTGCTGGACATCGAGATGCCGCGCATGGACGGCTACGAGGTGGCCGCCCAGGTGCGCAACGATCCGCGCCTGCAGCATATTCCGATCGTCATGATCACCTCTCGCGTCAGCGAGAAGCATCGCGCCCGCGCGATCGAACTCGGCGTCGACGACTATCTCGGCAAACCCTATCAGGAGAGCCAATTGCTCGATGCGATCGAGCCGCTCGTCAATCGGCGCAGCGCCGCGGTTCGCTGAGAGCCCGGGCTTCCTCATGTCCGGCCTCCGCGATGAGCTCTATAGTCTGCTGGTGCCGCTGCTCGGCGAACGGCTCATCGTGCCGCGGGCCTGCGTTGCGGAAGTCATCGGTTACCAGACGCCCGCCGAGATGACCAACGCGCCCGCCTGGTATTCCGGCCTGGTGACGTGGAGCGGCCACCGCATTCCGGTCATATCGTTCGAAGGCGCGCTTGGCCAGACGCTGCCGACCGTCTCCGGCCGCACGCGCATCGTGGTGTTTCATGCCCCCGGAGGAAAGCTGCAATCCGGCTACTTCGGCCTGTTGACGCAAGGATTTCCGCAGCTCGTGCGCATCAACGCGGACGTGATCCGCCCCGATCCGACCCGCAGTTTTCCGGAACGATCGCCGGTCATCTGCCAGGTCCGCATGGTCAATGAAGCGCCGCTGATTCCCGACTTGCAGCGCCTCGAGGAAATGATCGCGGAGGAGACATCGGTCCTGGGGTAGCGGCTTCTGCGCTACAACCCGTTGACGCAGTTGGCGGTGTCGTTCAGCGTGAGCACGAACGCCGTCGGTGTTTGCGTTTTGTTGGTGTAGCCATTGGCGACGATGACGCAGTTGTTGTTGATTCCGGTGGCACCGGTCAAAGTGATTTCCGCCGCCGCGGTCGCGCTGATCAGCGTATTCAAATCCGCGATCTCGGCACCGATGCGGCTCCAAATGACCGCATGCTGCGTCCCATCGGCCGTGACCGAATTGCCGACGATGATGCCTCGGTCATTGATCGCAGTCGCGGAACTCTTGCCCTCGATCATCCCGAGATCGATGGCGACACCGTCATTCCAGGCGACGGCCTCCTCGCGTCCCGTTGCCGAAGCGGCTATGCCGACGGCGAGACCCGAGTTATTGACTGCGAGTGCCACGCCGTTACCGACGGCGCCGCTGCCGGTCTGGATCGGCTTGAGTCTCGGCAGCAGCGTGGGGGTGGTACCGTGCCACACCACTGCCTCGGGCTCTTGGACGTCGCAGCAGAGCTTCCCAACGACAAGTCCGCCGTTGTTGATCCCATAGGCCAGTCCCACGGTATAGCCCGACGCAAGGCCGAGCACGGTGGGGGTTGAGCCGTTCCACAGCGTTGCGACCGCTTGCGCAACGCCATTTGCCTGGCCTACCGCCTGCCCGACCACCTGACCGGAGTCATTGATGGCAACGGCGAATGTTTGTGTGTATTCCGTACCGGGGGACGGCAGCGGCGTCAGCGTGTTGTTGTTCCAGATAACCGCCTGCGAACTACCCGCAATCACCGCGGTGCCGGCAACCTGACCCGCATTGTTGATGGCGTACGCTGCCCCTGTGGTTTCACCGGTTACCCCGCCAAGCAGAGTCGGCGAGCCGTCGCTCCAGATCACCGGGCAACCGCCAGGACAAAACGAAACCCCGCCAATGGTTCCGACCGCCTGTCCGGCATTGTTGATGCCCGACACCGTCGCATCTGGTGCGTCCGGAAGAGTGGGCAGTTCTCGCACGGAGAACACAGGGGTTTGGGCGGCCAGGGAAACCGCGGACAAAAAAGTCGCCCCTACCGCGAGAAGTTTCGACCACCGGCCACTCGATGTCGCTTGTTTCATGGTAAACCGTCCTTAGCCAATTCTGGCTGAAGACTAGCATTCAATTCGGCAGGGAATGACGGTCAGTTGTCATAAGGCGGCGCCGCCCGCACGATTGTTTATTACGTCAGATCACCGTAGCGCGTTTGTAAGACAGTAACCGCCGCGATGGCAGCGGTCTCCGTGCGCAGTACCCTGGGTCCTAAGCGGACGGGCAGGAAACTCGCCGTGCTCAATGCATCCAATTCGTCCGGCGCAAACCCGCCCTCGGGGCCGATCGCGATCTCCACGCCGCCGCGGGACTCATGACCCGCGCCGCCGGCATCCGCGGCCGGATCGAGAACCAACCGGGCTCTGTCCGGCGCTGCATGGCCAAGATAGTCGATCAAGCGTTGCGGGGCGTCCACGTTCGGCAGCCGATTGCGTCCGCATTGCTCGCAGGCGCTGATCGAAACGGCGCGCCAATGCGCGCTCTTCGACTGCGCCTGCCGCTCGTCGAGCCGCACGACGCTGCGCTGGCTCAGGATCGGGACGATGCGGGTGACACCGAGTTCGGTCGCCTTCTGCAGGATGAAATCCATCCGGTCGCCGCGCGGAATGCATTGCAGGAGGATCAGCTCGAGCGGCGATTCGCGATCGACGCAGTTTGCCGCGCCGACCGCAACGCTGACGCGAGCGCCCCGTACGCTGTCGATTTCGGCGCTGAACTCGCGGCCGTCGCCATTGAACAGGACCAATGCGTCGCCGCTGCGCGCGCGCAGCACCTTGACGACGTGGGCGGCGGTGTCCGGGGGCAGCTCGAGCATCGCGCCCTGCACGAGCGGCGCCTCGACATAGACGCGGGTCAGCCGCACTGCGCCGTCCGTCGCGGACGAGTATTCGAGTTGGGGCTCATCATCGCGCGCATTGTCGCATATGCTATCCAAGACCCTGCAGTCGACGAGGACGCTGTTTGAGACCTGAGAATCCGCACCTGCCGGTTTTGGAGGTTGACGCCGGGAGCGGACTGCTCCGCGGTGCGCGGCGCGTGGACTCGCCGAATTTCGACGCCCGGCCCATGGGGTGGGAATTGCAATTGATCGTCGTGCACGGCATCAGCCTGCCGCCGGGCGAATTCGGCGGCCCGTGGATCGAGCAATTATTCACCAATACCCTCGACAAGGACGCACACCCCTACTTCGCGGAGGTTCATGCCATGCGCGTATCGACGCATTTGTTCGTGAACCGGGCCGGCGAGATCACGCAGTACGTCAAATTCATGGACCGCGCCTGGCATGCGGGAGTCTCCAGTTTCGCGGGCCGCGAGGCATGCAATGATTTTTCCGTCGGCGTGGAACTCGAGGGCGCCGATACCATCGCCTACGAGGAGGTGCAGTACCACGCGCTCGCCGCCATCGTGGCGGCCTTGTGCGCGGCCTATCCCGGTCTATCCGCGCAGCGAGTCGTCGGGCACTCGGATATCGCGCCCGGCCGCAAAACGGACCCGGGCCCGGCATTTGACTGGCCCTTGGCGCGCCGACTGATCGGCACGGCGCTCACACCCATGCAGGGGTCCTAGCCCATTAACTCCGCCGCCACAACACCTCGCTGCCGCTCTCGTGGCGTGCGAGCACGCGGGCGATGACGAACAGGAGGTCCGACAAGCGGTTCAAATAAATCAATGCGTCGGGGCTGACCGGCTCTTGCCGCGCAAGCGACCAGCAGTTCCGCTCGGCACGCCGGCAGATCGTGCGCGCCAGATGGCATGCGGCGGCGGCAGGGCCACCCCCCGGCAAGATGAATTCCCGCAGCGGCGGCAATGGGTCGTTGAACGCATCCAGTTCTTTCTCCAGACGCGCGGCGTGCGCCGGCGTGATCATGCGGTGGCCCGGGATGCTCAATTCGCCGCCCAGGTCGAACAGATCGTGCTGAACGGCGGTCAGGCAGGACCGCACTGGGTCGGGCAGACCCGGCACGGCAAGCACGATGCCGACGGCGCTGTTTGCCTCGTCCACGGTACCGTACGCCTCGACGCGCAGGCTGTCTTTCGGAACGCGCGAACCGTCGCCCAAGCCGGTGCTGCCCTCGTCGCCGGTTCGCGTATAGATTTTGCTCAGTCGATTGCCCATGATTGCATCGCTCGTAAGGTCGTGGGGACGGTAGGCGTCCGCCAATGTCCCTGTCAAGGCGTGCGGGACGAAAACCATTTGGAGACCAATGAATGAACCCGTCGCCCGAATTGCAGGCCGCACTCGATGCCGCTGAGCAGGCCGCGGTGATTGCCCGCTCGCTGTACCGGCGCAATATCGAGGTGCGCCTCAAGGCCGACAAGTCACCGGTCACCGATGCGGACCTGCGCTGCGAAGCGGCGATTCGCGGCATTCTCGAGGCGCGCTTCCCGGCGCACGGCTTTTACGGCGAGGAAACGGGCGGCCACGACGAGCACGCGGAAAGTGTGTGGCTCGTGGATCCGATCGACGGCACCAAGGCGTTCGTGCGCGAGTATCCGATGTTTTCGACGCAGATCGCGCTGATGCGCCGCGGCGAACTCGTTCTCGGCGTCTCGAGCGCGCCGGTCTACGGTGAGATCGCGTTTGCGGAGCGGGGCTTTGGCGCGTATCTGAACGGTGTGCGCATCTCGGTCAGCGACATCGCGACCCTCGAATCCGCGGCGGTCTCCTCGGGCAATCTCAAGAGCCTGGCGGCCGGGAGCCTGTGGTCGCGCTATGGGGCGCTGGTCGCGAGAGTCGGCCGCATCCGCGGCTACGGCGACTTTCTGCACTATCATCTGCTGGCATCCGGCAAGATCGACGTCGTGATCGAGTCCGACGTGAACATTCTCGACATCGCCGCGTGCGCGGTGATCGTCACGGAAGCCGGCGGCCGCTTTACGGATTTGCGCGGCGAGGGGATCACGCTGCGCTCGACGTCGGTACTGGCGAGCAACGGTCCCTTGCACGCTGAGGTGCTGGCGGCGCTCGCGCCCTAACCGAACTCGACGGACTCGACGGCTAAGATCCCCATTCCTTGCGCATCGGGACAAACTCGATCATCTCGCCCTGGCCGACGTCGTGGCGAATCAAGTCGCCCGCAACGTAGCCGCGCGCGGCATAGAACTTCACGCCCGGCAGAGTCGCCATCAGTTCGGCCGCGCGGAAGCCGTGCAGCGCGGCTTCCCGCTCGCAGCGGTCCAGAATCAGGGAACCGATGCCGCGCCGCGCATACTTTGGATCGACGAAGAAGGCGCGGATGCGTGCCGCCTGTGAGTGCGGGTCGAGACGCGTCGCGTCGCGTCCCGCGCGCGCATCGCCGCCGAAGAGCGTGGCGCGGAAGGACCATCCGCCGCAGCCCACGAGTGCCGCTTCCTGCGCGGCCACCGCTTCCCCCGTGGCCACTCCGGCATCCGTGGTGACCGCTCCATCAATGGCGACAAAGTAGGTCTGGTCGGCAAACAGTTGCGTATCGACGCCAAACGCGCCGCGCAGTGCGCCTTCGATCTGCGCGGGGCGATACTCCGCGGTGCTCAACCCCCGGGCGGACCGCGCGATCAGCGCTTCGACGCCGCTGATGTCGGCGGCGACTGCCTTGCGCAAGGTGACCGAATGCATGCGCGGCTCAAACCGCGGCGCGGCTCAAACCGCGCGCAAGGCCGCCGCCACCGGCAGCCGCGCCGCGCGCAAGGCCGGAAAAAAGCCACCCAGCAGGCCGATCAGGCAGGCCCAGACGATTCCCGTGACGATGAGCGCCGGAGTCACGCGGAGTTGAAACACGACCTGGGCGAATGCGCCGCCGAGCGTGCTGACCGTGTGGCCATTGAAAAAGGTCCACGCCAGCCCGGCGCCGATGACCCCGCCGATCAGAGACAGCATCAGCGTCTCGATCATCACCGACAGCAGCACCGGAGACGCGCCGAAGCCGATCGCCCGCAGCGTGGCGATTTCCAGCCCGCGCGCGGCGACCGCCGAATACATGCTGTTGAGCGCGCCGAACATCGCCCCGATCGCCATGATGATCGCCACCGTATTGCCGACGATGTTGATCGTCGTGGTGAGCTGTTGCGACTGGGCGGCGTAGTAGCTCGGCTCGCGCTGGACGTCCACCTTGAGGCGCGGATCGGTGGTCAAGGCGTCCTTGAATGCGTCGAAGGCGGCCGCGCTCGTCAGCAGCACGACCGCCGAACTGAAGCCGGTGCGTTCGAGCGCGGAACCGACCGTGTTCACGTCGGCGAGCAGTTCGCTTTCATGGATGTCGCCGTTGCTGCTGAAAACGCCGGTCACGGTCCAATCCGCGTTGCGCAAGTGCAAGACGCTGCCGGTCGTGAGTCCCCGGAATTGGTTGACGGCGCCGACTCCGGCAATCACTTCGCGCACCGCCGGATGGAACATGCGCCCGTCGACCAAGGTCAGCTCCGGCCTGACCTCCAGCAGTTTCGCGCCGACGCCGCGCAGCGTGATGTTGGCGTCCGTGCCGGTATCGGCTTTCGGCACGTTCACGACACTGACGATTTCATTGGACAGAACGGCCTGACCCGCGCCGTCCTTGGCGACACCCGGCGCGTTGCTGATGACGTCGATGTCCTCGCGCGTCAGGTTGCTGTTGAGTTCCGCGTCCGACCCGCCGCGCAGGACGATCGCGCGATCCGCCCGGCCGCTGTCGGCAAGCGTATGCCGGAACCCGACACTCATGGCGAGAACCGAGACCAGCACCGCGACGACCCCTGCGATCCCGATCACGATGACGCTGGAAGCGCCGAGGCGCTGCGGCAAGGTGCGCAGATTCATCACGGTAATCGCGGTCAATTGCTTGAACATCGGGGTCAGCGCTTTCCGGCCAGGCCATCGACGATGTTCAGGCGCATGGCGCGCAGCGCCGGCGGCAGTCCCACGATGAGCGACAGCAACACCGCGACGCCGATGCCGGGCGCGAGCGCCGCCGCGGACAGCTCGAGGCCCTGCAGGCCGGCCTCCTTGACGATGGGCAGGACGGTATAGCTCAGCGCGAGCCCGGCCACGGCGGCGAGCAGGCACAAGAGCAGCGACTCGCTCAACACCAAGCCCAAGACCTGCGGGTTTGAGAATCCCAGGGTCTTCAGGACGGCCAATTCCGGAATGCGCTCCCGTACCGACTGCATCATCGTGTTGCCGGTCAGGAACAGCAGGGTGAAGAACACCGCGCCCAGGATCGCGCGAATGATGAAGCCGATGTCGCCGAGCTGCTTGATGAACGCCAGTGCAAAATCCTTGGCCGGCTGCGTCTTGGTCTCGTTGGACGAGTTCGCGAACAGCGAGTCGATGCGGCTGCCGATGGCCGCCGATTGCAGGGGATCGCTGACCCGCTCCTCGAACCAGCCGACATTGCCCTTGCCGAAGCTGCGGCCTTCGTCGAACATCTCGTAATGGAACAGCAGCGTCGAGGATTGCGCTCCCTGCTGCGTCTTGTCCTTGACGCTGAACGTGCCGACGATGTCGAACGTCCAATCCAGCGCGCCGTTCTTCTGCGTCCAGATCGTCGAATGCAGCGGCACCTTGCCGCCCACCTTCCATCCGAATTTCTGCATCAATGCGGTGTTGACCAGCGCGCCGGTGCGCGTGGTTTCAAACGCGTGCATGTCGGCGTCGCTGACGATGAACTCGTCCTGATGGAGCTGGAAATAGCTCTCGGTGTCGATTGGCAGCGCAAACACGAAGTTCTTGGACTCCTGATAGTAGGCGCCGAACCAGCTGATCCAGGTGACCGCGGCGACGCCCGGCACCGTGCGGATCTGCTGCGTGTAGGAAAACGGCAGGGACAAGGTGATCGAATACTTGTTGGTCGTGATCAGCTTGTCGGCGCCGGCGCCCCCGGCGCCCGGATGGGCGAACGCATAATCGACTGTCTCGAGCACCCCGAACAGCAGGAACGCCACGACGATCGACAGCAGCGTCAAGATCGTGCGGGTTTTCCGCCGCCACAAGGTTGCCCAGATCAGCGGAAAGTATTTCATGTCGTCACGGATTCGAGCAGCGCGCCTTTGTCCATGTGCAGTTGCCGGCCGGCAAACTCCGCCGCCTTGGGATCGTGAGTGACCATGATGATGCTCTTGCCGTAGTCCCGATTCAGCTCCTGCAGCAGGCGCAGGACATCGTCCGCCGACTTGCGGTCGAGGTCGCCGGTCGGCTCATCGCAGACGAGCAGCGTCGGATCGGCGACGAGGGCGCGGGCGATGGCAACGCGCTGGGCCTGGCCGCCGGACAGTTCATTGGGCTTGTGCTTGGCGCGATCCGCGATGCCGACCAGCGTCAGGGCGGCGAGCGCGTTCGTCTTGCGCTGGCCCGAGGACAGCTTCGTCAGCAGCAGCGGCAGCTCCACGTTCCGCTGTGCGCTCAGCATCGGCATCAGGTTGTAGAATTGGAAAACGAAACCGACGTGATTGGCCCGCCATCGCGACAGCGCGCCGGCCTTGAGCCGGTCGAGGCGCTGGCCGGCCACGTTGATCTCGCCGGACGTCGGCGTATCTAGGCCACCGATCAGATTCAGCAAGGTCGTCTTGCCCGAGCCGCTCGGTCCCATCAGGGCGACGAATTCGCCCTTGGCAATGTCCAGGCTCAGGTCATGCAAGACCTCGACGCTCTGTTTGCCGCGGACATAGCGTTTGGCCACGTGACGCAAGGAGACGATGACGTCGCTCATGATATGGAATCCGCTCCCGATCGTTGTGCGCGCCCCGTGGTCCCACGCGTGCCGGCGCGGTCCTGCGTGTGTCGCGACGATTCTTCGTTCGTTGCCGCCTACTCTTCGATGCTGATGGCAGCACCGTCCTTGAGCCGCGTCAAATCGCCCACGGCAACGCGTTCACCTGCGCTCAATCCGGATGATATCGCGATGCCGTCGCCGTTTGTAGCGCCGAGACGCACGGCGCGCCGCTCCACGGTCGAGTCGTGCACGACGAACACTGCGCCGGTCGCGCCCGTACCCAGCACCGCCGCCTGCGGCACCATGACGCGGGGCGCCGCGCCGGCGTCGGCATCGTGCTGGGGCGTGTCGTCGCTCAGGAATGCCACTCTGACGCCCATCTCGGGCAGGATGCGCGCATCCTTTTGATCGAGCGCGATCCGCACGGTGACGGTGCCTTTGCTGCGGTCGGCGGTGGGAATCACGGCGATTACGTGCGCCGGGATGCGCCAGTCGGGGTAGGCATTGAGTCTCGCCTCGACGTGCTGGGCCGGCTGCACGCGATTGATGAAGTTTTCGTTGACGTCGACCTGGATCTCGAGCGAGTCCATATCCACGATCGTGCCGATGCCGGTGCGGGTGAACCCTCCACCCGCGGAGATCGGCGAGACGATTTCCCCCGGTTGCGCGGCCTTTACCGTCACCACGCCGGCAAACGGCGCACGCACCGTCGTGTCGTCGAGATTACGCGCGGCGATCGCAACACCGCTCTCGGCGACCGTGACGTTGCTGCGCTGTGTGTCGAGCTGTGCACGCAGAGCATCCAGG
>Ga0116229_10011885_pt1 | contig 12713 bp, 8 predicted proteins | sample S1TSphgellanicum_3_FD_87313 | JGI IMG/M metagenome (GOLD analysis project Ga0116229, IMG submission 87313) | Host-associated microbial communities from peat moss isolated from Minnesota, USA - S1T2_Fc - Sphagnum magellanicum MG | ecosystem: Host-associated > Plants > Peat moss > Unclassified...
AAAAAACAAAAAGAAAACAAGATGAAAATGAGAAAATTGAAAGTGTGGGGAGGGGGGGGGGGGGGTGGGGGGGGGGGGGGGGGGGGGGGGGGGGGGGGAGGGGGGGGGGGGGGGGGGGGTATATGAAGAAAAATAAAAAATGATAGAAGCTACAACCATTGACAATCACACAATATTTTGGGGCTCATAGGATTTTTAGAAAAAATGAAACTTCATAGTTAAACTTCATTGAAAACCTAGTCATTTTCATTGTAAAAGGGCATGAAACATCAAGTCTATTCTGGAATCACCTTGACTTTGTCACTTGGTGATGTGTAGGGATCGCAAATTTTGTTTGCCCACTTGAAAAGGATTAGTGAAAGGACACATTCTAAGCACATTGTTTGCAAAAACCATGGAAACATATAGGTTTTACCTAAATTAAATAGTTGCACAACTGTCACTATAATTAACTTTTCATTTATGGATGTCAAGTTTAGGATTTGATACAATCCTTAATGCTGAATTTCATTAATGAGGGTTCCAAGTTTTATAACATGACATAATGGGATCTTATTTGAATTCCTTTCTCCTTTCCAGTTGGCTTGACAAATTTTGGGAGTGTTCAACTTAGGTGTTGTGGAATGGAGGCTCATAAAAGTTAAAGATTATTTTCAAGTTGTTCATTTGAGTTGCCTTAACATATTTTGGGAATTTTTTTGGCTCCAATGTTTTGAATTAGAATTCTAAGTTTACTTCCTTTGTTTTTTTCAATTGCCTTGGAACAATTTGTTGATATTGATTGCAAGTGTTATGTATTGATGGGTTATAGGAGTTGTAATTTAGCTTCCTTTCTCCTTTTCAATTACCTTGACACATCTTGGGAATATTTAGTTCTAGTGTTGTGAATTGGAGATTTTGCAAGAACTACAACTATATTTTTTTGCTTTTTCATTTGCCTTGATACTATGGTTTGGGAATACATATTGAATAGTGTTATAATTGGAAGCTTGTTGGGGCTATTTAAATATTATTCATTATACATTTTTGAAATATTATTTGATTTTAATATTGTGAATTGGAGGCTTGTGATAATTACATTTTTGTTTCTTTAACTCCTATGAGTTGTCATGTTATAGTTCAGAATGTTCAGGTTTCATTAAGTACAGTTGTGTTTGTTGTGTGCAAGACATATTTCTTCTTTGGTATGACAATTTTGAATTTGTATGAAGAGCATTACAAACATGCTTAATGCCATTCTGAATTTGCATAAGTAATATGAAACCAAATATGAAGATGTAAGATACAAGTATCATACCAATATTTATATACCTTAAGTATGAATGCCAAAAAAAAATCAATGCCAATACCATACTTATATACAACCCTAAAAACAATCATACCAAGTTTATACCAATGTTGGGCAATTCTCAAATGTTAATTTGGTTCTTATTTTGATTCTCACAATGAAAATTGACTAACAATTTTAAATGTGAGAATCGGACTAAAAACCAACTTTAGGTTCTCACATGATTAAGAACTAGTTCAAATGTATACACACACACACACACACACACACACACAGATATATATATATATATATATATATATTGAAGAATTGGACAAGTTCTCTCATAGAATTCAGATTTGGTTTTCAAAGTTCTTTGTATCATTTTATTGGTTCCTCTTGTTCTTCTTCTCACTTGGGATTGCTCCTCTTCTCTTGTTGCTATTACTTTCTTTTCTCATACTGCTATTATTTTTCTCTCATTGTTATTCTTCTCTTTTTATTACTATTACTCTTTTTTTATTGTTATTATTGTTCTTTTTTTATTGGTATTACTCTTTTCTTTATTACTATTATTTTTTTGCCATTTCTCTTATTATTTTTTTGTTGCTGCTACTTTTTTCACATGGTGTTGTTTTTTTTGGTGTGATGAAGTCATTTAATTATTAATTATTTAATTATTAAAAATGATTTTAATTAATGAAAATTTTAATAATCAAGTTGTGAAAACCAAATGTGAAAACTAGTTGTTATTGTATATATGAAAACCAACTTATATAAGATCCAAGTGAGTTTGAAAAAAATAAATATTTGATAACTTGACCAATTTTCACCAGCCCAAATTTTTTTTAAAAAATAAAATTATATATATATATATATAATGAGAGAACCAAAACTGGTTGATTCTCATAAAAAAGTGAGAATTGCCCAACACTAGTTTATACCTTGCCAATTCATATGTGAATACATATTTATGTTAGTTTGATATGGAAAAAAACTAATACCAAGACCAGTTTGATATGTTAAAAAGTCGATACTAACACAACACTAGTCTAACATTTGGAAAACATGACAAAAGTTGTGCTCTACAAATCTCCAACAACCTTCCAAGGCTCATCATCCCCTAAGTAGATAGGTAAGTTAATTGGTGGGTAGGTACTTACTAAATTAGGTGGGTATTTGATTTTGTTAATATTGGTTGTTTTAATGGTTTTTTTCAAAAAAAAACTTCAGAATCAAAAACCATTAATGTTTCCAAGTATTTGAAAAAAACATCATAATCTAAAACCAATGAGCATCCATAAACAACTATTGGCTTTCTAGTTGGTTACTTAACTTTTTCAAATATATTAAAAACAATAGGTAATATTATCAACCAGGTATTTGATTTTTTGAAAGCTGTGGCTATATATCAGAAACTAGGTATTCAATTTGTTTAGAACAATGGTTATAATATCAAAAACTAGGTATGTGACTGTTGGGTGATTCTCACTAATTTTAAAGAAACATCAGTTTTTGTTCTTTAAAGCAGTGTGTGAGAACCGTTTTAGTTTTTACTTTTTAAAAAAAACAAAGGGCTTATGAGAACTATTATGGGTATTAGATTTTTTCTAAAGAATTTTTTTTCGGTTCTCAGGCTTAGTGGTTCTTAGCAATTCGAGAATAATTAGTTTTTTTTGCTAGTTCTCACAAGCCAGATTTCAAATATTTCAATATTTTTTTTGGAAAATTATTTTTTCACTTTTTTTTTTTGACAAAAAAATAGACTTTGAATATATTTTCAACAATTCATAAATCCAAAATTTCATCTTTTTCAAAAGCTCCTTCAAATTGTTCTAACATTTTTGTTAGGTTTGCATTTATATCCCAATAAGTCCTAAAAGGTTAGAAAGGATTTACAACCAACTTTGTAATCATTGGGCCCATTTTTATTCACAAAAATTAATTTCTCTAAATTTTTTGATTGTAAATGACATCTTTTCAAATTAATGAAAATTATACCGAGGAGAAGGTCCTTTTAGTCTCTATTTGGGAATCAACCAATCCCTAAAATCTAATGAGCAAGAAATCCAACTATGGGAAACATGGCTTCATGTTTCTCCCACCATCGAAAGGGACATTTGATCTCCTTCACATCCACTTGATAACACTAAAAACTAGCAATTCTTTTTTAACAAGGTCTTTTGTTGGCTTAATACTCCTTGTTGTCACTTGAAAAATATCCAAATTGTTGTCATCATCCACTTTTTGATCAACAAAACCATTATTAGATTATGTCGAGGAATGCAAGTGATAATAACATTTCATGAACATAGGATATAATGACATTATATCATATTGCTCAACAATTGCTACTCCTTGATCACAACCAATGAAAAAAGACACTAAGTGAAGGTTTTTTAATCATGTGTCCAACATTAAAGTTAACATATTATGTACTTTTTTTCATCAAATTTCTTCAAGAAGGAAAGAAAAATATTTAAAACTCCACAAACCTCTTTTCTAATGTTGGAAGCCAAACAAATTAACTCAAGTGTTACACCAAAATCCTCTTCCATTAAGGTCTAAAAATATTGTGCATTTTTTGGTTTTTCTCTCAATTTCAAGTTCATGGAAATGGAAAAATGAAGGGCATTACTTAACAACCAATGTCTAGTATATTGGTTTAGAACATAAGCACTTACAACAAGGGAGAGATAATCGACAACAATTTGACAAATATGCCATGTCAAAAGGGATGGAACTATCGTTGTCATCCTCATTCAACCATGCTTGCTATAACAAAGCATTATCACATTTTTGAACTCTAGAGCCTCTTGAAAAATAATGATTTTATTGGAAAACATGCAAAAAATATAGCAAATGATCAATATCTACATTATAGCAAGTCTTAACAAAAATAATAATAAACAAAGAAATATTAAAGTTTTGATGATAACCATGTTTTAACTAGTATGTTCAATAGATTTGAATTTGCATAAGCCTTGTTCCATTCTTGTCTACACTTCCTTGATTTTTTCAGCCAAGTTATGCATTTCTAGAGGTCATATTGGGTAGTTTTGACAAATACATATTTTAAACCCTTACATATTTTTTCATCAATTGAAGCATACTGACAAGCCTTAGAAAAGGCATGGCCAAAACATCTACCCTAGAAGCTTTCTAACAAACCTTAAATATCACAATTTACAACAGACTTTAAGGATGTAGTCATAGTATTTAAGTTAGATCCTTCATCTTTACATAATGATTTTTTTTTCAAGTCATATGTGTTTAACAACTTAGTTAAATCTTTGGTTAATGCATGCTTAGAGGTATCAAATGCTTCAAAAAGCCCAGTTACAATATGTTTTGGTTGCTAATTAGTCCCCAAAAATTTAATAACAAGGACAAAAATGTCATAAGCTCTTTTTGACATCCACCAATCAAAATTTGGTATTACAAAATAACAATTTGCCAAAACAAGTAAGACATACAATTGTTTAATTTTTTCAACTCCGACAAAATTTCTTCTAAATTTTTTTCTCTAAAAGGTAAAACAACTCTTGGACACAAATGCAAATTAAATCTTTTAACCATCAGCTTTCAACAAGATATATTGGAAAATGGTTTTTAACAATTAAAAGAGCTAAATCTTCCAAATTTTATTTCTACTACACATCATTTTTCTTATAAGAATCTTTGGTAACAAAAACGTTGGAGATAATGGTTCCATTTACATGAAGTCTTTTCGTTCCAGGTTGTTTTTCCACATCTTTTAACAAATTGTTTACTTTTTTTTCAAATATTTTTGCAATTATACAATGGTCTGCACTTTTTTTTTAAAAATGCATTAATTCCATTCACACTATTATATAATATTAAACCTTTCCTTGCTTGTGGTTTGGCATTTATTATTAAAAACGAACTAAAATAACAAAGATTGCATTTCATCAATTGAAAACACTTAACATCCATTGGCTTATTGTCATTTACACAATAAAATGACTAGCAAAATGCATCATGTCTCCATTTTCTTCTTTGAAAATGTTAATTTTTTCAAGTTTTATTTATTTATTTATTCTGTTTGCAAACTTGACTGAATTTCAAACTCTTTTTCCATTCTTTCTTCTTCCATTACAACATCATTCAAATATATTTCATCATTGTTATTTATTATGTTTTCATTTTGATATGACTCTTCCATTTATCAATTGCATGATGAAATTCTACTAGATGAGTGGGGAAAAAAACCAAACAATAATATGCAAACCTTTGGCCTACCAACAAGCAAATTTATAAAGGCATTTATAATTTACAAGAGGAGCTACAAAGACATTTACAAAAATGAAGTGCAATGTAAAGTTAGAATGCAAGTTTAAAATGTTAGAATTGAGTTTAGAAAAAATATAATCTTACAACCAAAAAATGAAAGAAAATAATCAAAGGTTGATGAAAAAACTAAGTTAAAAAAAGCCAAAAACATCAACAAAGAAAAAAATGCAAATTCAAAACAAAACAAAAAAACTTTTGAATGAAAAAAAGTTTTAAAAAAACTATTTATTTTTTTAAAACAACACACAACACTTTGAGGTTCATGCTCCAAGCTCCAAAACTTGCACATGGCAAGAAAGGGTGAGAAGTACATCACTTCAATAAAAAAGTGTTAGTAGTAATGTAAGGCGAGGAGTGACAAACCACAACAAACAACAACATAATGAAGTGAGTACCTAGAAAAAGCATGGAATGACAAACTAACAATGCAAGGTGAGGAATGATGAACCACAATGAGCAACAACAACATAAGGTGAAGGCAATGCACCACAACAAGGAGCAGTAAGGCAAGGTGAGGGACAACATACCATAATAAAAAACACTAGCAACGTAAGGTGAAGATGATGAACAATAATAAACAATAATGTAAAATGAGGGACGACACACCATAACAAATAGTAACAACACAATGCAGGGAACAACGCACCACAATAAGCAACAATAGCACAAGGCAAAGGGTGAAAAACCACAAAAATAATAGTGCAAGGCGAGGGACCATGAACCACAACAAACAACAATGATAACGTAAGGCACAAGTAATGCACCAAAACAAGCAGTAGTAGTGCAAGGTGAAGGATGATGCACCACAACAAGCAACAAGAATGCAAGGTGAAGGTGACGCACCACACTAAATAACACTAACGCAAGGTAAGGAATGGTGTACCATGCCAAATGTCACAACATAAGGTGTGGAGCAACATAACACATCAAACAATAGCAATGGTGATGGCAAGGAGCAAATGCAAAATAAAAAAAAGAATAAGAAACAAAACATGATTAACAAAAACACAAAAAACACACGTTAATCAAACAAAAAAACCTTTTGGCTTTTACATTCTTTTCCTTTCATGGTTCCCTCGATGGAGGTGTTGCCTTTAACTTTAAAACTTATAATCCTAAACCTAATTCCAACATATTTCCTTTACCCTAAAAATTAGATTTGGGTTTTCATGTGAAAACCCATTCAATTCCTTTTTAAAAAAAATTCCAATTGTGGTTTTACTAGTTGGTTCTCACATGGGTGAAAACCTTGAAACCAATTTTTAACCTGGTTTTCACCCAAAATGAGAGCACTCAATTTTCCATGTGAGAACCGGGTCACCCAGTGAGAACCACCCAACATTGGTATGTGATTTCTTTAGAACTATGATTATCAACTAAACCAAAATGATACCCTAGGGAACAACCTTTTTTTTGTGGCAAAATGGTGCCAAATTTTGCCCTTTGAGAAGACTGTGTGATGACCCAAACAACCAAATCAAGGGGGAGTTTGCCAGACAAGGCTCTGCTAATGGTTGGATGTTATTGGTTTGCACCAACTATTGAATTCCATATTGACACATCCATTATTGATTCTACAATGGTCTCGATTGGCTCATCCCCTAAACGTTAATCTTTACATTTCATGCGTTAGGTTAGGAAGCCAAGTTGCAACATATAACTTTGTGTGATGGTGCCTCGGTCTGCACTTTAAGGTGCAAATTCTTTTCTAGTTTATTTGTTGAGCTACAACATTCAAGTTGTTAGATCTGTACTGACCAACATAGGGATTCATTGCCTAGCTTAATGAGAGGGGGAAAAGTTGGGATGAATAGGATGTTTAATCACAAGCGTCATTCTAGCTTTGAATGTATACCTAGTTTGTTGGAATTGTTCTAGCATGCTTATTGAAGATTGATTGGAAGCATAATCTCGAAGTTGGAGGCAATAATAACAATGGCAATGGTGGCAGAGATTGTGCAAGCAATGATCTTCTAGCAAGTTTTTCAATTCACAAACATTAAGTGAGTGGGTGCAAAACCTACCTTGCAGGTTGCATCATGTTTGTTTGAGAAGTTTAAGTTCTAGAACTTTGGAACATTTTCTTTTTCAATCTAAGTGATTAGTGTATCTTTTTTGTGTTTGTGTCTATGTTTGTCATTTTCCAAAGAGGACTCATGTGTCTATTAGTCAATGTTTATTGATTTCTCAAGCTTGTTATTTGTGTTTGTGTGTTTGTGTCTATTGATGTTTCTAGGTCATTAAATTTTTGTTTGTTTTCATATGTTGATCTTTCAAGGGGGCTTAGTCACTATGTTTTTTTTTTTGGTGTCTATCAATCTTTGAAGGGGGTTCGAGACACATGAAGGGGGTTCAATGTGTCTTGGTGTTTGTGTATGTCCATTTCTTAAGTGCTTTTCAAAATTGTTCAATATGTTTGTGTTTATGTCTATCTATATCTCAAGCTTGGTGTATTTGAAACCAAAACTTTTCAATGTCGAAAAGGCTACGTGCATTTTTCAACTCTAGTAGAAACCCATGCCTTACATATCCTTTGTTGCTAGTTTAAGTTTCAACCATGTTTAGCCCATCATATATATCTTCAAGTGGGTCAAAATTGCGTCTTGAAGGGGCTTGGAGTCCTCCATCTTCCGTAAGGCCTGGGGGTTGTTCAAGTCCAGATTTTGATGTTCAGAATCTTCCTTTATTGGTTTCTAATCCCATTTCCTGTCATAGGTACTTAGGTAGGGAATGTAAGAGGTTAACTATTTAGATAGGTAAAATAGGTAGCACAGTTAGTGGGTACCTAGGGTTTCAGTGCCTACCTAGGTTTTCCTACCTAGGGTTAGTTAGTACACAGCCAATCATTGTGGTTAGCTAGGGGATAGGAATACAATGGGAAAAAGTGTTTCTTGTCCACACACCATCCATCTTGCATGGTGAGAGCTGGTGGGTGTTGGTTCACTCTGGCCAACGGAGCCAACTCTGTGCACCTTATTGGAGCTGATCACTCCTAGTGAGGACCATGCTTACTACTAGCCTCTTGTTGAAACTTGAAACCTGGATCAGATTAATGTTGTACTCTTCTTCTGTCCTTTATCCAGGTTTTTGGTTCTCGAGGTGGTGGTGGTCATTCACTTTGTATTTTGTAAAGATCCGCCCCAAATTTCCCTATTGTATTTGAACAACACATTGGAGTTATCCATAAAGTCACCCTTTTTTTTCTTTTCTTCTTTGGGCCTCTTTTCACTCCCAAACCTTTCATTGGTTTCTGTAAAGGAAGGAAGTTTTACTGAATCTGTGTATGAAGGGTTTAGGGTTCAAGAGTTCTAGGACCAGTGAAAATATGTATAGCAGCAGTGGAGGCGCTCAGGAAAAAGGAAAGACAGGATGAAACTCACTTTACCACAAAAATTGATAGTTTTTTGAGTCCCCCCCCCCCACTTTAATGCTTAAGTACTTTTTGCAGGTTTTTTAAAAATCTCACCTTGTTTATGACCAAACTCAGGGTTATGGTGCTGTGTTTTCATTACTTTACTGATAAGTCTATTATTATAACACACAATCTCTTTTTTGCCACCTTCAAAGTTGTGCTCTAGAAATGATGAATGGGCTTTACAATTTTGTTGTTGCACATTGTGAAGGCAGCCTATTGTTCAAATAAATTTCCAACAGATCTTTACTATTGTCAGGAAAGCCCAAGGTTGAGGGCATTATTGAAATAGGGCCCATGCTTGGCTACTGCCTCATGCGGTCCTTATTTCTTGTTTCTGTAATGTCCTGGACCCCAGGCTTTAACCCTACAAACTAAATGTAGAGGTAAATATGTAGTTTTGTTATTACTTTGTCCATTTGAATTGGTCATACAATATTGATAAGTAGTCGTAACCAGTGTATTTTTTTGAGAAAATTTGACATCAACGTTACAAATAAATAAAATCATGTGCAAAAGGTACAAAGGACTTTTTTGGGAAAGAAAAGCACCAAAGTTGCCATATTTTAAGGAAAAAAGTCATGAAGTCACAATAGAGTTATCCGTAAAGTAACCCTGTCTTTGGGCCTCCTTTCACCCCCTATCCCCTCTTTCAGTGGTATCTGCAAAGTAAAGACATTTTCAATAAATCTCAGCATGAAATGCTCCAACTCACTATGAAATGCCAATACTAAGCATTTAATGCACAAGGTTCGAGACTACCTAATTATAGTAGTTGTACAGTTAGGACAGTGAAAATATATGTAGCATCAGTGGAGGCGCTCAGGAAAAAGGAAAGACAAGATGAAACTCAATTTACCACAAAAATTGATGGTTTTCTGAGTTTCATCTCCCGTTGAATGCTAATGTACTTTTTTGCAGGTTTTTTTTGAATCTCACCCTGTGTATGACCAAACTCAGGGTTCTGGTGCTGTGTTTTTCTTACTTTACGGATAACTCTAATATTTAGACAAAGTTCTAGGAGATTGAGTCCACGATTATGAAACTTTTCTACTTTCCTTTCTTACCTGTAACCAAATTTGGCCATTCCTCTTGTGGATGATCACAAGTCCACCTACCTCACAAAATTGAAAAAGAAAAAACGCTTGGCTATAACTACATATCTACACCAAAGGCTCCCACCCAAATTTGAAAACAAGCTAGAATCTGCAAGCCAAAAGGTTCATTTCAAAAAGCAGAAACCAAACAACCCAATTGCTCCTCATATTTTAAAAAAAATGCAATTTGCAAAGATTGGATGTAATATAACCTGGAGAAACTGTATTGCCATACAACACTAGTAGAGCCAAAAACAAGTGACAAAAGAAGATGAAAGAACAAAGGTCCCCCTATCTTTAAAACCCCACAACTAGAGACTAGATACTGATGTTTTAATCAAAGGCCTTCTTAACAAACCTAAAGTGGAAATGGGAGGTGGAAGGAGCTCATGTAGAATTAGGGTTAGTATCCATGTACCGAAAGACCTGTGGACAATTTACTACTAGTGTATTTGGACACCACATTCTAAAGCGGAATTTGACATCCAAGAAATGCCAGGGTCTTCCGTTTTCGAGAAGGACTCTTTACCTTAGGGAAATGCCTTTAGTTTTTTGGGAGGTATCTTCTTCCCTTTTATTGGCAAGTGTCTTCTGTTTTTTGGCCTTAAACATGATCGGCTTTTTGACTTTTGGCATAGTATTACGTGTCAAAAAATTTGAGCAAGTCTTTACCTTTGGTAAGGCCCCTTGGTTGAAGACATTACGAAAAGTGGGCTTGCACTTGACTCCCACCACACACATGCCCTTCTTGCACAAGCCCTTCTTTTTGCAATGCCCTCGACCTTGGGCCATACCCCTAGTATGTATAACTAAGTCAATGGCAAAAAATATAATAGAGTAATGTTCATGTGTTTTCCTCATGCCAACACTTAGCCTCACCCCTCCATGATTTGTCCATTTCTTCTTGTTCCTTTTGTCCAATTTCCAAAAGTTCCAAAAAGAATTTGTTTGATCCCAAACCACATTATATTTGTTAATGGAAACGATGTATGTTATGGTGGGAACAATGTAACATCCCATGTTAAGTATTTATTACAAAACATTTGTTTTGTGTAAATGTTTATTTTTTCTTGAAACTCAATTTAGTATGAAAAGGTTTCAATTTTTTCGCATTTGGGAGCTCAAACCATGTCTTTGGAGCCTTATTTTTAAGGTTTTGATATTTGAGAATACATTAGAAAAGAAAAGGAAGCATGATTGATAACATTCATAAGTCTTTGTACTTAAACTTTAGTCATGTTTTAATATGTTTTAGCCAATGTTGTTGAATTTTATAGCTATTCACATGCTTCAAAAATTGAAAGATTGACAATATAAAATTACCAAGCTCAAAAGTTTGTCACCTAAATTGTCCACTTTTCAAAACCATATAACCTTCATGAATATATAATCTTTCACTTGGAAATTCCATTTATAAAGTGGCCACCTATTAACACCTAGTCTTAAGTTTAATTGGCATCCTTTTTTATATAAGAATGCCCCCAACAAACTACCTAACTTAGAAAGTTATCTTCACTCCACAACATTGGGTAATTCAAAGTTGGTTTCCCATTCCTTTCTCTCTTTGTCAACTGGCCAACTAAGGGTTTTGCCACCAATGTTTCTTGTAGACAAATTGCATGTGGATACATTAGACAATCTAAAAGGTCAAATATGTCATTAAAAGTTCCACATGAACCAATGTTGGGAAATTATCACATTTCTCATCGGAACCCCCTTGGATATCTGGACAGTTCTTATTATTTAGGGTTCTTATTATTAGTTGCCTGAAAAACTTTAATAATTTATTTATTTCTCATTTCATATAATTTTATTTTTAAAAAATAATTTAAATTAAAACCCCATTCAAAGAACTAATTTCACATACCATAGTGCTGGGCTGATTTGACACTAAAGTATATTATTTTCAGAAATGTTGAAACTTTTGGGAAATTTTTTTCCCGAAAAGTTTTTTTTCAAAATTTTTTTTTTCCCCCTGAAAGAAACTAAAGAATCTGATAGAATATTTGTGAATATATCAATTATCCAAAATGGAATCCTCAAAATTAATTAATTAATTAATTATTCAACAAACATGTGTCCAAGGTACTACTAGGGTATTCATTCGACTACCTATTATTTGTAGGATATCATTTAAGTGGCAATTATGTTCCAATTTAAGGAGGTGGTTCTCAAACACACTTGTTGTGTGATGCTCTTCATGGGTGTACTACAACTGCCTTGGATAAGAAGTACAATTCCCACCTATCCTTTGAAAGTAGAAATTGGAATATGGATGGGACCCGAGGATAGTCATGCAAACATTATGTGTCCTACCCAATGTATTGTTGATAGCGTGCATAGTATGTATGTGTCCTGAGATGCATTTGCGCCACAATATGTTCGTCAACCATTGCCCTTTGTTTCTTTTTCTCGCCCTTTCTTGGTGCTTTCTTTTTTATAAAGTTTGGCATGGTTTACTCATTGGCCAATACTTGACAAGCTAGAAACTTTTTATAAGGCATTGGATTCCCAAGTTCAACCCATCCCCCCCCCCCCCCCCCCCCCCCCCCTTTTCTACCACCTGCCGGGGAAGACGTATACGAACTTTTACTCTCTATCGTCACTCTGCTTCTTCACCCCC
>Ga0116229_10011887_pt1 | contig 12712 bp, 4 predicted proteins | sample S1TSphgellanicum_3_FD_87313 | JGI IMG/M metagenome (GOLD analysis project Ga0116229, IMG submission 87313) | Host-associated microbial communities from peat moss isolated from Minnesota, USA - S1T2_Fc - Sphagnum magellanicum MG | ecosystem: Host-associated > Plants > Peat moss > Unclassified...
TTCCATTTTTTCAACCTCACAAAATTAAAAAACAATCCCTAATCTTAACATTATTTAAGTAATATTCTTTTACTTTTGTTTTGTTTTACAATCTTTACCTCTCACCTTCACCATCAATTTTTTAACATCATAATGGTCACATAGGAGCGATATTGCACCGTTCACCTTGAGTTTCTTAGGGTCAAAGCTCATTCAAAAATATATTGCAAAGGGGCACATAAAAAATCGTGATGTCCAGCAAATAATCTCCAAAGAAGTTCCTAATTATGCTGCAGAATCTTTCCCGATTGCCAATTACATCGTATAATGACTTATTAATCAAAACTAGATAATGACCACCCACAACTTAGTCATGTCCTTTGTCCAATTCCGTTTTTTCTTCTCTTCTCTAACAATAATCTCCCAAGCTCCCAGTCTCCAAAAAAGTTCCCAATTATAGTAGAATCTCTCCTGAGTGCCAATTACAACATATAATGGCTTATCGTTAGTGAAACCCAGCTGATGACCACCCGCAGTATGAATGGGTCCTTGCTTCTCTTCTCTAGCAAATATCTCCGAAACTCCTAATTATGTAGTGGAATCTCTTTTGAATGCTAATTACATCGTTTAATGGCTATTAGTCTAACTCGGCTTCTTACCATCCGCAGCTTGTCTGGGTCCTTTCTTCTATTCTTCTTTCTCTCTTCTCCTCTTCTTTTATATTGTATTCTAAATGAAAAGGTAGTATGAAGGTTAGGGTTGAGAAAAAAAACATCCCAAAAAAAACTCATTGGTCAAAAATTAAAAAAAGGTGAGTGATTGAGGCTGGATGAAGAAATTCAGCCCATCCCATGGACAAAATAGCCAATTAGTGCAATGGTGGGTGTTGGTTCCACTTTTTCTCCGCCCCATTGGAGTAAACAGACCATGACGGGACGGATGGATGATCAGACGGATGGACGGATGGATAATGGGACAAATGGATGCACCCCGTGCCTAATGCACAGGTGTGTGTGTATTTGACAATACATTTGCCCACCACGCCATGTCTGTATTTCACTCTTTCTCCACCCCGTTGGAGTAAACAGACCATGACGGGACGGGTGGATAATCGGACGGATGGATGGATGGATGACGACACAGATGGATGAAATGATGCTTCACGACGTCCTTTACTATATGTAACCAGATGCACCAATAGAAGGGGTTCAAGTTTTGTTTGAACACCATAAACAATGGAGCCCTCCCCTTGGATCTGGCTTGCCCTGAAAGTTTAAATGTTCAGTCACCAGCTGGTTTACCTTAGTAAATATGAATTGCAATAGTATGGATACCCACACTCTTAGAAAGGGGTATTATTATTAACCCAGGTTGAAAATGGTGACCAAGAGTTTTAGAAAAAATAAAATCATGCAGCCAATGAGAAGGCTTAACATGGACTGGGGAAGCACAACATTTTTATTCCAAGTTGAAGGAGGGGTTGAAGGAGGGGTTTTTTGTTCAAGAGGTGGTGCTCTTCTATCTAAACAGGTTTGCATGAGCCTTAGTTAGCCTGCAAAGAAGATACTTTCTAAAATTGGAGTTAACTTACATTTGAACACACTGGCCTTTCTCTTTTGGTGGTTTTCTTTTCAGATTTTATCCCAAGTACTTTGCCTAAAGTTGAATTGTAACATATATAAGTTCAAATGGTGTGTCACATGGAAGCCCCTATGCTTCCATTTTATATAGTGGGGATGACATAACTGCATCCGTCCAGATGGATGACAAGATAGATGGATGAAATGATGCTTCACATCATGACATCCTTTAATATATGTAATTAGTGTTGTTTTCTCTCCCCCATTTGGGCCAATTAATTGAATGTTTTACTATGTCACCTTGCCTACCCATAAACATGGCAAAATGAATTGTATATACGATAGTACCTTCACCATTTCGGCAGTTTGTTATCAAATAATTAAATAAATCTTAAATCTTAACTTCAACATTTGGTTTTTTAATTCTGCGATTTTCGAAAGTAATCGTTATAAAAAATATAACCAAAGTGTTTATCAAGTTATGGAGCAATCTATTGTGTTTAGACTATCTCAAATTCAAGTCTCTGACCTGGAAAGTCTACAGCTCAAACTTGATTGTCAAAAAATTTCGGCATAAATAATAAATAAGCATGAAAAAATAAATAGGTATCCTATTTTCAGTGGTAAAATAATGAAAAATAATTTTCACCACCGCATAAAAGTGGGAGTTGTATTTTAGGTTTTCCCACTTACATAAAAATTAATTCTCACTAGCCTAGCATAAAAGAAGTGGTTCCCACTAGACTTGTGTCCACAAGGTCAAAATTATTAGTCCAAAAATATTTGACAATTGAAGCTTAAATTTGAGTTGGGCCCTAGAGTGATTTTGCACATCTTGAAAAAAATGTACCCATTGTGAATGTCTAGTATGTGCACATGACAAAGTAGGTTGCTTGATGAGAGAGTAATGAAATCTCTTTCACCATTCTGATAGTAAACTACCTCAATACCTTGGTCAGTTCAACACTAACTATATTCTTTTCAGAATTGTTGAAATTTTCAAAACTTATTTCTTCCAAATCAAAAATATTGCTAAGGAAAGTAACGAATATTTAAGAATATTCCATTTGTTGAAATGAGTGTTTCAAAATTAATTAATTATTCGATAGACATGTGTTGAAATGGCCAAGGTACTATGGTACTCAACCCCTCTTTAACTTCATGAAAGTGAGATGAAACATGGGAGTCTATTTTTAACTAATTAATATTGAACTCATGAGAGAGAATAATAATGATTAATTTCATTAATTTAAAAACAGATTACTCAATCCCCTTAACTTCATCAAAGTGCAATCAACACCAAATTTTTAACTTATTAATACTCCAGATTTATTGATTTGTAGAAGTTAATATCTCAACTTTTGTTGAATATCAAAAGATATTGCAAAATGGGATGATGTCAAATTGGGTTTTTGAAAATTTATTAAATATTTAACAATGAAATGTTTAGCTAGCCCACATACAATGATAGTTAATTTCGAGAATCTCATTTCAACAAATAAAATATTCTTGAAGATTCAATATTTTCCTTCATAATTTTATTTTCTTTGACAAAAAATTTCAACATTTCTGAAAATAATATAATTAGTGTGAAAGCTACCAAGGTATTATGGTTCAAATGTGACATGTGCCATTGACTTGATGTGAACTTGTTGTGCAACTAATTTATTTTTAATTTTAATTTAGTTTCCAATGACAAAAATATCTTGTAGGTTTTTGCAAAGATAAATATAACAAGAATTTATGGGAGTTTTGAATAGCAATTTCTAGCATAAGATTTCAATTGATGATCCCATTGTTATGCACTGCAAGCCCTTGCAAATGATTACAAATACCCCTTGGAGCCAATTTTCATTTACCCTCCCTTGGTATGGAATCTTTTGTGCAAAATGTTATTTAATTTTTTGAGTTTTACATGACCTTTGATCCAACTTTGCCTTCATGCAAATGACCTTCATGAACACATGATCAAACCCAACCTTCACAATTGGTAGAAGGTAAGAATACATCTCTTTTCATTCCCATTTCTTGACTTCATGCTTGTGGGAGTTTTTTTGTATCTTGCCTATGGCTATTCAATTTCAACATTGTATTTTTCCATTAGTCCAAGATTTACATTCTCTTTCATAAACATACAAACAATTACAAATTAAAACACTAAAGGTAAACACAATAATAAACCAAACATGAAATATGATACAAGGTTCGTAAACATAATCACAAGAAAACAACCATGAAATTTATAATATACAACAAACCAAAAATCAAAGAAGGTTATCAAATGAAAATGAATAATTATTTGTTGACCAATCACAATTAGAATCCTTTTCATTTTGTGGACATTGCTCCTTGCTAGGGGGTGGCCTATATTGAAGATTATTAATATTTACAATCTGTAGAGGAATGCATGTGTAAGCTTTTTAATTCCTTCCATAATTGTGGCATATTTCAATTATGTTTAAACCCATTTTATAACTTTTTCATAGTTTTAATGTTCATTGTTGGATAGTTTTACGGTTGTGACACCCATGATTAATACAAAATCTTGTTAACAAACTTTTTGACTTTTATTTTATTATGGTGAAGGCTTGAAGGATATTTTGTATTTATGTTTTATTTGCATGCAACCTTTTTTTAATGACAAAGTGTTGCACATTTTTTACTTCCTTATGGCCTTTTCATTTCTCCATTTTAAATTACAAGTGATAAATTTTACCTTTTTCACCAAGGTCTTACATTGAGAACTTTTTTTAAATTGCCATTTCTATCAATGATAAAAGGAGGTTATTGATTGTGACTACATGTAAGGATTGTCAAATGCTAGTATTTGAGATTGAATAATCAAATGTTGCGTCAATTCAAACATCACTCACCCCCACACAACTTTTTCAACCTAAAGTTTGTGCCCATCATCATTTTCATTACCTTCAACACTATTTCCTTTTCGCTCCCATTCACTAAGTTTGCAGTGTACATAGCCACCATCTTACGACCTTTAATGTTTGTATGTGCATTGTGAGATAGTTGGTTTCAACCACCTTGATTCATGAGTTTTTAAATTGGACACCTATTTGTTGAGTTGCAATATTGTGATTTTGTCTTTAAGAATTTGGAATTGTGGGGTTTATCTGTGATTTATGTGTTTATGCGTGCAATGAACTGTGAATGTTGAGAAGGAAATTGAGTAAAAGATTATGGATTCACAACTTTTTTGCTACCAAGTTGAAGGTGTGCATGCCCAAGTATATGAACAATGAAACTTATAGAATGGCTTTATATTGCAATATTTGTTTTTACTCTCTTGCATGAGTGCACTTGAGTTGACCTCATTGAATGTTCTTTTTGTTTTGTCAATTTTGTTCATGTTTTGTTGTGCAATGTGGATGAATTGAGCTTGTGTTTTCATTTGAATGAAAAGTAGGAGATTTGTTGTTCATTTTGGAAGGGAACTTGTAGGTGTATTTTTATTTTGAAAACTTCAAGAGTTATATGCATTTCATTTTGTCTTATCACACCTCCAATGAAACCATTATTGAACTTCATGTTTCAACATTTCTTTTCAAAAGGTCATGTCGATGTTTTCAAACCTTTGGTGGTTGGATCCACCACCACAAGGGCAAGTTGATGCTTCATGTTTTAGCACACAAATGTATGGGAAGAATGTGATGTATGTGGGAAATGTCACTTACCACTTGAGGCTATGATGGATTTTGGTCCAAATCATTAAAAATAAAAGCTTATTATCATAGATCTTGGTTCAATTTTTCCAAAGCCCAAAAAGCCTAGAAAGCAAAGTGGGAATTGAAATGTGTCTTCCAAGATGTTTGGCCAAACATCTAAATTGCTTTGGGTTAAGGCAATGTTAGGGGCCAATAGTAAGATGATGATGGTTAAATGTAAGGTCTACAAGAATGTAGAATGTTGACAAAATTTCCTAATGTTAAAATTTGATGACCTCCATAAGCATATTGGGCATTGCAAGGTCATTGTTACTAGGCAAAGGGGTAGTTGTTAAGGAATAGAATTGTATGAATTTTGTGAACCAAGATGCAACAATATGCCTTAATGGATGGTAGATTTTCTATTATTGATTAAGTTAAATTTTCCTTGTATATTCATCACACATAAAATTTTGTGTAGTTTGTGACAGTTTTTCACATGTTCAAACCTTTTTTTTTTCAACTTTTCAATATGGCCAAAAAGGTTATTATTAATAACATGATTTAACCACAATTGCCTATAGAACATATTTCATAATATGTATACTTTAATCCATTTATATTGTAGCTACTTATTAAAGCCTAAGTTAGAAATCTAGTGATTGAAAATTATATTTTCAAAATCTAAAAAAATTAGTTAATTTTTCAAAAAAAAATTCAAGTCGATGTTGATATGTCATTTTTTTTGCAAAATAGTGAAAATTCACCAAATTTTTTTTTAAAATGGTTCATACAAGGACATTCAATTATGAACTTATCCAAGTGCTTGACAACCTTCATCATCATTGGAGTGACAAAAATGCATGGGACATTGTTAAAAGGCAAAAAAAATTTGAATTTCTAAACCTTAGGAAGGAATTTAGCCTACCAAAATAGAAAATATCTAAAAAAAAATTAGGCTGTTATTGATAGCTTTTATAATAATGACCCCTTGGGGTGGTTACAAGATAGGATGGTTCATTTTTGGCATATGTAATATTCCCAAAAGTCCATATTTTTAACACTAAAATGAAAAAAACCTTAAAAACCCAATGTTAAGTGTGGATTATGTGGAAATTTATGAACTAACAAAATTCAAATGAAAGAGAACCCAATTAAATAACTATTTGACATACATGTTAAGAAAAAAAATCAATCCAACAAAACATGACTAAGATAAAAACTTTTGAACTATTGAGTTTTGTTAATATGCCTAATTAATATTTTATTAAAATTATATCATGAAATGATGCATAAGTCTTTTTTATAAACTTTCTTGCCATTAAAGGTTGCAGATTATGAATGTGCAAACAAATTGGGAATAAACATGTTACCCTTTTGCCAAAAATTTATGTAGAGTTCTTTAGTAACTCATTTAGTTTTCAAAAAAAAAATTTGATGGTTCTAGCAAATCAAGTGTATCCCTTCACAACTTTTTTTTTAAGTTAATCAATCATGTTTGTTGATTGATCATTACCTAATCCATATTCTTATTCAAGTTGGTGATTTTAATCCATAAAAAAAAGTATCACACTAATGATTTTACCATATGTTTATGGCATTTGAATACAATACATTTTACAAAAAGTCCATTGTGACATTAAAAATAAAATAAAATAGTCAACCCATGGTTGATTGTCACATGTCTCAAATGCGCATGAAACTATCAATTATAATGTTAGACTATATTTTCTGACAACTATGGTTATGTCATTTTTGTTAACATTCAAAATAAAAAAGTTCAAACCATTGTTGGGTAAGAATAATCTTTTTAAAAAACGAACTAGTTCATGTTATAAAAAAAATCAAATAAAAAAAATAAAAATAGTTGGTCTTAGTAAATAAAACATTCCCAAAATGAAAATCTTTTAATGATATAAATATATGTTATTTAATCCATTGCTTATTATTATTATTATTATTATTATTATGTTCCAATCACGTTTGATGTTAAGTGAATACCATAACCTAGGGTCAATTTCCACATTGAAAAAATGAATATTTTTTTTCCAAAAAATGAATATTTTAAAATTTTAAATTATTATTATTCCATCATTTACTATTATCTTGTGATATGAGTAATTAATGAATTTATTCAAAGTATAACCTATGATAATTATGATGGTTTTCAACATGTCAACTTCATATTTTCATAAAATTTAATTTCTTGATATTGAGGATTATTTAATGATGAAACTAATCTTAGGGTAAGGTATTGAATAAATGTTAAGAAAAACAAGAAAAATGTTGTATTCAAACCAAGAATGTTAATTCACATCAAAACTTAGGTGACATCCAATGTTAAATGGGTAGTAATGTTAAATGAACATGAACTTAACATAAAATCTTCAAAAAACATAGATTAAAATTCAATGCCAAGTAACAAGCCCTTAAAGGGAACTTTAAGCCAATGGTAATTTATCAAAATGTTTTTGCATTATTCTCTTACCCACCCATGCACCCATCTATTTACCTACTATTTGGTGTAGTCACAATAAAAGGAACCAAAGTAGTTGTTGAATGTAATGAAAAATTGTACTATCATTATTTTGAAGAATTATGCAATCAATTGTATTTAATGAATTCTTTATTCATCTTTTGGAATTATGTTTGTTTATTCATGAGGTTGAAATTTCATGAGTTTGGAATCATTTCATTGTGTTTAAAAAGTCCTTTTACAAATAAAAAACATTTATTAAATCATTTTTTTCAACACATTGAAAATTTGGATGTGACTTCTATTACTCAAAATTTTACCAATTTTTTTCAAATTTGTTATAGGTTTTAATATACTTCATAAAAAAGGCCAGATGTGTTGAACCATTCAAAAGTGATTTTGAATTTTGTGTGACGATTTGATATTAAATTATGATGTTTAGACATCCTCAATGACTAATATAATTCAAAATTTATGATCATGATTAAAAGCAAAGTTATAGGTTTGATTGTAATGTAAGGATTGATGTAGAAATTTCATATGTTTATTATAGTATGCATCATATATGGTCTCAATATTGATATTTAATCTAGAAAATTGTATGAAAAACTATCAAATTGGGTATTTTTAAACCAATGTAGTAAGGCCACATGTCAAATGTAATCCTTAGAAAGGACTTAGTCCTTGACTTGAATGGCTCTTTTTATTGCGACTCAACCCACCTACCTAAAACCCTATTAAAAAAACAATTTGCAAAATGTATTTACCATCATCACATTTGTGAATGATGATGAAAAAATGTTAGGGTCCAACATTAACCTAGTCATTAGTGGCATTTAACATCATAGGTGTGAATGGGAGTTTTAGAAACTAACTTCACATTGTACTTTATGGTAAATAGGTTTAAATTTTAGATAACTAGCTTAGTGTTAGGGGACTTAATACTAGAGTCCTTAACACCAAGTGTAATTAGAGCTTTAATTTTCAATTTTAGTATTAACTACTGTTGTGTGGTTATTAAAAATAGGAACAAACCCCCCACAATTCAAGTATATACCAACTTATGTAATAAGGGTCAAAAGTTTAAATATTTTACAGTTCCAGGAACCTTTGGAAGCCAAAGGTGTAAAGAACCTTTTTTTTTTCTAAAAAATTGTCAACTTGAAAATCTAGCATTTTTTGAACTCCCAACCTCATTGCACAATAGTGTGGCCAATTTTTTCAAAAGCATGGCATGCCCTAATCCTATCAATGTAGTTGTCCAATTATTTCCATGGCCAAACTTGAACTTGCAAAACCTTGCTAAGTAAGAAGAGGTTTTCTATTTTGTCAAATTCCATTTACCTTGTATGTGAAAATGCAAAACATAAGCAAGGTTATTAACCATTACTATGACAATTGTTCTTCAAACTAAAGGATCTAATATAGATGTCAACCTAGTGATGTTAATGGTGCATGTGCAAACAATTTGTAAGCACATTACCATGGTTCTATCTAGTCCAATGAAATAGGAAGAATCTACATTTATGTACAAAACAATGTTTAATTACTTTGGAGATGATCCAACCATCTTGATACTTTGAAGATAATCACCTTTTGTGTTTTCTTTGCCATCTTAGTTTGAGTTTATAGTCACATTTGAATTTCTAGAAACAACAATAAACCAACACACCCCACAAGAATAGACCAACCCATTATGATTTCATTAAACATAAGGGAGGTGGTCTTGATATTTTTGATAGTAACAATTGGCATGCCAAAAGGCTTGACCTTGATTCAACTTCTATGGGTGAATATGATTATTGATCATCCTTTTACTACTAGCTTAGGCTTTAATCCAATTGACCTTGACGTCATTAAGAAGCCTTGAAGTAAAAACAACGATGTTTTCATTAACACATGGGTGTGTCACCAAAAAGAATGGGAAACAAATGTCTCCAAATGCACAACATGATTATCATAATCAAATCTTCTAGAATTGCAAAAAATAATGAAAATATGAACCTATAGTGTTCAAATACTTGCTACCGATCCAATAAAATCTAGGTTACGAGTCATTAGGGATCAACACATTCCAATTTCATTCTCATTGAACCCCATGATCATTTTTGTGGCAATTACAGTTGTGACAAAACTTATGCCAAACTCATATGAATTTGTTTCCCATAGAAATAAGATGGAACACATCCACATACACAATAATTTAGGAGGTTGCACACAATATGGAACTCAACACATGCAAATACATCACACAACTTGAAATTCTCAATTCATATGATGTCTATTTTTATAGAGGTAAGATGAAAACATATTTTTGCATATATCAACTTAGGAAGTTGAACAAAAACAAAAAAGTGTTCTAGGTAGATCATTGACATAATTTCCTATGACACACAAGATTTTTCTATAAAACAAAATCTCTCTTTGAAGTTCCTAATGTGGTGGGTATTATTTCCTTAGAAAACAAAACCCACCCTTTTCCCACATATTTCCATAATCACCCAAACATATCACAAATTAATTTGCCACTTTGACTACTCTTGAAACCCCTAGGATTTCTTATCATTTCCTTAATCATGACCCTTAAAATCTATTTTTAAACCTATGTGCCTTCTTCTAAAGCTCATGGTGTAGCAAAAATGCATAGCTTCAAAAAGAAGGATGGTTCATGGCATAAGGGCATTCTTCCCCAACCAACATAATGTTGAAATTCTAAATCACAACTCCTACAAGCATGTGATGCCAAACAAACTATGAAAACCAAAAACAACAAGAAGGAGGAACTTAGATTTGGGTGTCCTTAAATTGTTCCCAAAACTCGTTCATATAGTGTTTCCCTCTTGCACTCCATAACTTGCATCCTTTAAATTGCATCATAGAAATTAGTCATTCACAACAACAATGGAAAATAATTAGACAATTCAAAACCCTTAACATTGTTGAAATAAAAATCCACCAAAACTGAGTTAACCCACATAATTAACAAAAAATTAAAATCACAAATGCAAAAAAAAATTGTTCACAAACCCTTTTCCTCCCAAGTGTGAATACCAAAATAGGAGCCAAAAACCATGTTGGATAATGGTGAAAATTGTGAATTTTTTTACACTTGTTTTTTTCTTGACATTTCAAAATTATGTTACTCATTCGAAGTTGTGTTAAATTATTAATATGAATGTTGAGGAATTTAAATTAAAAATTCATTAAATTAAGTTTTGGGTTTTGGTTTTACATAAGGATGTTTGAATTTGAATAGGTGTTGTGTTAAACTATGATTAATTTTACAAAGGACTAAGTAAAGGATTGTTATAATAACATAATATTTATGGTAAGAAAATTTAGATGATAGTAACCTATTACTCAAGTTCAAAAAACATTCAAATTTTAAAAGATATGAAATTTAAATTTTTTAAAAATTCAAAGCATTTTTTAGATTTATTTTTTTTCAAAAGTCCTTTACCACATATAAATGGGGTGTAATGTGCATGACATACAAAACAAAGTTGTATTTTTTAATATAAGAAACAAAAACCAAAAGTAGTTAATATTTTTTTATATGATTTAAAATTATGATAAATTTTCGAGATGAAATGTAGAATCTGGCAAAATTTACACATTTTGAAAAATTCATATTTATTCAACATGATTAACACGAAAAATGTGATTTATAGGGGCAACTATATTTATTTTTAGTAATAAATTACAAAAGATTTCATTCAAAAATTATTTCGTACAATTTTTTTAAAAAACTCACAATCCTCTTATAAAATTATCCCGTTGGCTTGCACCCTCCCATCACAATCAAATGTTGAAAGTTGTCACTTTCTCGCTTTTAATAGTTGATGTGATGATGGTTTCATCCATTAGGGTGTCATCACCCTAATTTTACATTACATGTGTTTTTTTGTTGCATGGTTCTACTTTCAACCTTTTGAGAAGTTGAAATGCCTTTTTTTAACATTTGGGAATGTGTTCAAAATGTTTGTTTTTTTTGGAGAGATTTAGTGATTTAGGGTTTGCATCATGTGCATTTTGCAACATTTTACTCACAAAGAATCTACTAATAACCAAAGTTTATAATTCTTAGTCATGTCTAATGTAACACGGTTTTTTAATTAAAGAACCACAAGATATAACCACTTGTTTTTTAATCTTGAAATAATTGGTCTTGTAAAGAAACATCACATGTGAAATTCGGAAAAATTTGAAACTGGACAATTTTTTTGAATTATTAAAAACATTTTTAAAAAATTATGTTCTTCAAAGTATGACAGCTGAAAGATCCAAAACTATGTCTTTTAAATCCACGCCCTCAACTTCAGTTTTAACTTTGAGACCCCTCATTTAGTCTTTTGGAGAAGAAAGACATTTATATATGTACCTAGACAAAGCAACCCAAAATAATTTGGGTTTTACTATGGTGCAAGAGTAGGTGCTCATTCTCCAAAGGCTGTGCCTAAAGGGTAAAACCCTGGCCTTCAAATTGAAGGTCTCACATGGATCCGCATTTTTTTTTAAAGGAAATTTCTTATGCAACCAAAGTGGCTATTCCAATGTAATAAAAACCGACAATCATCCATATTTTGAGGGAAAAAAATAAAAATAAAATTGCCATATTTAGACAATAGGTTTGAGCAGGCTGCCAAAACATAGCAGGAATCCTATATTTTTGTAAATGTCCTCTCTGAACTGTAGCCAAATTTAGCTAAGTCATCTTGTGGATGATTGCCAACCCACCTACCTCACAAAATGGAGGAAAAAAAAAACCATACAAGCACACAGGAAACCAAATATAAATATTTGGATATTTATGTATTTTCCTCACTTTTGGCACCTGGTGATAAAAGAAAAGGGGGCTGTCAAGACTACAAAGGGTTTTTGTTGGAAAAAAATGGCCCAAAGTCACCATCTTTCGAGGAAAGAAAGGGTTTGAAACCCCCCCCCCCCCCCCCCCCCCCCCCCCCTCCCCCGCCCACTCACAACGATCAACACTGACATACAAAAACACACACAAAAAA
>Ga0116229_10011888_pt1 | contig 12712 bp, 7 predicted proteins | sample S1TSphgellanicum_3_FD_87313 | JGI IMG/M metagenome (GOLD analysis project Ga0116229, IMG submission 87313) | Host-associated microbial communities from peat moss isolated from Minnesota, USA - S1T2_Fc - Sphagnum magellanicum MG | ecosystem: Host-associated > Plants > Peat moss > Unclassified...
AAACTAGCTATTCTTTCACATGTTACACACGAATTCTATGTGCACCTAGTTTTCTAGAGTTTACCCTCATGGGCTCCAACTTCCAACTTCCCATTCTTTCAATTTCCCGATTCAGTCATTTAAGAAATTGTAAATGACAATTGAGTTATGGACATGATCTAGAGCGGCTTAGCAAAGTAAATACAACCCACAACACCACTTTGCTTGCTTTTTCATTGCAAAGGAGAATTGGCAGTACCTATCAATCTCTCACAACCATCATTGTTTTTGAGTAATGGAAGAATAAATTTTAGACCCTAAACCCAAGACTCTAACAATGACCCCACAAGAAAGAAGGGAAAAAAAAAAGTTGTAATTATTGTGTGAAGATAAAGAGTTCTTTAACAATTTTATGCAAAAAATTTGGGCTGGAACATCAGCTCCCAAAATCTACATCCATTCCCCAAAAGAAAAGAAAGTGTATTCATAAAAAATTAAAGTATGTAAATTTGTTTTCCCAAGGGATTGAGAGCTCATCATCACTGGTGACCATGACCACCATCATCACCGGTCACCATGATGTTGTTTCTTCTGTTGCTTCTTGGCTGCCAATTTCATCTACAATTTGTTTATGTCAGATGGGTGCGGTCGGTTGTGCAGTCTGAGAGAAATCCCCTCCCCCACCACACGAAAAAGGAGAATTTTGAGAAGGAAACAATTTAAAATTTTTTTTAACTTCAATTACTTGACGCCAACACCAAGTCAAAATAAGTGTTTTTTCAATAATAAATTACGTAGTGTGTGGATTTCAAGCTCCTCACTCACTCACTCACTCACCACTTGTATCATCATCATCATCATCATCACTTGTTACCAGTGACCATCATCCTCATCAGATCTCTTTTGGGGTCGGTCTGCTTCTTCTCTGCCAATTTCATTTCCAGTGATTCTACCAATTGGGATTGATGGTGGGGGTGTCAGAAAGGACTTCCAAAACAGAACACAAAAAACCACAAAAGATGCAAGGCTAGGGTTTAGGGTTTTAGGGTTGCACTAGGCTCATGAACAAGAGTGTGATCCTAGACTTTCTTCCTTTCTTTCATGTTGTGGACTTTGTTTTGCCCCCAAGGTTCCCCTCCCACCCATTGTCTAGTCGGCAAAGGAAGTGAAGGAAGAGATAATATTCTTTCTCGGTAGCAGGAGCTGCTGCTATAACGGCAAGCCCTTTGCATCCGCTCAAGGAAGCAAGAAACAAGAAACGCGCTTGGAGCGCTTCTATTGACATCTATTTTTGGGTTGACTGGAAAGCAGGTGGAATCAGAATCCAAAATCTTAAAAAACTGGGAGGCAGAAATCCATGCAAGTTGCTGGCAAGTTGGCTACTGGCAAGTTGGCCATGAGGGAGGAATATTCAAGGAATAATTATGGAAAAACTCAAAAGTAGCCAACAAAAAAAGCCCACCCAGAAATTTTTTTTTCAAAAAGCCAAAAGTGCAGGAGATTCCGAAAGAAAGTCTCTAGATTTTCAGGGGAAGAAGAAGCTGGTATTATAGTAAGTAGATTCTAGAGGAAGAAGACTTGCAAAAGCTGCTGAATTTAGCACTTACCTCCAAGGCCGGGTTTTTGGGGTTTTGCTTTTGCTCACTCAGCAAAGCACATGGAATGGTGAAGAAGAACAAACAGAAAGCACGAAGAAGAAGCAGAAAAAACCCAACTGTTTTTTGGGTTTGTTTTTCCGTGTTGTTGTTTGCTGTTGCATGACGTTCTCAGGGTTCAAATAGCCCATGAAGATGACTTTGCTGCTACCTGGACTCTAGTATAAAGCGCTTGGTCATACTATCTCTTTTTTGTCAGTTTCTAGGATTTGCCAAAAGGACAACAATTGTCACACACACACACACACACACTCTCGCACAGACTGTACTTTAGCAAAGTTGCTCCAACTCTCCTTGCTGCCACATATATAATTACTGGTTAGTGTTTTTTTGCCCCCCCTTGTCTTGAGTTTGGGTGGTATCAGTTTCTTTGTCTCCTAATCTTCCAACTCTTGGTGGGGTTTGAAACTTGACATGGCTCCACTCTCCAGGAATTGGGCTCAGCTCTCTCTTGCAGCTTCAAAATTATTTATTCTTCACAAATCCCTTGGCTTATTTTGTGAGAGCGATTTGAGAGATGTGTTGATTGGAGATCGTGTGGAAATTAGATTAAGCTCTTGTTCTTCATCCCTTGGTTTATTTTGTGAGAGAGATTTGAGAGATGGGTTGATTGCAGATCATGTGGGAATTAGATTGAGCTCTTGTTCTTCATCCCTTGGTTAATTTTGTGAGAGAGATTTAAGAGATGGGTTTGTTGCGCATGTGGGAATTAGATTTCACTCTTGCTTCAAAATTGTTTTTCATCCCTTGGTTCTTGTGAGAAAGATTTGAGAGATGAGTTGATTGCAGATGATGTTGGGGGAATTAGATTCAGCTCTTGTTCTTCATCCCTTGGTTTTGGTGAGAGAGATTTGAGAGATGGGTTGATTGCAGATCATGTGGGAAATTAGATTAAGCTCTTGCAGCTTCCAAATGATTCTTCATCCCTTGGTTTTTGTGAGAGAGGTTTGAGAGATCGGGTTGATGTTGCAGATGTTGGGCTTCTTTCTTACCTGCACCTTCTCTTTCATCCACTGCAGAATTTCTAGTTTTGAAAGAAGCTTACTGTTGTTGTGCAGACTGAATTGGAGGCAGAAGACTGCAAACTCCCATTGTTTGCAGCAGCTGACGTTTTGCTTGCTCTGATTTCGTCTTGGCCTGCTGCCTGGGACTTTTACCTGCATCATCATCAGTTGGTACTTGATCTGATACCATGGCCACTGCAGAAACAAACACAAATGGAAAGACTCTGTTTGATTCAAAGTCAGAGGCAAAGGTTGAGTATGCTCCAGAATCAGCACCAGAAGTTGCCTTGGAAGTTAAAGATGCTCTGTTCCAAACACTCCCTGGATCACGTCCCTTGAACACAGCCAAGGGGAGCTGGAAGATCACAGTGGTGGGAGTAGGAAATGTGGGCATGGCTTGTGCACAGACAATCTTGACCCAGAATTTGGCTGATGAGCTTGCTTTGGTTGATGTGGAACCTAACAAGTTGCGAGGAGAGATGCTTGATCTTCAGCATGCTGCTGCATTCCTTCCTCGAGCTAAAATCGTTGCTGATACTGATTACAAAATCACTGCTGGATCTGCCATTTGTATTGTCACTGCTGGTGCACGCCAAAAGCCTGGCGAATCTCGGCTTACTTTGGTGCAGAAGAATGCCTCCATTCTCAAGAACATCATTCCACAGATTGTCAAATACAGTCCTGATGCCATTCTATTGATCATTTCAAACCCAGTTGATGCATTGACATATGTTTCTTGGAAGCTTTCAGGCTTTCCTGCAAACAGGGTGTTAGGATCTGGGACTAACCTTGATTCCTCAAGGTTTCGGTGGCTCTTGGCTGATCACTTGGATGTGAATGCACATAATGTCCATGGCTATCTGATCGGCGAGCATGGAGATAGTTCTGTCCCAGTTTGGTCTACTGTCAATGTCGGTGGTGTTCCTCTCCTTCAGTTCTTGAAGAACAATGGCATTCCTTACAGCCAGGCCATACTTGATGAACTGCACAAGTAAGTGATTTGATGATCATTCCTCTTCAACCCAGACATTGTTCTGAAAGACTGCAATTCTTGCCAGCTTTCTTGTGATTGTTCAAATAGCACTACGCCAAAAAATGGCTTTTACAACCAGTCCTTTTCAACTATACTTGAATCAGACCTGTCACTTAATGTCATTTCTAGTTGATTTTTAGTCACTTAGGACCACTGTCATCACATAGGACCAGTGTTTTCATTTTTTGGGTATTGAAGTTTGGTGAAATTCAACAAAAAAATTAGCAAAATTAGTTGAATTTACACTAGAAAAACAAAATTTTCCAAAATCTTCTCAGTTTCTTTGTTGAAAAATGGTGAAATTCACCATTAAAAAAAACGCTATATAATACTAGTCGTGGATGCCATGTTTTGGCATAGTGTGGGTTTGAAAGCCTAACTTACTGCATGCATCACACTACACCAGGTTAGAAGTTGTCATTAGAATCATGTCTTGCAGCGCTAGTTGCTTCTGTTTTGCATTCAAATGAATGATGATGTTCTGAATAGAATATGTGTGTACTGTGTCCGTCCCCTCCTTCATCTTGACTGCAGGAAGGTGGTGGATGGTGCCTATGAGGTGATACAACTGAAGGGCTACACATCATGGGCAATTGGGTACTCAGTGGCAAGCCTTGTGAAGTGCTTGCTGAGGGACCAGCGATGGATCCACCCGGTTTCAGTTTGTGCTAAGGGCTTCCATGGTATTGAAGATGAGGTCTTCTTGAGCTTGCCAACACAGCTTGGATCCAATGGTGTCGTTGGAGTACTCAACGTCCCTCTTACTGATGAAGAACGCAAGAAGCTCCAGCAATCTGCTCAGACACTTGCAGAGGTTCAGGCTGAGCTAGAGATCTAAATTTGACCAAATGATGAACCAAATGATGAATCTCAAGCTGCAATTCACTGGGCACAATTTTAGTCTTTGATTGAACTAGAGACAGAAGAAGCCAACATCCTTCAAGAGACCAGGCAGCAGTGTGGACAAACATCTTCACAAAATTTATGCCTTTGGAAATCAATGCCATATTCAACAATAAGGACATAGTGAGAATATAGACTAACTATCAACCAAGGCATCAAGATATTAGGAATCCTTGAAGAATATTGATTAAGAAGAGGAGTCAAGCCTCTGTATTGAAAGAAAGATTCTGGGTTTTGAACTTCCGTATCAGGATGATCAACAGTTGTGGATTTAGGACTCAGTGATAAGAGGAAAACTTGCAATGGCTACTAACCTACAAAACACATGTATAAGAATCTTTGTATAAAAATCAGTTAGCAATGTTTACACAATCTTGTAACATTTGCAATCTCTTCTGCATCTGGACCCCTTGGTATGCTGGTTATTCTCCTCAACAGGCTTCACCATGAAGGCTTGTCTGGAGGGGCATCTCCTTCTTACTGAACAAACAGACGAAACTCAATGTAATCTAGTAAATCTGCTTAGAGCAGCTCAATCTCTTCACTGTATACTACAGTGGTCCTGGATGGCTCCACATCAAGGAGAGAGTTTGCAGAGTATGTTATATGTCACTAGCTAGTTGAAAACAGAATTTGGATGATTGCTTTGATTCTCTTTGTTGCATGGCAGATTCAATGATCCATTGCTTTTGAGTATTGTCTGATTCAAAGTGAAACACCTGGTTCCTGTTTCAAGGATCTCATGCAGTTCCTGCCAGGGATGATAATGCCCCCTCTGCATGAGGTGACTTGTTTCTCTATCCAGATGCATGGCAGAGTGTAAAGCACTGGGTGCATGATGTGCATGATGTTGGAGAGATGGATGACAAGAACATGGTTAAGCCCTCTGGAAGCTTGCCATGCTGATTGCCTCTCCATCGTTGCTCCAACTTCCTCTGATGCCCTTCATTGTTGTCAGAAATTGAGCTCTTACATCGAGAATTTGTCATCGCTCAAAGACATGAAGAACAGGACAAAAATGACTTCAGCCATGTCTTCTCATCCACCATACTCATAAGAAGAAAAGTTCTCTCCAACCAACAACTGAATCCTTGTTTTCTTGAAGAGAATCCTGATCTCTACTCAATGTGGCTGTAAGCAGTGCTTAAGAGACTATTTTCCCAGCATGATCATCATAATCCTGTCTGCTGCTGCCATCACAGAGAGCTGCAGAGGAAACAGGTGAGGCAGAGCTCTACAGAACACTGTAACAGATTGGTCACCTGCACAAAAAGCTACAAGTTCTTCTTGGTGGGTGCAGGGAGGAGGAAGAGGACTTTGGGCAGTAACTATCTATACAATCTGATCTTCAAAACACCAGAGAAATGTTGAGACTTCTTGTTGCCATCCCTTGCAGATATCTCTATTGTTTGCCACACAAGGTCTCTCTTATTCCTTGATGACCCTCTGATTCAAGTTTGCACTTTCTCCATCAATTTTCATCAAGGAAACCTTGCATCACAAGAGCAACTTCAAGTTTTCAAATGAGGATTGCCAATGTCAAACTTTAGGAGGTGGTGCACAAGGTTACAATAGAATCCAATCCATTTCCCATGACCAGCATCTGCAGTGTTCAAGTATAGCTTACAAGTGGATTACCTCTGAAAGTGAGCAGCAGCCCCATACAGCTGCTCAGATTGCCATTGTGTCTCTTCTGCTTCTCTTGCGCTCCAGGAAAAAAATCATGCACATCCCAACTGAGCCAATCCTGAACTCAAGTTACACAAGATTTTTAAGGAACTCCTGTTTCAAATCCCTGAAAAGCATACAAGACAGGTGCAACAGGGTCACAAGAGGTTCTATTGCAGCTGTGACGAGGCCATGAGATGGGTGATCACAATTTCCAATCAAAGCAGAGTAAAACGCATCTCCAACAGCCATCCAAAGTTGCAAGAACTGTTTGACATGCCTGAGAAGCAAATAAAAAAGCTGCAAAAAGCCTTGCAGCACAAGAAGAGTCCGTGACAAGGATGTGACATGTGGGCGATCAGAATTCCATTCAAACAAAGGAAAAAAAATCTACCCAACCACCACCTGGAGTTATCATTTTCTACAATAGGTCCCCTAATGCAAGCATGTCAAAATTTGCACAATATTCATCCTACAAGTACTCCACAAAAGTAACAAACCACCTCAGTCACCAACTGGTTTGATGTTAGAAGCAAAGAACATTGCTTTTGTCCAAGCAATGGTTCGATGTTAGAAGCAAAGAACATTGCTTTTCTCCAAGCAAAGAAGATTGCTTCTCTCCATGATACAATTGCTTTGATGTTGAGCACCATGGGTCCAAGTATCCATGGTTCTTTCCCTAAACATCACCATCACAAGGAGAATTCTGTAACATGGAACATGAGAACATCTGCAAAAGAGTCAGTGTTCAAGCTAGAAACAAAAAAGGACAAAAAGTCATCACAATAGACAAACTGGTTGAACCCTTGGATAGTGATATTTCCTTTCTGTTAGCTTTCATCACTCATTGCCTGCCACCTATCAAAAACTGAAATTAGCTCATGGTGCATCTTCTTCTCCAAAACAGGGGAAGTCTGATATTCACCTACTGGTCATCAGGTGAATCTAAATCTGCAGTTTTTCTTTCTACTCTCTTTCTCTATGTGTACTCTCTCAGCTCTAATACTACTCTTTTTATCTCTTTCACCCCCCTCCACAAGACTTCTTGATACCCCTGTTCTCCATGCCACACCACATGCCAGTCTTTATTGAAGAAAAATTTTGTGATCATGATGATGTCTGCCTCTTCTCTCTCGCCTCTTCAATAGCCTGTTTGATCCGCTCTGCAGGGCCTAGTTTGATGTGCAGTTGGTGCTTGATCCGAAGTTGATCTATCAAAGCTGTAATGTCTTTTGTGTTGATGAGCGTGTTTTCATCCAGATCCTCCTGCACCATTGCATCAATTATATTGCTGGGGATGTTGTATCCCTCAAAGAGAGCCCTCAAAGAAGCAGCATTCGCATTATCTCGCTCAATATCCTTCAGAGTTCTTTTCCTCTTCCCCCCCCTCATGAGAATTGGAGAAACCTTGGGGACTGTTTCTGACGTTTGGTCACCTTCTCCTCCACCAGCTGACGCCTCCAGGTAGTATATCCTCTCGCCTTCTTCAACAACAGAAGGTCGTATAGCTAGCGGCTGTGCACCATTCTCTAATGCTAATACATTAGGTGGGTCCATTCCTCCTCCTCCTCCTATGCCTGTTGTTGCTCCTCCTCCTCGCATAAGCCTTGGATTTGAGCCTATGAGCTCCTCTATTGCATCAAAGAATGGCCACTTTGAGATGGCACATCCAGACACACGTTTCTTCTCCCTCTCCACTTTATAGCGTTTCTTCAAATTGTCCACCTTCATCCAACACACCAACAAGGATAATTTTCAGAAAAAGAGCATAAAGACTTAGGTAGTGGTACGATGATCCCTAACCCTAGCAGTAGTAAATACACATGTACATCATCCTCTGACAATGGGGCAAACATCCAACAACAACAACAGCTGACATTGCACTGTCATTCCGAAGCAGAAAACAGGGCTGACCTTGATCCGACATTGCTCCTGTGTCTTTGGGGGTCCCTCTGCAAGAGTGCCATCATCCATAACCTGTACAGAAATTCACAAGACACTCAGTGAGCCGAACACTCACCACCACAACCCTAGTTATCTATCTGTATACAAGAGTCGTAGTACCTGAGGACTCACAAGAAGAAGACTAACAACAACAATTCCAGAAATTCCTTGAACTCAAACCCTAGCTTGCCCTAGGGTTCTTCTTCTTCTTCTTCCATACCGTCGTCATTCCGTAAGCGTTCACTCGCGCAGCTATGTCAGCCCAAATCTTGCTTGTAAAATTGCCGCGATCAAGAGCCCGGTATTTGTCGCCGAAAGCTTGCAGTAGCATGGTGGTTTCTCCCTCGCTCCACTCAATCGGCGGCTCCTTGGACGTTCTCCTCCCTCGCCCGCCAGATTTTTCCCCGCCACCACCGGCACCGGGAGGCGGAGGACTCGTCCCAACGTCGCCATCATCGCTAGCGGGCCTATCCCGACCACCCTCCACGAGCTTTGCATCAACCCTTAGCATGTCACTCCCAAGCTCCCCCAGCTTCGCCTCCCCGCTCCCATGCTGGATGTGATGATGCGGCCCACCTACGCCATAACCAACATCGCAGTTATTGTTGTTGTTGTTGTGCTGCTCCTGAAGATGATGATGCTCCTCCTCGCCGCCACCATTCCTATTACGATGATTCTCCCCCTGTTGATGCTCCTGGTACTCATCATGATGCTGCAGTTTGTGGACACTATTAATATGATGATGATGATGATGGTGGTGATGATTCAAAACCCCATCTCCTGCTCCTGCTGCGGTTCTTCCAGCACCTCCTCCTTCATCTTCCACTACCACCACCACATCCTCCTCTTGCTCCTCCTCCTCCACCACATCCCCATTCTCCTCCTCGTGCACAATCACCTTCTGGCCATACAAAATACGGTTGTCATCGTCTTGGTGGTGGTGGTGGTGGTGGTGACGGTGATGGCCGTCGTCCTCCTCCTCCTGCAACAAGCGGCGCAGTCCGTCGGGGCGACCCATTTCCATCCTACCCAAGACCACGTGATGATGCGAGTCCGAGGAGGTTCCATCCATATGATCAACTACTACGCTGTGCATCATCATCCGCATCGATCGATGTGCAGCAAAAACAACACCATGTCCGTCCCTTCCAAAACCCTCTCGTCGGCCCTTGTCCTCCCCGCACCCCTTTCCTTCTCTCCTCCTGCTCCTCCTTTTCCTCTTCTTTCTGTTCCTCTTCTGTTCGCTCCCACTTCCGGCCGCGACACTAGGGTATGGATTATAATCCTAGAAACCCAAGATTTTTCTCCCTCGCGATTTCTTCCTGCGCTGATTGATTTTCTCTCTCTGGCGAATTTCGTTTTTCTGTCGTCTCTCTCTGGCTCTCGCCCCCTCTCTCTCTCGCCCTTTCTTTCTCTCTCAAACTGCTTCATCCACTCACCATCTTTTACGTAGCGTTGAGGTTTTTGTCTTCATTAGCTCGCCATCTTTTACGTAGCATCGTGTTCTTTTACCTTTATACCCTTCGTCATCTTTTACATAGCATATTGTTCTTTTACCTTCATAGGCTTTCATTGTCATCTTTTACATAGCGTTGTATTCTTTCACCTTCATCAGTTTAGCCATCTTTTACACAGCATCGTATTCTTTACCTTAATCAGCTTGGCCATCGTGTATGTAGCATTGTGTTCTTCACCTTCATACTTTAGGCCATCTTTTGCACAGCATTGAGTTCTTTAGCTTCATACCCTTGGCCATCTTTTGTGTGTTATGGTGTTCTTTTAACTTCTTACACTTTGTTATCTTTTTACATAGCATCATGTTGTTTACCCTTCCTCAACTTGGCCATCTTTTATGTAGCATGTGTTCTTTACCTTCTTCATACACTGGCCATCCTTTATGTTGCATTTGGCCACCTTTATACTTAGTATCTTGTTCTTTACCTTCATTCACTTGGCCATCTTTTACATAGCATCATGTTCTTCACCTTCATTCACTTGGCCATCTTTTACATAGCATTATGTTCTTCACCTTCATTCACTTGGCCATCTGTTTATGTAGCATCTTGTTCTTTTCCCTCATCTACTTGGGGGTCTCTTTACATAGCATCTTGGTCTTTATCTTCTTCATTGGCTTGGCCATCTTTTTATAAGGCATCTTTTACCTAGCGGAATAATGTTCTTTACAGTCTTTCAGTAGGCACTAGCTTTTTTTACCAAGCATCTTGTTCCTTGCCTTCATCCACTTGGTGATCTTTTGCGTAGCACACAGGTTTTCTACCTTTTCTTTCACCGGGTGAAATTGTTTATTAACGAACATGTACTTATCATCAAACACTTTTCAATACTTTCCTCATTCCTTACCCAAGTTGAGCGATTCTTGCCCAAGTTGAGCAATTCTTGTGTCATTGGACATACAAATTAGAGCGCTACAAATGTTCTTTGGGCATAAGAAGTAAAAGTAGGAAGAGACTAAGTGATAGTTTGTTTGAAAAAATAGCTTTAGACCTCTCTCTTGGTTTTCTTCCTCATTTTTGGTTCGTTTTGAATGATTTAAAACCTGATGTGTGCACACAAGGGCTTTACAAAACTTCTTTGTATTTCAAAGGCGAAGATGCAAGGCTCCAAGATTTTAAGCTTGAAATCTTAACATGTTGTAATTCACTCATCATCGACCATTTGAACCTTCTTACACCAAATATCCCATATTTTCCTCGTTCTTTTATTGAATTAAATCATTTTTGTGACATTGAAAGCGCTAAGTGAAGTGTTACAAATGTTCTCTGAGCTTTAAAAGCAAATAAACAATGTGTGAAGATTTGACTTCCTTTGAATTTTTAAATGTTTGCTCACAAGCTTATTCATTGTAGTTAGCAAAATTTAGGATTAGTTTAGATTAGAGTAGGTTTGTTTAGGTTGTGATTTAGATTAATTTAGGTTAGTTTAGTGAGGAGGAAGCAAGAAGGCAGCACCCAAACATATAAACATAAGTTTCTATTTAATTTTTCAATTAATATTTAACTGATTTTTTAAAAAATGAACATAAATTTGAGATCTGAATTCTGAAAACTAGATATGGAAATTGATTGTTATCACATTTGAGAAAACTGAATTGATTAAATTTTTATTAAAAAAAAATGATATCTTGATCAGTTCTCATAGCCTTAAAAATATTTATTTTTAAAAAATCGAGTCAATTCTCTCAAGTGTTGGGAAAATTTGAAACTGACAATTCTCATTTTAAAAAAATAGAGACCCACTCAACACTATTATTTACCATCATTTGCTTGGTATCTTTTACTCTTTTGAAGCACAAGAGTAGACCCAGCCACAATGAACCAGCCACCCCCCCAAGTCAAGCTCAGTGATAGAGGGCTCACATGGTGTTCACCTGCACACCAGTGGGTTTCACCTAGTGTTGTCCGGTTACCTGGATTCACCGGGTAACTGGACCTGGTTCTAGTTCCAGTTAACCAGAACCAGGCCATAGCCCAGGAACCACCCCGAACCGGAACTGGGGTTCTGGATCGCCAGGAAAACCGGGTGTGAACCGGACCCCGATTCCACATGCCCAGTTAATCGAAATCAAAACTGGTTTTCAGTTCCTTTTGTAGTAGAGGATCAGAATCGGACCGGGTTTGAAGAGGTTTTCTTCAAAACCTCTAGTTTCTGTCCCCTGTTAGGGTTAGGTTTAGTAATTTTTTAGGGTTTGGGTTAAGGTTAGGGTTTTGGTTTTGTTTAGTTGTTTGTTTTGTGTTTTGCATTTTGTGGTATTGAGTTTGAATCTTTGAACTTGCATATGTCATCGCCTCTTGCTTCTTCTTCTCCTATGTTTGTTCATGTTCTCTTATTTCTTAATTAAGGAAGTTATTGTGATTGTTGGTGATGGTGGTGGTTGTGGTCACGATATTCATCTTCTTGTTTCTTGCTACAATATGGCAAGCATCAAGCAGCAAGTAAGTTTTTGTTGTTCTTCATCATCGTGATGTTCTTGATCTAAGTCATCTTGGCATTTTGCTTTGCTCCTTGTCATGATGTTCATGATCCTAGTCAAACGCTTGGATAGCGGCATTTGCCTACATAAGCTCAAGATTTTGATCAAAATTAGGTTTCCTTCCCATGTCATTCTCTTCTAAAAAACTTTGGAATTCAAGCATGTAATTTTATTATGCTATGGTAGGCAAACCACCTTGGCCCTTTAGGCTTGCATGCCAAGTCCTCAAGTTTGGGCTATAGCCTAAACAATAACGAATACCTTGGGCCCCATGGTCCAACACTATGTGTTAAACCAAAGCCAAGGTATTGGTTCTTATTTGATGTTTTTTTTGCGACAATTTCATTAATATGTGAGATGAGGGTTGATTGTTTGACACCTGATTCCGGGGTGAAAACACATTAACGTGGAATACATAATCTTATCGCAACTTGTTGGATTGATCAATCATGGGCCATGGAATAAAATGAAAATGAATAATATGTGAAAAGGACTCAAAAAAATAATATTACATGTGATATGATCACATTGTATG
>Ga0116229_10011889_pt1 | contig 12712 bp, 6 predicted proteins | sample S1TSphgellanicum_3_FD_87313 | JGI IMG/M metagenome (GOLD analysis project Ga0116229, IMG submission 87313) | Host-associated microbial communities from peat moss isolated from Minnesota, USA - S1T2_Fc - Sphagnum magellanicum MG | ecosystem: Host-associated > Plants > Peat moss > Unclassified...
ATCTTCATCATCATCATCACCACTATATTCCTCACCATGATCGTGCAGACCCATTTCAAGAGTTTCAAGTGGATCACTAGACAAGAAGTTCTTATTCTTATTCTTCTTATGCTGCTTGTTGTTGTTCTTCTTCTCCATCTCCAAATTCTTCAAGTCCTTGAAATGCACCACAGGCAACGACTCCACAACGGATTTCTCCAATCCTTTACTAGTTGGCGAGGAGGACGATGTCAAGGGTCCATTCATCGCCACCGCAGCAGTAGCCTGATTTCCCTCTTCCAGTTCCGCATCAGCTGCAGCTCTCCCACATGTACGCACATAAATGGAGAAGATAATCAAGAAAAACAACACCGCAACTACCACCACGATCACCAGTCCCATACTGGGAGAAAATTTGTACTCCAAATTGTTGTTATTGGAGGGGCTCATCACAGCAACAACTGCACTGGGGCTAACAACACTCATCAAAGAAGAAGAAGAAGAAGAAGAAGAAGGATTCAAATCCGGGGAAGATCGATCACAGACAACAAAACTCTAGCAACAAAACAATCAATTGTTTTCTCAAGCAAGTCTTCGTCTTCTTCTTCTTCTTCTTCTTCTTTAGTATCCCAAAACACTTGGGCTCTTTCTTTGCTGTTGTTGCTGCACAGTAACAGTGACGATCAACTATTTTTTCAATTATTTTTTTATTGTTTAATTATTTATTTTTTCCTCCTCTTATGTTTTCATATTATGATTTTCAATAATTTCTCATTATTTCTTTATTTGTTTGTGTCAATGTCAAATTAAATTTGAATTAATATAAATATCATGAACATGAAAATAATAATATTAGTAATATTATATATATATATAAGGGCACCCAAAAAAATTGCAAAAAGAAATTTTTACTCACTCCTTGCTTTTTGTTTTCCCCCAGAATTTTGCATTTTTTTCTTACAGAAATTTTGAGATTTTCTTGGAAAATTGTGTTGTTTCTAATGTAAGTTCCAGTAAATTTGCTTTTTGGGGGGGGTGGGGGGAAGGAGAGGGGGAGTATGAAGTGTCCACTGGGTGCTTGCCACGAAGCTTTCTGTTTTTTATTTTTAAAAATCCCAATAATAATAGTAGTAAAAATAACTCCAATAATTATAGTAATATAGTTTATTTAATTTCTTTGTTCATCTTGCTTGGTTTTTGAAAGTGTTGGAGAGTTTAAAAAACCCACAAAAATTAGGGGGTGGGGGGAAAAAAAAGGAAGAAAAAAGAGGGGCTTAGAATTTCAAACTCTTTGTGGAAAAATTTCAAATTTAGGGATTAATTTTTAAAAAAAATCCTTTTGGTGAATTTAAGTTATTGATTTTTTAATGATAAATTTAAAATGATAAATTTCTCAAAAAACAAAAAATTGCTAGCTAGCTTGACAATGTACATGAACTTTCTTTTCTAATTTTTTTTAGAATATCAAACTTTGGTTGGACTTCTTAATTTGCTCGGAAAACTCCCCCCCGTCCCTCCCCAGCAAACCCCTCCCCCGAAAACAAATCAACCTTTTCATGAGGATGGTTGATGAGATGGTGTATATAGTAAGGTGCTTTTGAGCATACTTTGTCCCTCTTTCACTCAAAAGTCTATGCATGAACCTTCTTCGGCTATTGCCTTTGAGTGACGAAAGAAGGGTCAAGAAAAAAGAGTATTGACAATATAGGCCTTTGAAAGAGGTTAGAAGGGCAAAACCGAGTGAATGCTAATAGGATACCACGTTAACTCTTATGATACGACACATGGCACTACTCAAAATTAGGTACCCCATCATCCAATTGAATTGGGATGGTGTTAGGAAATATTGAAAAATGGTGTTATTAGGTGATTCCTTTTGAATTTTCTTTTAAAAAATTAGGAGACAAGTATTTTTCTTTTGAATTAAATAAAAGAAAATTAGGTGACAATGTGTTTTTATTTTTTAATTAAAAAAGAAAATTAAGCAACAAGGTTTTTTTCCTTTTAAATTAACAAAAAAGAAAATTAGATGACAAGGTTTGGTGTTGGGTTTTCCATTTGATGTTTTGATTCTTTCCCTCTCACTTTTAGGCTTCTCTCTTTCTTTGCAATGAAGGGTGCGTTCCTTGGTGCAAGGAAAATGAAGTTCAAGTTTTGGGCTACTAGGACTTATATAAATACATAATTTTCCAAAATATCTTCAATACAAAGAAGGGAAATATGTATGTTCATAATCTTCATTTTATGCTTGATTTAGCCAAACATAATTAAAGAGGTTGGTGGTTTTTCATACCACCAACCCCTTTCTCATTCTATTAGGTGATATCTTAGTGCTAGCCTTTGCTTTTCGGTAGAGCAAGAATTTCCTTGAACTAGCACTACTAGAGAGATTTGGATGAAAAACAAGCATTTCCCATAGGCATGTTGGAACTCACATGGATGAAGTATGTAGACAATTGTGTGGGTAGGTTCCGAAATGGGATGATGTCAACACGGCTTCCATGTCCTTCCTTCATGGGAGGCAATGCTCTTGTAGAAAGGCATTACCGGGTGCAATAATTGACGGAGGTTGGTATGGCATGGGGGAAGGGGGGGGGTGGCCGGCGTCTTGCGAGTATGTGGGGATATTTCAAAACACAATTTGACCTCTTGCACACGGGCAGTTTGCAAAATTACGAAACACAATTTCCTATTGCCATATGGGCCTCTTATGCAAGGGCATTTTTGCAAAAATTATGAACAGCAATTTCCCTTATGATAAGTGTCCGGCATGTTTTGCAAAATGGAATGCCTGCCGAAGAGGTCATTTCATCATTACACTATAGTAAAGAACGGGCTGCCAACAGTTCAATTCATAGTCAGATGTCACCTTAGGAGCAGAGGAATTTATGGCGTTAGAGTGCGGGTGGCACCTTAAGCGTCGGTTCCACCTCGGAGGTGTAAAGTGCTGCCTCTCCATCCTTAAAGGAAATTTCAGCGGGTGGTTCTTTATACCATGTAAATGCTCCATCATGGGTAGGAGCTTACCCCAAATGCGAGTCACATGCCCCGGAAAATGCAAGTCACATGCCCCGGAAATTACAAGTAGCATGCCCCGGAAATTAAACGTCACATGCCATGCTCCTCCTCCTCCTCCGTGTGGGACCCTTATTTGGGGGAATACCGTGTTGGTGTGTCTTATCCATGTTGTGTGGTTATTTGATTTGATTTTTTAATAACCTCGGGCTTCAATCTTTTTCAAAAGTTAGAAATTAAAAAAACCTCTGGATTCCGGATTTTTCATTTTTTTTGGTATTGTTTGGTTGAAAAAAATCCCCCCTGGAATCGAAGAACTTTTCGGTTTCGGTGTTTTGAACATTTTCAGAATAAACAAAAAAAAACCTCCAATTCCCATGTTTTCTCAATCTCGTGGCGGTTTTCATGAAATAACTGACAGTTTTACAAGAGGTTATTTTGACGGGTAATTCTCAGATTTTCTATGGCTTTGTAGCTTCAAGAACCGCCCTCATACCCACCAATTTATTCGATGCTGTCTCTAATTCCGAGTAATGTTTATGAGCAAATTAGAAAGGGTTTTATCTCCGTCTGGAAGAGCGGACAGGGATAAAGCCTTTTCATCATCACCTTGCATCATCAAATGGTGTACTCCTGATGGGGGAGGGGAGGGGAGGGGAGGGGGGGGGGGTGGGTTCGGAGTGGCTACCCAGATGGTTACGACCTCATTTTCCTTTGGTTCGATACAAGCATGATGCTATTATGTTTTTTTATTGTTACTTGGGTGGCTTTCACGAGCATTGTGAGAGCTTAAGCAACTTCCTCCAATTCATTGTTTCTTTTTGGCAAATTTCGTTTCACCAACTAGCAACAAATTTTTTTTGGAAATTGTGTTTTTTTAGTGCAAAAGTCAATGAATTTTGCTAAACTTGGGGGAAAAATTGTCAAAATTTTGAAAACCACACAAAAATGAAGAAAATACCATTGCTTCTATCATGATTTTTGGATGTCACCGTCGGATGTTTTCATGGTAACTTCCAAAAACTTTGAACTCTTTCATCACTCCACCCCAAGTGCTGTCCAAACGGCCCACAACCATAGGTGCTTGCTTTATGTATGGACTTCCCCAAGGGGACATTTACCATGGTAAGAAGGTGGGTGCATAGTACTAGACTACGGAGAACATTGTGGCCTGAGGAGGACTGTGAATTTTTTTTTCAACAAATCGTGTGCTTTTTTTAACAAAACATTTGGGGCAATTTTGGAGAAATATGTTTTCGCTAGTGTAAAGTTGACTAATTTTGCTATTTTTTGGGGCAAAAAATCACAATTTTTTATATCAAAAAATTGAGAAAAAAACTCTAGAGTTAAAATGATCCTTGCTTTGGGTCTCACTCTACTCACTCATTCTCACTGTCTAGCTAGTCATAAAGTCCCCCAAAGTGAGAATCACTCCTTGAAACTAAGGATGAATTCCCAAATTGGTTTCTTTTCCAACCAAGTCTCACTCACCTTTTTTTTCTCATCTCTTCATGTTCTCTTGAGCATTTCTTCACAGCACCTACAGAGCTATCAACCAAGAGTTGCACCATCTCCCTCCCTCAACTCACGCAAGATGAATCAAATGGTTGGTAAGCAATTCCATCTTTTTGGCTAGAAGTAGCAATTACGAGAATTTAAAAAAACACCACAAAATACACACTGAATTTCATAGTCACATTATACATAGTGAAAGAAACACATATCATCTCAGATCATGTTTTTGAGACTCTTGCTTGTCCAAAACCCAAAACATCCAAAGGATGTAATTTTTTCTTTAATCACAAGTCAATCGACAACATTGTGAAATTAATAGAGTGTAAGGAGGAATCATCAACAAAATCTGCAATCTTCTTCATGAGGTGGGAAAATTACAAAATGCAAATTCCCAATAAGGAAATGAGGCAAAGAAATAGCTAGACAATGATGAATCCCTAGCAAGCTTTATTAAACAAAGCACTCAGCAAAGGGGGAAAGGAAGAACAAAGAGAGAGGACCCAAGTCCGAGCCAAGACCGTCAAAACCCAAAGCCTCCTAAGACATTTCTTTCTCTTTCGCGAAGGTCCATGGTGACTTTTCAACCTTGTCATATACTTCAGCCGAAAAGGAGCTGAACTTTGAACCTTTTCCAACTTAACAAATAATTCTAATATTTAATGCAAGTTGTTTTCCCCTTTCCTTTTCCTTTCTTTTCAATTTTGTGATGCAACCAAACTAACAGTCATCCAAAAAAAGATTTAACCAAATTTGGCTATGCATCACACATGAATTTTTTTAAAAAAGTTATTTTATATTTTGGCTATTTTTTGGAACTTGATATACAAAAAATGGCGATATATATTTTAAATTTTTTTTGAAATCTAGGGAATTAGGGCCATTATTTTCACAAAAATCTTTTCCATGTGTCGAAATCATATTTTTCAAATTAAAAAAATGCAACAATGCTTCCCCGAAAAAACATGGATCTAATGCCAAAAGGCTTTTAATTTTTTAATAATAAAAACATGTCAAAAAAATGAAAGTTTTTGCAACTCAAATTACTTAGCATTTAGTAATTGCTTTTTTCATGTGTCTATCTTTTCATTATGCCAAATCTTGTCCATTCAAATCCATGTGTTTTCATCTATTTTTTAATTGTTGCCATTTGTGACTAAAATTGAAGTACTACCCCGTGCCACCAAAGTAGTTGCAAGGTGTGACTAAGATAGGGTACCAACGAACATTATGCTTGTAGATGTGACTAGGTTTTGTGCATGTGGTACAAAGTGAATGAAAGCAAGATGAAAAATTAATTATTGTTAAATACGTTTAACAAAACCCAATAAAAAATGATAGCTTAATTGTTTTTGAAGCTTGTAATATGTGTTTACAATTACATATGAGAATTTTTTAGACCAAGTATTGGTGTCTTATTCACCGTGTGTTGCAACTATAAATCGAAGTTGCAACCTAACAAGGAGGTTGTTGGTAATAGGTACAAGTAGAATATAACTAGAATGTAGGTTGCTAATAGGTAAGGTGGGACTAATAATAGACTTTAAATATTAGGTAATAATTAGATTGGTATTGTCCAATTGTAACATTATAGGTCAAGGTAGGCCTTAAGTATTTTTTAAGTAACCCCTTGGTGGGCAAACCTTAGGTAGTTTTTACATAGGTTATGTGGCCTTTAGGTAGCCCTTGGGTAGGCTTAGTTGAAAGGTTTAGGGTTGATAATAAATACATGGTTAAATAGGTCAACAATATGTAAATATGTAGGTAGATATGTATGTAAATAATAAGAAAAAAAAGATAAATAGGTAGATAAATAAGTAGATAAATATATAAGTAGATACATATACATAGGTTGGTAGGTAATTAGGTAGGTGTATGAAAACATTAATTATTTATTTATTTACAACCTACCTACTTATTACTCATTTTTGTTACCTATCTATGTAAGTAGTGTTTAAGGGATATGAAATAAACATGTTCATAATAATAAGTTAAGAAAAATATTATTTTATGAAAAGTGTTGTGCATTGGTTGAAGACTTGGTCTTTCAACAAAGGGTGGAGAGGTTCAATCCATATACTTGCAACTTATATTTCAGGTGCTTAGAAAGTTAGGCTTGCTTAGCTTCAGTGGGCTATATATTTACATATTTTTTACTTGCATAATATAATTAGATGTGCATGTTTACATTAACCATCAAATTAATCAATCACTCTAGTCACAAATTGAAATGTCATCCCAATCCACATGAGAATGATGAATGAATTGACAATGTCATATAATGTTGTTTGCAATTGGTGTCATTTATGACTTGCCCAAAATGATTGAGGAGTTTCAAGGTGTAAATGTCAACTTTTTGTCTTTGTAAGGATTCCATTTGATACATGGACTTCATGTATACATATATTTTTTCATAATATCAAATTTGACAATCATTCAATTAATTTTTTGAATTGGATTTATCAATGTTAAAATCAAATGTGACCCAAACTATGATAAACATTTGAAAATTTTATATCAAGCATTGCCTTATAATAAAAAATGTACAACTTTGCTTCTAACCATGGTCACAATTTTTGAACTATTTTAATCATTAAAGATGTTTTTACAAAAAAATTCCATACAAAAATCCAAATCTAATCCTATTCAAAATAAAAGAATTTTTGAATGTTTCAACACCTTTGGACCTTCTTATGAAATAAATTAAAAATTACAAAAATTACGAAGTTGTTTGTTGAAGGGTTTTGAGTATAAAAAAAAAAGCACATTCAAGTTTATAGAACTATTTTAAATTAATATTCAACAAGTGTTATGTGTTTATAATCAGATTCTCTAAATAACAAAGAAAAAAAAGACTCCAACAAAGACTCCAAATTTACAGGATTCCAACTTCATGAATAAACAAACACAGTTTAAGATGGACAAACCCTAAACCCTAAACCTTAAATTTTTGACTGTAATGAATTCATGTTGCTCAGAAACCCTTGAAACTGATGAAGGAAGAAGAAGAAGAAGAAGAAGCTCAGATGCCTCCCTGCTAGACACTTTGTGAATGCAACAAGCCACACAGATTGCTTAGCTTCATGAGCCACCACCCTTGGAATTGGTTGTTGTTGTGATTGCTGCTTCTTCAAATCACAAGTTGCAATGAACCCTTAAACCCTAAACATGAAATGTTCCACTGTATGAAATCCAACTCATTTAGAAGCCCTTGGAATTGGTTGTTGTTGTTGCTGCTGCTGCTTCAAATCAGAACTCGCAGGGAACGCTAAACCTGAAATATTTCTCTAAAGAAATTCACCTCGTTCAGAAACACTTGGAATTGGTTGTTGTTGTTGCTGCTGCTTGAAATCAGAACTCGCAGGGAACCCTAAACCTGAAATTTTCTGCTCTAAGAAACTCACTTCATTCAGAAACCCTTTGAAATTGATGAAGGAAGAAGAAGAAGAAGAAACTCTGCATCCAGGCTGCTGCACTTTGTGAATGAAACCAACTAGCCACAGATTGCTTCATGAGTCACACCTCCCTTGGAATTGCTGGTTGTTGTTGTTCCTGCTGCTTCCCAACTTTGTGAGCAACAAACTCAACATGCCATCACCACCCAATATACTGAGTGAGTATCAAGTGTCAATCCTCTGGTACAGCTATGGACTTCACTGGGTGTCAACAATCATCCCAGCAAGGTAGCATTGGAAGAGAGCTTTTCAATGGGTTTTCGATGGATCGAGTGCCTCAACCCTTGTTTGCTTGAAGAGACTGGTCCATCAGTCCAACCTGTGTAGCTTGATTGCAGACTCTGGTATTCATTCATCAATCATGTACATGTCTTTATCCTCCTTAGCAGATCAAGACACCAAAAAAAGTAAAATTTATTTACACAAAACATTCAAAGAGCTCAAAGACAGGCTCAGATGCAATATCATGGCTCATGGGATGATGATGCTGCACATGATGATGAAGCTCAGAGCTGGAGCTTGCAGATGTGGTACAGACTTGGAAGGAATTGAGAACAGGATTGCTAATTGTGTCTGCAGAAGTCTTCCCTTGCAGCATTTTGGACATCATCATGAACATCATCAAATTGTTGTTGTTGTTGTTGTTCCTGCGACTACTATAATTACTGCTGCCTGCTGCTTGATCTGTTCTTGAAACCCTAGATTTCAGTGGCCATGTTGCAGCTGCCAAATGTGGAGAAGCTGTTGCAAGTGGAGGAGATGTCGGAGTAGAGTGTTGGTGGTACTGCCCCTGCTGCTGGTCGAATTGCTCCTGATCTTCTGCATGATGCAGATTCTCCTGCTGCAACAGGATGTTAACATTAATGCTGGCATCCCCTGAAGGTTGCAGCACAGTTTGCTTCCACTTGTGATGATGCGAGCTGGTGTCTGCCACACAGCAGCTGATCGCTCCTCCTGAACGGATCTTCTGAGCTACAGCAGCATGAGCAGAAACAGATCCTGTTGTGATCTGATCAGGCAAGAATTTTTCTGTTCCTTGGCTGCTGCACTGATCAAGATCGTCATCTTCTTGGGACGAGTCTGCAGCATCCTGTGCTGCAAAAGGCGACATGATGATCTTCAATGCTAGAACCAAACATAGAGCCCTAGTGGAGCTCAATCGGGGAGGATCACTGCAGCTGAAAATTTCCTGTGAACATCATCCTCTTGTTACTGGATTTGTCTTTCGTGATCAAGCACATATTCTAGATCAGGTCTACAGATGATGAACCGATCATGAGACTGTGAGTCTTACCAGTCACAAAAGAGCTTGCAGATCGGAAGCTTGATTGCAGATGATCAGAATTTAGACTGAATGTGTCAGTGACGCTAATGCAGCAGCAGCTGTTTAGGATCTGCTGATGATCCTGCAACAGCTCCTGCAACAACTGCTCCTGCAGTCTCTGAATCTCCTGATTGATGCAGTTTGAGCTGGTCCCGCCGGCGAGAGCATGAGTACCAGCTGCAGCTGCAGCATCCTCTACATGATCTGAGGAGAGCTCAGACGACGTCCTAGGACCTGCTGCTGCTGCACTGGTCACGTGATCCGGCTGCTGCTGCTGCAAGGTCATGGGTTGCAGCAAGGTGAGTGCGAAAGCTGCTGGCAAGGCTGCTGCTAGTCCGATATTCACACGACAGAGAGGGCAGGTGGAATGCGAGTGCAACCAAGTGTCGATGCACAATAGATGGAAAGAGTGATTGCATTTGGGAAGAATGCGCAAGGTGTCACCCTCTTGGTACTCACTCAAGCACACGGAGCAGCCCATGTTTGTACAGCCTTGTGTATTCATCAGGCCCAGCTGCTGAGGCTGCTGCTGGAGCTCAGCGCCGAAGGTGCAGGTGGGTATGCGTCCGATCAACGCTTCCTCCAACCCCATCGCATTCGGAGACCACATCTGATCCTCCATCATCACCTGCACAAAACCCCGGCCCGGCGACCCACTCATGAGAATCAAGCACAGGAGAAACAAATTTGAAGCCCACGATGCAGAGTGCGCCGAAGCGGCCCCCGAATCTTCCCAACTTCGCACAACATCAGATCTTGGTCAAGATGATGCAAGAGGGCCGAAACCCTGGACGGAGATGCAGGTTAGAATCGGTCTTAGATATACTGCACTCACAAGCGTTGCAGATGGATGTGGAGCTGCTGCTGCTGCTGCGAGTCTGGAGCCCCACCACGGCAGTACGCTGCGATTGCAATACTTGGAGAAGATTCGGTAGTAAGTGATAATGAGAAAAGCTCCTCCCAACACTCCTATCACTGCCAGCACTGCCGGGCTGAATGCATTTAGCTTGGAGATTTCATTGTTGCTGCTCACAGTTGCAGCTGCAGGGGGATTAGAGCTTGCAGAGTAGCTGCTGTTGCTGTTGCTCGAGTATAACGGATTACTATTATCCAAATGCTTGAAAATCATCTTCGAATTACTCGATGATCCGATAAAGCTTTTCTTGCGATTTTAAAGCTTTTTTCTTGCTTCCGTGGTAGAAGAACTCTACATTTCAGCTGACTTCGTCAATTGGACAAAACAGCACACCACTCGATTCACGCCGCATTCATGCGTTGTTGAATTCATATCAAATCCGTTGTAAGATTTATTCACTGCTCAAGCTGCTGCAGCTTCACGCAAATCTGCATCCAGTCTTGTATCCATGACCATCGATCTAGCTACTACGTGCATGCATGCGAAATGCGACAACTTGTATTCTTTCCTGCGGTCGCTTGTAACAACAAGCACCAAATTGACATGCGTAAAATTCCATCACAACTAAGTGATTCAGGGAAGAAAAACCTTTTTTCCAATCTCATGCAGATCTGTAAAGCACTGATCACTGGAATAAGATTGATCGATTTTATTTTTTAATTTACGAAAATTAGAACACATACTGTGACGCACATACAACACACACAGTGCACAGCCGGATCATGATCCACCACATGACATTATCAGCTTCGGCGCTACGACGACGACGACGACGAGGAGCGCAGCGGAGAGATGTAGCTGGGCTAGAACTGGGCGATCCATAAACTCCGCGATCTCTTTGAAGATCGATCCGTTGGGGAAAATGGAGCAGATCCCTGGGAGGCCGGGCGGGATCGCTCCGATTCAATCGACAAACCCGGGAATGGATAAAGAACAGCCGTGGAAAGGGAGAAAGAGAGAGAGAGAGAGCGCGCGCGAGAGAGCTCCGATGGCAGGCAACAAGCAGTCAGCTGTTTTTGGTGGTGGGGTTTTTTAGGGTTTAGGGTTATTTGGGACATTTTTGGCTTCCAAATTGGCGTGACCGATTGACACGTCCAGAGATCTGAAAGAGTCCCCAAAAAGAAAGGGCCAAAAAAACAGTTTCCAAGGAATTCAAACATACTAAGTAAGTGCAGAATCTACTGGTCCCTTTTTTTGTAACCAAATTTCCTTCTTATTTTGTGTTCAATTCAATTCCTGAACCTGTTTTTATTTTGTTTTATTTTATTTTATTTTATTTTATTAATTAATTAATTAGTAAAAAAATTTAAAAAAATTCTCATGTTTCTCCAAAAGTGGCCATCAGCACAAGAGGATTTAGCCAGATCTGGCTAAAATACAGATACAGAAGTAGAAAATCTAGGAAATCAATTATATTACTTGGCAGACCACTAGAACCTATTAGCTAAATACGGCGATTTCAAAAGAAAAAGAAGCAAAAAAAAAAAAGCCAGAAATCTGCCCAAGTCATCCAAAAATCTCTGCAATGCAATTCATAACTTTCCTCCTCAAAATATGTCGATTTTCTGGGAAATTTTCCAAAAAGTTCATTTGACCATGTTGTTATTGCTTGAGACTCGTTTTGTAGGAAAATGGAGAAAATTTGCCACCCAAAACAAACATTATCTTCTTTTCTTTCTTTTCTTTTAATTTAACGTCAATACCCGGACCAGAGAGATCCATTTGACGACAATTATCTAGTTGGTTTGAGCAAAACACTCCTGTCGTCTAGGCAAGAAACTAAGTACAAAGTTACCGCTTTCTGATTAGCCGAATGCATCAATTCAGGTAGTAAGTTGCACGGTGTCAACTAGTTCCCTAGCTGTTGACCAAACTTGCACCGAATTTCATGGTGAGCTGGGCACACTAACAACAGGTGGTCTTCATCCTCAACAGCTCCTAGGGGACATAGGCGACAAACCCTATCTCTCCTCGGTACACTCTCAGGCTTTGCATGCCTACCACACTCTACCTCCAAACGATGGTTTGAACATCTGAACCTTGACAAAGATTGCCTGAACTGAACATTTGTGATCGCTTGCAAATAACTCTGATGTGCATATGAGTACCCAGATTCTGTTGTACAGCTCGTGTTCATCAACTGGTATGTACGTAATCTGCTAATTCTGGCTCTGGCATGTTCACCATAAATGGATTTTAAATAAGAAGCATGTGCACTTGCTACAGCACACATGACATTAGTATATAGAACCCCAACCCCTTGGTCGTCAAGCCACAACTGCACGTACCGAAGCCAACATTGTTGGTTATCATTGAGCACATTGAGCATCTGGAGCTGGGTCTGGTAGGCACAGTACAACAGACGATCTGGTGTGGACTCCCGTAGTTTATCATAATACTTGAGAGTTTGTTGCCACCAGAAATACTCCAATGGATACCTTCCAAACTCCCCCAACACAGCAAAAGTGCTTGTTGTTTTATTGACCCCTAATATTCCTCTTAGGAACATTC
>Ga0116229_10011895_pt1 | contig 12706 bp, 12 predicted proteins | sample S1TSphgellanicum_3_FD_87313 | JGI IMG/M metagenome (GOLD analysis project Ga0116229, IMG submission 87313) | Host-associated microbial communities from peat moss isolated from Minnesota, USA - S1T2_Fc - Sphagnum magellanicum MG | ecosystem: Host-associated > Plants > Peat moss > Unclassified...
TGGCTAACCCACAACCATACATTTGACACAAACCAACACAACAGGTTGCCATGGCTTGCAATTTTCTTGCAACAAATTTGAATCACTAAATTTTTGTAAAAAACATTTTGTTTGCTTCAACTCTATTTACAAAACATGATTCTTTGCATGAAACAAATTAGGAAACTGATTTCCTTTCCATGCTTGCAATAAAGTTGTTGTGGGTTGCATTAGTCCTTTGTTTTGTCATGTTTAACTGTTTGTAAAACCTTTGTTTCTCTTAGTTTTGACATCCAACATAGATTTTGCCACAAGAATCATATTGACATGAAGGCTTCCATTTGGCCTAGATTCCAATTTGCCCTAGGGTTGAAAAGAATTTCTAATTGCATTTCACATTTAGCCCAAATTCTAATCTTGCAAAGTCTTCTTTAAAAATTAAGGGACAGAACCAAAGTGACAAATCAATTGTGGGACTAAAGAATTTCATTATTGCAATGGCATGCAAAGATGACAAAGTTATTGCGGATGTTGCAAGTACAGAGACATTGCAAAATGAATCATTTCTTGCTTCAAGGGAAAGGGATTTAATTCAAGCTTTAAAGGAGACAATGCAATCTCCTCCTCCTAGACCATTTCAAAAGCACGATATCAAGTGGGTTCCTCATGTCACAACCAAGCATGGCCTCTATAACCACATTGAAATTGCGATCATTCCATGGGATTAGCTTGAGGATTTTGTCCAAGGGGAATAAAATTACCTTGAATTCCCTTGCAAATTACAAGGATAAAAGAACACAAAATTTATAATCCTCCAAACACATTGACCACCCTAAAGCAAATTTTACAACATTTGTTTATAGGTGCTATTTTATCTTTAAGGTTATCCTTTTTCAAAGTAATGCATTGTTTTACAGTTGTTTGTTGCCATTCATTGTCATTTTCACATCTAGGTTTTGAATGTTCCATATGTGAAGGTCTCTGTTTTTTAGGCCCCAAGTTGAAATGACCTCGATATTTTTCGGATGCGAAACAACATTGCACCATTGTGTAAAATTTAGCAACATTTGGAAGCATTTGGTTTTGAGCTATTAGTTGGTAAACTTTACAATCCCTTTCCAATTTTTCCACCCATAACAATTTCCAATGTCTAATGTACCTCACATCTTTTCATGATCTAACATTATTTTTAATTTTTTCTATACTACAGTTTTCATTTATTATTTCCAAAGTGAAGCATTTCCCACATTTTTTGCCTTATATCTTACTTTCATATGGGTTATGATGTCCTCCAACGTTTTATGTTATACTACCCTACACCTTAATTTCATATGGGGTGTGATGTCATGCCCTAGAAGTTTGTTTCATGTGGGGTCTAATGTCATATCATAAACCTTACTTTCTTATGGGGTCTAATTGTTAATTTGATTCACCAATGCAACTTTTGGACTATTCACATAAAGTCAATTTGGGCATTTTTTTATATTCTTATCATTGGTAGGATATTTAAAGCCATTGTCTTTGTTTTGCAAATACTCTTGCAACTTTGGACTAGAAGATAGAACCAACGTTTTGGCTACAAACATGCAAAAGCTTATCTTGTCATTATGAGAAAAAAAATGTTTTGTAACTGGCCTTACAATTCAATTTTTAAGTTGCAAAGGACATTTGCAACTCAGTGTATTTGTACATTGTGAGTGCTAATGAACAAGTTGCATGAATTAAAAAATTACAACTCACCATATATATGGTATAACTCATTGTAACTCAATTGCAACTCATTTTCAATTCATTTTCAACTATTATGCAACTTCATTATAATTGCACCCATGATGTCATGTCAACATCATTGATTGTCATTCATCTATTAAAATTTGACATGTGGCACTATGAAAATTTTTGGACATAAAAATGATTTTCTTTTTGAAATATTGAAATCCATCCTTCATTATGATTGTTAATGATGGTTTGAAATTGTGACACATGGCACAATAAGAAACTACCACATGCCATATTCATTATATTTCGGAATAAATAAATGAATATAAATATTTATTTTAGTAGCTAGGTAGGTCATAAATAACCATAGGTAGGTAGATTGGTAGGTTTTAAGACCTAAATACCTATGTATTTACCTAGTACCTACCTACCTACATAGGTAAGTAGAAAATAGGACCTACTTACTTACATAGGTGAATAAGTAGGTAGAAAAGCACAAGACTAAATGAACTAAATAATAACCATGAAATTTATTTTTAATTTTATGTTTTGCTTTTAAATTAATATTTTTTGAGCTCATCCCAAAATGGCACTTGTATTTTAATATGAGAGTATGAGAAAACAAGCATTTCCTATATAGAAAAATGTTTTGTAAGATGGAAAGCTTATTTCTCTTTTTGTTATTTTTTCATTATTCATTTTCCTTTACATTTCAAAGATGATTTTTAAAGCTTGAGGTAGCATTCCCATAACATTTTAAACCATTCAAAATGAAACACATATGATGAATATATAAATAACTAATGAACATGTATTTTTATTAAGTTATAAATAGTTATATTATAGTCATCACATAGTTGAATAGTAGTACTTTAGTAATGGCACGCTAATAACTATATTAATTGTATCAATGGAAATCATAATCAAAAACTAATTACAAATGTATCACATAATGGGTGGTAGAAATGTGGACACGTGGCATGATCGCATGTATGTAGATTATAACTAGTTATAACATAGTTGTTGCTTCAATGACACATTTACAATAATTCTAAAGTAGTTGCCACATGTAATTACAATGTAACTTTTGAAAAAGTCAAACATGGTTGAATACATATGTATGTACAATGTCTATAAATTATTGTAAAAAAGACCCATTTTCAACTCACTTGCAACTATAATACAACTAACTAATTTTTTGGACATGGCAATTTATTTATTAATACATTGTTTTTCTAGGGGGATAATTGCACACTAATTGTATTACCCAAAAGATAATTGCACAATAGTTATATATGATTATTTTTTTGATTTTTAATCACAAGGTAATATGGTTTTGATGGACGTGATTTCTCATAATGTCAACATTCACAACCCAAATTTCAAATTGGGAAAACAATGTCAAGTATGTTCCAACAAGGTTGTCAAAAAACATTCATTTCCAAACAACCATATCTAGACCCAAATCTTTGTTAGCTGGTATGTTTACATGAAGAACATAAGAACAAACAAGGCCAAATATACTAGGGGAAATATTTACTTGGATAACAGAATGCCTTGGGATCTCAATTATCAATTGGTATGAAAGCACATTTAATGGGACTTATAAGGCAAGGCCTTTTTCTTGCTCAAGTAATGGTTCATCACAAAACCTACGTTAAAAAGGCATTGAACAATGAACTTATGACTTGTGACACTTTTGTGCTCCCATGTGATGTTAGAAACTTGGCAAAGAAAAAAGTTGATGAATTATGGCATAAACACCCCAAGGATCCCATCAATGTCAGAATGTGGGTTTTGGAAAACCCTAATTCAATTTTTTATTATGTCCAACATGCCTTTTTGGACTTAAATCTACTAAACCAAGATGACACACCATTCACACTCGGAATTCAAACTCCATGGTAATTTGAAATGATGGAAATTTTTGGAGACTAAAGCCCAGTTTCATTTGATGTAACCTTTGGAACGAATCAGAACAAGGTATGCCTTTTTCTTCAATTGAATGAAGTGTAGTGACAAGATCATTGTTTATGAATGCATGACATAATATTTGTTCCATGTTATTTGCAATACCTTTTGTATACCTTGATGGTGTTTAATAAATGGCAGAATGGCATACTAGTTGCTTTCATTATCATTGGAAAAAATAAGGAGAATGACCTACACCCAATTTTCTAAGCATTATCAAAATGCCTTTCAATCAATTGGATGCCCATGTTATCATTGTGGATAATGCGTAAAATCAATGTCGTAAGGCAAGAAATTATGGGTTCAACAATTTCACACCCACAATTTTCCTTGTGCTACAAATCAAAGATCTTTGATATTTACTTTCATTCCATCCCATGTTGAAGGATATTTGTTTATGAGCCCAAACATCATAGTTTTATTTTCAAGCTTGCATTTGCGACAACATTTGGCCTGGAGCTAAAGTGTTTTTGTGCCTATGGCATGTCCACAAAACATCAACTAATAATGCAGTCAAGAAAATTACTAGTGCAGAGGAAAGGTCAAGAGTTTTATCTACTCCTGGAAGCATCATGTATTCTTGAGATTGTCCATTTCATGCAAAACCTATCTTATGGGTAGAACAACTTGAGTTGTTAGCAACTAATTACCTTGATTTAGATTGCTTTTGTGAATACTTGAAAGAACATTGGTTACAAAAAGAAGGGATGTGGTGCATTGGAAATCAAAACATCCCCCATGTAAGACAAAACACCGATGCAGTTGTGAAATCATTTCACAACAACATGAAGCAAATTTTGTATTCTTCCCAAGAAAGGCTTAAAGGATGTAGGATGGATTGGCTCATCTACAATCTTGTTGGTGATGTTTTAACTCACTATTGGTACGGGGTGCATTGCAAAATTTTCAATTATGTGAGGAAAAAAAACAAGAAAACATTATTGCAAGTGCCCTCTTGTGAATTCATGACATTCTAGACACAAATGTCCTATTATGCTTATGGGGAGGACATTGCATTTGTGGCATCCACCAACCACTTGGGAAAAGTGTGGACCGTACATGCCTTAACTTCAAAATGTTTGCAATATGATTGCCCCCTTGTAGCATAAGGCATTATTTGTAAGCATGTCATGAAAGTTTTCAAAATGTTTCATTTAAACACCATGGATGGTTCAATTGTTAGAAAGACCGGTACTTTGCACAAGGTCATGCAAAGTGGTGCAATTCTAAACAAAATAGTCCTAAATGCGGGCTTGGAGACAATGACACCAAAAATGACGATCCCAATGACAAACAACCTACACAAAAAATTAGCTTGGAATTCAAAGATCATCTTACATCCACAATAGATGAAGATGTAATTGATGTCATCAACAAGGTGTTTTCTAACCTTAAAGCCATGACCTCGGAATTTCCAACCTTGCAATTACATTTGTTTTTAGCATTGAGAATTTTGAAAGGCAAACATTAAAACATGTTAGCGTGGGGTGTTGCCAACTTGGCACACCTAACTACCACAACCTTATTCCCATGTGCAATAGGTGACAATGCATTGAAAAGGCATAAAAGATTGCTTGAATCCCTTGCCCAAAAACACAACCATCTTAAGGATAAAACAATAAAGCATAGGCGCATTTTAAATGTGGTACCCCAAGTTGGGGTCAATTTTGTGTTTATTTTGTGATTTGTTGGGGTTTGTTTGTGTACCAAGTAATGTCTATTGGAATCTAAAAACAATTTAAACATTAGCTACATCTCTACATGATTTAGTTAGATGCTTCATATCTGGCTTTCAACATTTTCACAATAATTATGTTTATGGAATCAAATATTGGATTTCTACATTTTCTATGGGACATTGTACAAGGAATTATAGGAATATCTAATAGACATTATTGTCACAAATTATGTAATAACACATTGTAGACATAATCAATGATCTATGGTTTTTACTTGGGGGTTTAAATGTATGTTTAATCTAGGAATATATTATTGTAGATTGAAAGTGTTATATTGTGTGGTGGATGCAATTGTGGCAAACAAATTATGCTCAATGAATTTAATCCATTTATTTTATGCATGTTGTTGTTCAATTGTACCATTCACAACTTATTGCAATACACCCAATGAATATGTGGCTTACATCATGAATGCCACATTATAACTCACCGAGATAACAACCTATACATACACTTCAAAACCATGTGGCCAACTTGGAAACCAACAATGTAACACTAATCCAATAACAATGTAATGCAAAGATTTGGACATCACACATGTAACTTGGAAACCAACAATGCAACAACAACTACAACTTAACATCCTTCGATTTAAACAGTCCATATAATGGCCATAATATATAACTTACGTCTATTATCTACAATGTGTCATTATCATACATTGACTAGAAATCCCACAAAACATTTGGACCTACATACTAAAATAATACAAGTATAAAGTGTTGAAGCTACAGTGCAACCAAAATCTACTAACACAAAAAAACCAAAACATATGCTAGGTCCTTTTTATATATGATTTGTTTTTTGAAAAGCATAGTAACCAAGCTTCCTTGTTTTGCCACTTTGTCGTTTTCATATTACATTATGAAACTATGTTGAAATTAATTGTACATTTTTAGTGTGCAAGTCCAATTGAACCCTCGACCTAATTTTTATGACCTTGATGGCATTTAAGATTGTAAATCACAATGTGTCTTGTGTTTGAATAGTTGCAACCTTCGAGAACATGTTCGGTATTGCTTGCATTCACCAAACCTAGTAGGTTAGGTTGCACTATAAAATGGGTTATAATCACATACAAATCATCTACCAAAATCTCAAACATACACATACCTAAATGTTATCAAATTGATTCATAGACTTCCAAGAACTGGTTATGAACTTCATAACATAAAACCCGCATTCCTAGTCTAACTCTTGTTGTAGTCCATCTAGCCACACCTAAAAATTGTTTATTATGGCCCACTTCCAAGTAGCAATCCAAGACATGGGACCTTGTTTGACAACCCATAGTTTGGTAAAAAAACCAATGCACCAATGTAGATGGGAAGATGTTTTCAATCTTTAGAGGGTCATAGTGTACGAATTGTTCTTCATTCATTATAATCACATTCTAGTGGTTGGCATACTATAGTGGGATTATGAGGTTCTTGACATAAAGTGGGATTTCCAGTTTCCTTTAGATAAATTGTAGTACAATTTGTTCTAATTCCCTTCTTGCTTTGGTCTAATTTTTTACAATGTCTTAAAGGTGAAGATGTGTGATGTACATTTGCTATGAATCAATATGCATCACACCAAAACATGTTTTTTACGACGGTTCCTATTCAATTATAGTCATTTAAAAAATTATTTAAAAAGTCATTTATGCCATTGTAGCCAAATAGGACACATTATACAAAATACATGTTTTGGCATGGTGATGAAAGTGTGAGAACCACAACTTGGAAAAATCCATGGCGTTTGTGCTTGGGTGTATAGTGGGGTTGTCGAGAAGGGAAATATCCACATCAAGCCTCAATTTCATATAATGTTGTTGGATTTGAAACAAAAGTGCTACCTCCTTGGTATTCCTTTTGCTAATAATGAATTCATGCACAAATGATGCCATATTGTAAACAACAAAACATCTTGTAAAACATTATTTTTGTCAAACACCCTAAATTTGATACTGTTAGAAATAACAAACCTTGTAACACATAGTCTCCCAAATAAAAAAATTCCAATGTCATTATCATTTGGCAACATTTACAAGGTAGAATAGTTGGTGGGCTGGTTGAGAGCTTTTGTTTTTTCTTGTTTTCTCCCTTTTCCTCTGGTAATTGCCTCCATTCCTATAATAACTCCTTGGGCAAGTTCCACTATGATATTGAAGTTGGGGATGGGATGCATGGGGCTATGTTCAATTTGTTTTGGAAGGCACAATCTTAGAGAGAGGGAAGGTGTCATAATGAAAGATTGCAAATCAAGAGGGAGGTGGGCTATATGGACTAAAGTAACTAGGCTTGGATTAAACACATAAGATTGTAATAAATCAATTTCCTTTGTTTTTTTTTTCCACACATGATTAGATGGAATAGGCACATTTTCATTGGATTGTTGAGGATGTTGGTGATCAATTTTAAATCAATAGGTAGCAACCCTTGTGCTTGCTCTTTAGCTTCACTTGAAAAACTCCTTCTTCGAACATTTTATTTTTTTGGTTAGAAATTGAATCCAAGCGAATAACACGTATGCTAACAAAAACAACAAACATAAAGGTAGACCAAATCAACAAGGACAATATATATTTTTGCAATAATATGGAAACATACCCAAGTTAATGATGTTGTCAACTATTGGAATAATAATAGACACATCAATGTTGCCAATTATTTGTTGACCATCATTAGGAATGTGTTTAATAGGGAGGAATTGAACTTTGTCACAAGTTTTGTCACATTTGTAATAACAATTTTGGGGTCTTTGGCCTTGCCCAATTTCACCATGATGTTTTATAACTAATAATCACAAAGTTTTGCGAGATTATTTTTGCATCTTCTCGAAATGAGATATAGTACAATCTCCTCCTCCAAGTTGACCTTCCCAATAAACAACTAGCAAATGTCTATGTCCTCTTTAAGCAGCAAAACATTTTTAACAACATGCACATAATGAGAATAAATGCATATTCGCAATCTTAATGATGCACCCCCAAACTCCGTGTAGATTCAACTGTGAGTCCAAATATGAAAACATTGAAAGGATTAAGAGTTGCAGTACGTTCCCTGGCTTGTAGCATTTCGGGGTTAGAAGGGTGTGCTGGAGCTCTGGGATGGGGATTAGGACGATTGACAAGTGGGTCAATTATTCACACAAACTTGCACAAATCAAACAACAAGTTTGTTAATGCATAGTTAGAGAGTGCATAATTTGAACACTTTTGGTGCATGGATGAGTTATGGGCAAACACAAATTCATAATATTCACCAGGGCCTAGACTTGGGGGAAATCACCACCTTCCCCCTTATAGTATTCTTTGTGCATGGCCATGGGGCCTACACCCAAATGTCATTTTGTCTCGGGACTCCCATTTTGTTTTTGTCTCGAAATTCCTAAAATTAAAACTTCTATAACTTTGAAGGCCCATAACTTCTTTTGTAGACCTTTGATTAAGGTAAGTTGTAGCCCTTGTCAAGAGCTTTCCAATGGTATGTTGCATGCCACCTAAACATAAGTAAATCAGGGCGATTCCCGACTTTTAGTGGTCGGGAGTGCACTTTGACTCGCGACCCCTCATTTGGCCATAACTTATGTTTTAAGTACCCAAATGGGTCATGTGAGCCCATTTTAGACATCTAAGTTCCAAGAGTTTTTTCGATAATATAAGGAACTTTTCAATCCTATAAGTTTTGACCTTTGCAATTGTCCTTTGAAAATTTGGAAGTCCATTAGGATTCAATTCCCAAAGTGGGAGCTCATTTAAGAGTGTGGGGGTTCATTCCCTTTCACTTTCCTACACTCCTGGGAGCATGAAAATGTGACTCTTGGGCTTCATTCTTGGCTCACACCTTTGCAAACCCTTGCTTTGGTCACGAACCCAAGGCTAGGTTTGCGACACTTGACAATCCTAATAACAAAAAAAACAAAAAAAAACCTTTTAAGAATAAGAAAAGGAAAAATAGGTCCTTATTGTGGTCACCTAGTCAAGGAGATGGTGTTGGTCAAAAGACAATGTGCCATTGCACCGCATGTCTTCCAACAACTTCACCTATCTAACATGATGAATGTTAGCAATTGCTCTATGGGTAATCTTGTAGGTGAAATTGTAAATTTTTCTATGATAATATGTTGATGCTCATGGTCAAAACCTATAAGCCCCAACAAATCATGCCAAGATGAAAAAACATCTTTGTGACTTTGATGAATCTTGGGAAACCATGTAACCCCATAATTAAACACATTTTGAACCACAACTTTAAGCAAATAGAAGGAGCCATATCATGAGCGAAATGTAAGATGTTGTGTTTAGTTAAACCACGAATAGGATGAGCGAATGGATGCAAGTTGTGGACCTAGAAAGTTCAAGGAATGTGATAATTATAAAAACATTTGCCAACACATAAACTGTTGAAGTCATAACCTGCTCAAGAATATACAACATGGGCATAATGTATTCATGGTGGGCACCTCCCATAAAATGATCTACAAAACATTTTGAAAGCCCAAACAATGTGAGGGCATTCATAATCCAAGGAAAAAAAAAATGTTTCCTTTTCTAATTCTACCAATACAACCCCTATTTAGTGTGGTACCATGGGCATTGTGGACCTAATGCCACATGTGCCACTTGTAGACACAATATAAAGGTGACCAACCCCACATTTAAAAAATAAAATAAAATGAAACCTACATGCAGATCAATAAACCATTGATGTACATAATATAAAGATGACGTATGTTATTAATGGTTGGATTGTGTTAGGATGTGTGATCCAAGATGGCTATTAATAAAACATGCAGTGGTAATAAATACAATACCCAATAGATAAAACAATCGCATCGTGAAATTTACTTTCTCATCAAAAGCATGAAGTTGTTATAAAACATATTCAATTTTTTCTTTTTGATGTCAATGAAGCACTCGTTTTCTTTGCTTCATACTTTTTCTTCAAAGTTAAGGTATTGTAGGTAATCCTTTAGACCTTTGATTTCCCAAAATCTCTCCATTATTTTCTCTTCGACCCCATTGGATGTCAAAGTAACTAAACAACTTTTCATAATAGCCTTTGTCTGAGGATTTCTGTCAATACCTCCATTTTCCTAAAACATGATGTAGAAGTTAATTAACACATGAAGAAACCAAATGCAACATTGCATTGTAAAAAATGGTTGGAAAAATTGATTAAACATGCATGGATGGTAGATATAAACTTATAGTAGGATATATATACCATTGCCCAAATACATCAACAAGACTATTGTGTAAAAATTCTATTGTTTCCATGCCTACAAAGATTGCCATGCATTCTTTGGGATCTTGCAGAAAAATCATGTCCATAATTGTGTCTATTTTTAACAACAAGAAAACAACCCATTCATTAACATTTCTTTTGGAAAAGGAGGCAGTTCATAATCACCTTTTATTGTGAATGTCTTTGTAGTGGCTAATACTCCTTACTTCCATTTTAGCTCTGCTCAAATCCATTGGATTTCATTGTGGATTTGTAGTAGTTTGGGAACCAAAGAATGGTGTGACAATTTTAGTTTGGTTAGGGATTTTTGCCTTCTCTTTGGGAGCATGTTGTACATAAGAGTTGTTCCTATAAATGGAGAGTTTAGTGACATTTGGTTACTTACCTTTGTTTTTATGTGGAGTAAAAAGAAATCATCATCATTATTAATGATAAATGTTTTATTTAACATGTATAAGTTGTGGAGGTGGCATAACATGTGATTCCCCACATCTCAGATTAGGTGCAACTCGTTTAAGAGGAAAATTTACTTCATTTAAAACATGACACTTGTTTCGACAAGGTATGATCTTCCCAAACTTCACACTTGACCTAATTATTTCCTTTGTTTCACGCTTGTTTCAAGTCAGTTACATCTTCAAGAGCTCCTTCCCCTTGTAAGAAGGGCATTGGTTCATCATTTTGTGATAAGAAAAAATGTTTTTATTTTTCATGCAAACCTTGTAGAACTTACATTAAAAGGAAGGCCGATTGCAAATAGGGTTGCCATGTTATTTATAATCAAAATGTGTTTCCATTACAAGTTCTTCATATTCATCTTCAAGACACAAGGCCACACATGTTTTTTTATTTTGTTGTATGTTACATTTATAGATTCTAGTCTTGTCGGATGGACCTCCAAAAACCTGCACATGATCATGCCATAATTGAAAACACAACAACAAAATCCCAACTTCAATATGCAATTTTGTGATAATCAACAAATTGTAACATTTTTTTGTGACAAGCTATTTATTAGGATAATTCAATTAACCACAACACATGGCAAAACAACTGTTGTAAACATGATTATACAAATGTTCTGCAACTACAATTTGAATGGAATAGTGACTAAAAAAGAAATAGATCAAAAAATAATTACAAAATTACCATAGAACTTTTACCAATATTAACCCACAAATAATACTTTCATTGTGAAATGAAGAACAATTTCAATGTGCATTACCTTCACAAAATTCTTTACAATTGATCTGTAGTTCTATAATATTTAACACACTACAACATAATTGGTTTTTTGGCAAACACCATAAGATTAAATTTGCGTTTAATGGCTGATTTTTAAAAAATGTCTTTTTTGTTTGATATCCACCTTATAATGGAGAAAAAAATTGACAAAAAAATTGGGAAAGGTGGAAATAACAAGTGAAAACTAGCACATATTAAAGTTGTTATGTTTGGTCATTTGATGTCAACAATTCTGTTTTTTAGGGTTTGATTGTGGTAGATCATATGGAAGAAGACAAACAACAAAAAGCACGTACGCACACACAAAACATCAAACAACAATAGACTAGCACATAAAGAATGGTATAAAAACAAGGAGGAACAAAGCTTTAGTGAGGAACATAACCCAAAACCCATCCTATAGGCGCATTAAAGATAGTGTCGATATATCGATGATGCTCAAGTAGTTGAATCATGTAAGGATCCTCCTATGCATGTATGGGCAGCACCTCCTGAACCAAGTGGCCTCTGTTGGTGACCCCTGTCACTGGCATTGTGTGTGTTTCAAGTTTTGATATGTTTCCTTGGTCTTCTTTTACACTATAAAATTTTTCAGAATTGTCGACATCTTCCATAATGTTGATAGTCAGAGCAAGACAACTTCGATCAATTGTGATACCGCTAGGTGCAAGGGATGAAAGTTTCTTTGTCTAATAGCATTCACATCACATAAAAGCTCTCCTTGTAAATGACTCCATCGCTGTAAACAAACCCAAAACGTACCAAGAAAATAATGCAGAAAAACATTAAAGAACGTACCAAGAAAATAATGCAGAAAAA
>Ga0116229_10011896_pt1 | contig 12706 bp, 5 predicted proteins | sample S1TSphgellanicum_3_FD_87313 | JGI IMG/M metagenome (GOLD analysis project Ga0116229, IMG submission 87313) | Host-associated microbial communities from peat moss isolated from Minnesota, USA - S1T2_Fc - Sphagnum magellanicum MG | ecosystem: Host-associated > Plants > Peat moss > Unclassified...
AACGGTCCATCCCACCCCATGTGTAACTTCCCAGCTCACCACTTTTACCCCAACACGATACTTACCCCTGAAAAACATCATTCCACCCATCCGATTCCCGATCCAACGCTCCTAACTCACTTTATCACATCTTTATTCCTTCCCCCCCCCCAGGGTAACTTAAAGTAAGTTAAAGTAAGATAAAGACAGACGGACTGACAGACGCGATCGATGGCTGGAGTGTGTCTCTCCGCCACCACGACCCGCAGCGCCAAAATTATACAGAGGCCGGTTCTGCCATAGAATGCTTTTGCAGCAGAATTGTCGTGTCAGACAGACGCACGCACAAACTAAGCGAATTAATATATAAGATGTGAACCCACAACCTTTAAAATTCCAAAGTAAACTTAAAACTCTAAAAGGAATAACTTTTAAAAGGTAAAAGTTGTTGCTGGTTTCTGATTCACCCATCTGGTGGTTACTGGTTGGACAAGATTATTTATAGCTTGGTGGCTACAGTTAGGAGTACGGCCTGCAAAATAGAAAATGAGAGATGTACAGAAGATTATTTTAATTTGATAGTTAACGTAGGTGTGAGGATGACGCCATTGGGGTTTCAGTTTGTCCAACTGTGACACGTATACTGATTCTACTTGTAAGAATAAAACCAAGGACTGAAGAATATCTGTTCATGAAATCAACGTGGTATAATCCCATTTCTTGAAAAGAGCTGATGAGTATGTTCTGAAAACAAGCAGCTCAATGAGTACTATTTCTACCCTTTATGACACGTTAACAAGGTCTATTTCTTGCTAACCCAGCATGATTGTTAACCCAGATGACAGGTTTCATTATACCATCTTTTGCTCATCCAAAACAAGTGCTTTACTTGAATGCACACATGAGCAGATCATGTATTGGAGTTTTTTCTGTTGCATACGGGGATTACGAAGGACCTGGAATTGCTATCAGGAAATGTTTGAGTCGTGACTCACTTGCATAGTTGAATATCAACGGCTGCCCATGAGACCCAAGCTCAGAGTACATTTTTACTCCGGCAATTGCCAATATCATATATGGTTCAAGCCAGCAGTACATTTAATGATTAGCACATATACCTTACCTGATCATTGGCCAGTAAAAAATTTCAGGAATCCAGAAGCAGTATAACTTTACTTTGTCAAAAAAATATTTCTGGAGTGTGAGTTTTTTGGAGATCTTTATGATTATGGGTGAAAATAGCATTTACATGGTGAGGACCTGGTAGCAACTTGGTGATGAAGTTCACAATGCACCCAGGCCTCTTTCCTTGGCTCTTTTTCTTTTGCTTTAAATGGTTTTTCTGGGGATGATACTCTACTGGGTCATCTTGATGGTGCACCATTGTCAACAAAGAGGAACTCTGAAGCTGGAATGTATTCAGTTCTCTTTTAGGGGTGATGGGAGATGACAATCTTACCAGCATTCATCTGGCTTCATCCAGGTTTGTTGATGATACCTCAGATGTCTGTTGCACCCAGAAATGGGTGTGTAATCAGCTCAGTCAAGTGTTGACACCCAGGCTTGAAGGATCCTTTACTTCCAAAGACAAAAGAGCAAGAAAAAAGGGATATATGCCAGGAAATGTTGCAATATTGTCAATGACATACATTGATGATATCTTACAATAAGGATGCAACATGAATGTAGCACATGGATGGTATTGTAGCCAAAAGAGAGGGTACTATTATATGTCGACACCATGATGCAACTTTAAATGACAATTGGTAACTATTGAATGTTCCAGAATGCAACTGGGATTATTGAAAGAGTAGACCCTTCTCTATCATCTTCCTAATCTCTCAACCACTCACACACTAAGACAATTTTAATCTATGGGCCTCAAGGAATAAAACACTCCAATCTTTTTTCAAAAGCCCACTGGTCCTTGCTATGGTAGTTCATACTTCACAAAACACATCCTTGACACTGACTATATACAAGAAATAACAAATAGTATTTTCTTTCCTGCAACAACATTCAGCTGTAAAAGTTGGATAGAGGAATAAACATCTTTGAACAAATCATCATAGAAAAGTCCCTCCTATCAAACCCATATTTGTCCACAATATCCCATTTTCCCTTTGGAGCTCCGACAACAATGCAAGTATTCTCTTCTAGAAACATGAAACATGGCCATTTCCCTCAAAGATACCCAATGTCTAAACACAATTGAAACATGTCATTTAGATTGTTAATGAAATCCTAGATTTTTTCATCATTTTCTTTGAAATAACCTTTAAAATAAACTTCTAAACCTATTTCTTTTGAGGTTCATGATGCAATGGAAAGGCGAATGCATGCTATGGTGTAGACAAAAAGTTATCATAGTTTGACAATTTTCAATACCAATGGAACTTTGATATATCATGGTGGGTGTTTGGAAAACATTTTGCAACTAAAATTTTCAATTAATGGTGGTTTGCATCCCGACATATCATTGTATCATGAAATTCGAACAAATATGAACAAATTAATTATTAGTTGGAGTACATTTTCATTTTGCAACAACCCTATCACAATGGTACAATTGTAAAACAGGACTATGAAAAACTAGATTTAATGGAATTTTATCCATAAAAATTTTCACATGTAAAAAGACAATTGTGAAGAATATTTTTCACCAAAATCTTCAATTTCTTTTCAAGTTGTCAAGTTTATATCATATTTTTTAAAACATTTGTTAATACATTAAGTTATAATAATGATGATGATTGTGATATTTTTAAATTTAAAATGTTATTCCATTGAAAATGTAGTTAGGCTAAGTGTTGTTTTTACCATTTTACATAAAAAGAATGGTTTTCAAAATTAATAAAAAAATGATAATATGTTGTCAAGTAAAGGTTTTTAATCAATGTTTATAAAAGTATTGATGTGTTTTTACATAATGATAAAACTACCAATAAATTGCATATTGATGGGTTGAATAATTTATTTCATATTTGAAGCTCAAATTAACTACATGTGATCTCTAAAAAATTTCAAAACAAGTGAAATCTTACATGTTACTACTTTTTATATTATATGTAGTCTCAGATTTCCCTAAAATTATTTACATTGTATTATACATCTACCTGAAACAACAAAGCTCCCCCAAAAAAACAATATTTTATAATAGGGCATTTTCCCCCAACCACACAAAATAGAAATTCATTACACACATTGGCATTCAATGTTCGCAAACTTTCTAAAACACAAAACCTGAGTAAGGTATTTAATTTCTTTTTTAGAACAAATAGAACCCATTAGCCCAAGCAAACTTCCACTTCTCATAATTCGAACTCTTCCAATTTCCCACCACCACAAAATCCATTGAACTAATCAGTCTCAAAGCTTCACAATTTATCATGAAGAACAAACTATAACAATGATAAACTTGTGAACTTACAAATGAAACAAGTAGATTGAGCACCTGCATTTCCTCTATTTGCATGAATGTAGACATTTGCAAGCATAATGCAAAACAAATAAAGTGTCAACTACTTGGAACAAACATAACCACCATACTAATGAGTGTTCAAATTAAATGTTGATTTAAGGTAATCCTTGTGATCTTTTTCATCTTTTTGCTTTAATGTTCATTTTAAGTCACATATGTAGCCACTCCTATCATAGAAAATCTATGTCCACATAGATTGACACTTCAAGGCATATGATGGTATAACTACAAATCTTGTTTAGTTTTTCGCCAAGTTTGTCCATCATTGCCCTTGATAATGCAAATTCTTGGTCCATCATCCTCTTCGTGCTACCCTTACCCATCTTTGTACCCATCAAATACGTAAGGCCTTTCCCAATTTGCTAAAAGAAATTTCTTTTTACCTAGCTTACATATCTTCAACCATATTTCTTCTCCAAAAGAATGAAACATAATGCGTCATTTCTTAGTAACATATGTTATTGTATGTTTATTTTGGGCCTATTTCACATTCTCCAACAAAGATTCATGGAGTTGAGCCACAATTAGCTTCATCTTGTTGACCATTTGTACTACCAAATCTTAAGGTTTGACTTGATCATCAATCACTTGTGTTAAATTACTTAAGTGATTATTGATTGTTCATTTTAAAGTCCTCCCTATTAAAATCATTCAAGGTGAATATTTGGTACTTGCTTGAATACCATAACAATATCCAAACAAAATCCTTGGAACTTGAACATCTTATCCTTAGATGTTGGTAACTAAAAAAAATTTAAGTCCATGTTTTTCTTAATCATTATTTGCACCATCCCATTGCAACACAACAATTATGGAAGAATGAACTATTTAGTGACTCCAGAAATTTTGCACATCATTTCAAATTATACCATCCATTCCCCACCATTGTTAATAAACACATATTTTGGAACCCCAAATCTGCAAATTATTTCTTCCTCAAAAAATTTGGCAATAGTTACAATAATGTGCTAAGTAGTTGCAAGCTATGGTGGCTCACTTTTAGTGTCTTTATGGACTTTTTGCAAAGTGTACTCTATTCAAATGCCACAAACACATTGTAAAATCATCAATTTGACCAAAATATTTATGGATTGAAAATAATTACAAAAAAAAATCTAACCAATAAATAATTATGGACTTTTGAATGACCAAATTTGGACCTTATTAAATCAAAAATCTTGGCCATTTTTTGTTGGATTGATTTTTTTTCCCCCTAACATCTAGACATGGCCAACCTTTCCTATGGACTTTATTAGTTGATTAATCACCACATGTGATATAAGGCCCATTCAACATTGGTTTTTAACTTTTTTTTCCATTCTAATGTTAAAATATGGACTTTTGGAACTAGGATTTTTACCGTTTTTGAACCACCCTAATTTACATTTACCCTACTCTTTAACAAGTTTTCCTTCACACCATTTGGAGTAATGGTCAATAGCAATTAATACATATTTGTTACCAACTTCTATCTTCAATAAATCACAAATTGGAATGCTCTTCAATTCTTCAATCCCATAACACATGTTGTTAGATTCTTTGACCATCTAGGAATGTTTGCATTCTCTAATTACTCTTTTGACCAATTCAATCTAGTCATGCCAAAGTATAATGTTTTGACTTTTGGAAAAAACACTTCTATTTGCTAAAATGGTCAATCTTTTCATGGATTGAATTCAGAATAATTTCCTTTTCCTTAGGCCTAGGTACCACCAAATTCTAAAACATTAACACATCATTTTGCTAATTGTATTTCATTACCTTACGTTTCACCCTATCTTTCTTTGAGGCTTCATAAACATCAGTATTAATGTCAAGTCAACAATTTCATGTAGTTTGCATCCTCCTAGATGTCCAAACACTTTTATGTTCTTGTAATATCTTGATTAGATTCAGGTTCAAACCATCCACTCCTTATACTCATTTCTTTATCTACTATTTGTTAAGCCTCCATCACCTTATATTCACAATCAGTAATAGAAAATTTTAGTTTTGCATGACTTGGAAACAGCCTTATAATCATTTTTTCTAGAGTAAGTTCTTGCTCCTACAACAATTTACCTTATTAATTTCTTTTTGTTGTATTTCGTAATATTTCATTTGATGTTTTTAACAAAATGAATACACTTGGTACCCCATGAAATTTGGGTTTGTAACTCAAAAACCTAAACCTATTTTTTATTGTAGTATTGGAACTAGATATAATTTGGTCAAGTATCGAATATATTAAAAATCCTCCTCTTCATTTGAAACAAACTTTAAGTTCTTGCTCAAAGCATCAACATTAAAATGTTTATTCCCAAGTTTGTGAACAATTTTTAAATGGAAATCTTAAAGGGGTGAATGCACCCTAAGGTTAACCAAAAGTGGCACATGTGGTTGTTGGGCCCTAATTAGCCTAACCAAGTTTTGGTTAAGCCTAAGTAAGGTGGCTAAGAAAGTTTTGGGGTTAACCAACTTAAGTCTTAAAGGGTAGGTTAAGGCATATAACCTTATCCTAATAGGACTTTAGGGGTGAGTGGCATGGTTAGAATAAGGGGGGAAGTAGGTTTGCTAGATTATGATAATGGGGGAATTAGGTTGGCTGGATTAAAATAAGATTGGGCTATTTTATCCTTGTCCACAACTAGCTAAACTTGCTAGATAAAGAGGTATAGATTTGGGGGGGGGGGATACTTCCCACTAATTTCTAGCAATTAAAGTTAAGGTAGGATAGTCATAATGGCGTCTTCTTGAAGCTAAAAAGAAGGAAAACAATTCATAGTCCTTCTTTCTTCTTCTTGAATAATGATGAGTTATAAGGATGAAGAGAGATCTTGGCACATCATGAGGAGGCAAGATTGGTGAAAAGGGGGGCTACAACATGATGGGTGATCAAACTTATCAAGAAATAGGCAAATAAACACACACTCTAAAAGATGGAGGCAAGATCATCAAGTGATGGTAGGGGCATCTATTCAAATGGGGAACTTCATGAGCATGATGACTAATGGTGAGTGGTGGAGAATCAAGAAGAGGTACCTAGACCTATTGTTGAAGTAAGGAAATAGGAGTAAAAAAGAGGAGAAAGTTGGACAATGTTGTTGTGAGACCTAAGAACAAAACTTAAAGGTTTACCCTCTTACAAAAGCAAGAGAACCTAGGAATTGGGACAATTAGTGTTGTTAGCAAGGTTGTGAGTGGAGGTAGGATAGAAGAAAGAGTTGTTTGTAAGCAAAAGAGTGTTGTATCAAGTAAGAGTAGGAGCTTGGTGGAAAGGAAATCCACAATTAGGGACTAAAGACTCCCATGTAAATCTTTTTTCTTTTTATGTGTGAAACTTTGATTGAAAAAATCATGTTCTTAATTACATGATGTTGTGTGTGTGTTCTTGGGTGTGATTCCCTAGTTTAAGGTTGTGGTTAGTATATTAGAGTAAAAGGATAGTGTTGTGAATAGGAAGGGTAACTGTTGTCTAAATTAGACTTTTAGGAGAAAGACAATTATATCCCAAGAGATAGAGAAAGAAAGAGAGTTCAATTCCTATCTAGTTGTGATTCCTTCGTTTAGGGTTGTGGTTAGTATCACAAGAATAAAGGGATAGTGTTGTGAGTAGGAAAGATAGTTGCCGTCTAGATCAGACAAGGCAAGAGAAAGACAACTATAATTAGAAAAAGAAAAAGAGAAAGAAAGTTCAATTCCTAACTAGTTATGATTCACTAGGTTAGGGTTGTGGTTAGTATAGCAAGAGTAAAAGGATAGTGAGGTAAAAACAGGCTAATAGGAGCCAACAACAACCTCTTGAGTCATTCTGATTTGTCCTAAAAAAAGATGATGTGGCAACACAGAATTGGATGAAAAGTTTTGAAATAGTGTTAAACAACAATGCTTTAACAATGTTTTTACATTGTTTCATTGTGTTAAAAAAAATTGATTATAGGCTTTAAAATGTGCTAAAAAAATTCTATATTTATTGGATTACCTTTAAAACTTTATTAAATGTCAAATTAATATATTAGAAAGGGGTTCGCATAAATACAGTATATACTTTCAACATTAACTTAGTTTATGAGACTTATGAACATCAAAATCAAGGATGGTTACGCCAAAATTAGCTCCTATTAACTTGGTTTTACCTAGTGTTGTGAGTAGGAAGGATAACCATTGTTTGGATCAAACAAAACAAGAGAAAGACAATTATATCCAAAAAGAGAAAAAGAAAGAGAATTCAATTCCTAACTAGTTGTGATTCATTAGGTTACGGTTGTGGTTAATATAGCAAGAGTCTTAGAACATAGTGTTGTGAGTAGGAAGGATAACCATTGTTTGGATCAAACAAAGCAAGAAAAAAACAATTATATTCGAAGAGAAAAAGAAAGAGAGAAAGAAAGAAAATTCAATTCCTAACTGGTTGTGATTCACTAGGTTAAGGTTGTGGTTAATATAGCGAAAGTCTTAGAAGATAGTGTTGTGAGTAGGAAGGGTAGTTGTTGTTTGGATCAAACAAGGCCAGAAGGAATAAATTATATCTAGAGAGAGAAAGGGAGCTCATTCCGCAACTATGACACCTCTTAGATGTCCTCCAAAGGGCAGGGGGGGGTGGCCCAAATTTAGTTCTTAAGCTGAACTAATTTTGTGCTTAACAGTGGTGTTCACAATTTTCCTTTTTCATAATTTATAATGCGAATATTTGATGTTTTGGCAATGCAAATTAATCCATTTGAAAGTAGGAAGCAAAAAGAATACCTAAACCTTAAACTTACAAATTTCAAATTATGACACATGCTCTAATCTGATCAATTAGTGGAAAAGTTAAAAATAAAAACATGGGTTTTCTGAAATTCTATAATTAACAAATGTTATATTGGGTAGTAATGTCACTTTTTACAAAACAACATTTATCAAATTTCTCCTTTTAATAAATTATGGATTTTTTAGACTATTGGTAATCTTATGGAAGCTTAATAAACTAAAATATTATATATGATTGGAACCCTTATTTTAACATTTCAATAGCCTCACAATCATACCAAGGAAAAAATCAAGAATTAAAACATGTTAACTATGTAATAAAAATCCATAACACTCTTTATGAATTATGACAAAAAATCTTACATCATTTGAAAAATCCACCTCGCACAATGAAATGGTGGCATTTTATCTTTCATTTTTCAAAATTTATTTTTCAAGTGTTATAGTCTAATTAAATGAGTCCATTTTAAAATTTTCAATCAAACCTCAACACATATTATACCAAACTTTAAGGTGGGCCCATAAAAACTACCCTTGTGACACCAAAAAATGGACTATTTTGTATGCAACAACTTGAAGCATAGATCATATCCATCTTCCCCTCCTTCCATTTGCATTAGAAACTATATTTAACCACTACAAAGGTTTATGATCCATTTTTAACAAAGAAACAAATTTGTTGTAGGAACTTGTTAAGAGGGTTGGTTGATTACATTGTTTTGGATGAATAAGGCATTAAGAATAGGGATTGATCATTGGACATTGGAGGTTTAAATTTTGAATTCTTGTTTAATTTTGAATCATGTTGATGGTGACTTGAGGAGTGCTGAAAGGTGGGAGTTTAGGAAAAAAGGATTAGATTCTTAGACACATAGTTTTGGAGTAAGGATAGATGTAGGTACTTTGTAGCAAAAACTACAAATTTTGTTTTTGATATACCACATATTTCATCTTGATGTTTGATTTCATTTCCACTGAATGTGGAATTTTTTGTTGTATTTTGATTGAAATTTCAATAAACAAGATAAATAAAGACTTCAACAATGATTTTCCTATTCATATTGTTGTGTGAATTTTTTGTAGTATCAAAAATATAAGGAAATGAAATGTAATTCTATTTCTAGATTTTCTACCTTTTATTTTGAAATATAGATTATAGTTATATGAAATAACCATGAATTTGGTGTTTTAATGAACTGTAGAAGTAAATGTGTTTAGGATCCATGCAACAATTGTGAATGTGTGCATATTGTAGTGCAAATTTGTTGTTATGATAAATATGGAATAGGTTTGTAGGGATTTAATCCACATCTACCATTTGCCGCCCATCTTTTGGGGAAATGTTTTTTGTTTTTTTATAAGGGACAAAAGGGTTTTCTACATTTTCTATTGTTTTATTGTAGATAAGGGTGTTCAAAAGAGTGGTTTAGTTTTTAATTCAAAATTAGAAGGGGTATGTTAGAAAGCATAAGAGGTTTAAGCAATTGATGTTGTAAGGACTACAAAGCAATCTATAGACGAAAAAGAAAAAGGATTGTGAAACAAGATAAATCAAATGGTGACCCAAAATTTACAACAGTAATTAGATTTGGAGGCAAATCGTTAAGTTACTAAACAAAAAACAATCTTGAAAATGGAACAAAGAATGTGGGAATTATAGAAACCCCATATCAAAATCTAATGTTGGATAGACAAATTTTAAGAATAAAAGAAAGACCTGCATGACAAAGGTCATTTCTACCACAAGAGCTGGTAAGGCATGAAATATGGACTGGTGGTCTTCAAAGAAGGCACAGTTACAAATGATAATCTCCACACATAGAGATGCAATCGAATACTCACCCAAATGAATAGATGGGTGAAAACACACTATAATGGTATATTTGGGGGGAAAAAATGTAATGTTTATTATAATACACACTATAAATTTTCATAGGGTAAAGTTATCCACCTACTATTCCCACCACCATGAAGTAAAAATAGGGTTTTTAAATCCATCAATTTCAATACAAACTATGTTGTTGCCACATTTAGGTTTTCAATTAATAGACGTGGGAAGGGGATAATGCCCATTATTTATTATTAACAATTATCGATGGACTAATTGTGATCACAACTAGTTGCCACTATGACATCTCTACATAAGAGGTTTGTTTCTTGATCATTTTTTGGAGAGTCTGTTGTTAAGGTTTGTTGGAATTAAATAATTGAAATGTTAAATCTTATTTTGCAACAATGATCATTAAGTTCTATTGCTACAGCTCTTCCCATGGGCTATAGTTGAAGCTTCATGAATTTTCTAGAAGGTCAAACTTATAAAACCCCTAAGAAATCAGTGCTGGTTTATTTTGTAGCAATGATCACAAAATTCAGTTACTATAGCTCTTCCCATGGGCTGTAGTTGATCATCTTAGTCCAAACTCAGGAGGACCTATTGAGTTCATAATATTGTCAATCATATAAATTCTAGCAAGGCATGGTGCATTTTCTTAGGGAATCCCAAGGCCAATGCATCAAACATTAACAATAATACCTTTCCAACCTATAGAGGGACCTCTAAGCCTTAAAAGAATTTGTCACCTCAGGTTAAAGATAAGGCTCAAAAGGACTTTGATAAGGTCAAAGGTCAAGTTGAGTACTGAATAATGTTCATCAAAACAAGAGAGGGGAAATTGAATCAACTATTAACAGAGTTGGAAGCTCAAATCATGAATGTTCGGCATCTCTGGGATCAAAGTAGCCCAGAGGGAAAAATAACATGGGCTTTTAGCAAACAAGAGGTTTTGTAGTGGAAAGTTGATTCATAGATGTGTTTGATAGAATGTTTTAGAAACTTGTCCTAAACAAACAAAGATGAGTACAAAAAATTACATCAGAAGCATATATTAACAAAAGATGCATGGTGAAGTGCATTGATTAAATTGGATTACTAGAAGTGATAAGAGGAAGCGGGCTTGCTTTTCAAGTTTAGGCGATGTAAAGAGGGACTGGACATCCAACTCTAGTGCCATTATCATTGTTTTTTCTAGGTTTGGATGGTGAAAATTACCTTAACTATCCATGTTTTTAAAGTATTGAGCCTTGCCCATTTTGTAAAAGATTGTTTGAACCCAATTGGGATTGTAAGATTGTTTCTTGCAAATGCACATATCATTTTTGGTGTGCATTAAGCCATTTTTCTATTAGTACTAAGTGTTTGAAGGAAAGTTGTGGGCGAAAGATGCACCCAAAGTGGTGGGCATTTTCAAAAATCAAGAACCCATGCACTGTTGAAAATGTAATACTAGGATTGGATTGAATTGCAATGGATCCTTGTGAGCCATGGATTATAGTTCAACAATTAGTTAAGCTTTAGTTCCGTAATTTTCCTTAGTACTAATGATTTGAATGCTTATACACTTCCAAGTAGTGATTATTAATAGTTGAATCAGCTTTTGTGATATTTCTAGGCATATAGTACTTCTTTATTTCAGTTGATGTAGCGCTTAATCAATTAAGCACCTGGTAAACCTTTTAAAGTACATTATCCCTTTTATGTTGTAAAGAAGGGAAAGGGGATGTAGAATTAAATATGATTTATTGATATATAGGGAATACAAGCCATAATTAACAATAGCATTTCGCCATGACAAGGTTAAGTTAGTCTGTAGAAGAATCTTCAAGCACTAATGATATACTTGTAAGATTTTTAGGATGTAGTCCTAATACATCTTTATTTAGTTTCACTTCTATCAGATTTTTAAATAAAATAAAATCAAACTTAAGTATTAACATTTCCGCCTGAGTAGCCTTAGGTGAATTACAACTTTATAACTGACTTAAAGGATAGATCACAATTGCAAAAAATCTAAAATGCGACAAATGGTGCAAGTGAGGTACTTGGCTCGGTGCTCCATGGGAAGGGGGTTGATTGGCCCTTGTAGCCAACGATAATGGCCATCACTGGGAACCCACGTTCGACAATGGAGACAGATATCATCATCTTCGCATTGACACTCTTCAAACCTTTTTGGCACGGCTCCACGAGTAGGAACAAATTCTAAATAGATTGTTAAAGCATGTGGGTTAGGAGATAATCGACGATCCCATGCCGAACGATCGATTCGAGTGCGCACCACTCGCCTAGGCGGTTCTTCTTCGTGCAGCTGTTGAGAAACAATCACGTTGAGCGGTGCTTCTTCAAGCTCTTCCTGTTCTACTGGTGCAACTGGAGGATTCGAAAGCGTAGCGACATCATCCGCCATGACTAGTTCTCACTTGCATCAACAAAAACCAAAAAGGTAGTACAAACAATGTGGTACTTACGTTCAGAAGGGGTCGAGGCCTTTTTATTTAACAAATTAGGGTAGGCGTAAGGTGTGGGAGTGACGACGGAACCTCATGAAAACTCGAATATCCTAGATCTAATGGATTCATCAAACCCTAATTTCGACGGCAGATCTAGAAGTATGTGGGGGTTTTTTTGTGGTGTAAATTTTACTTCCAATTTACTATGTATTACATAGTTAACTAGTG
>Ga0116229_10011897_pt1 | contig 12706 bp, 10 predicted proteins | sample S1TSphgellanicum_3_FD_87313 | JGI IMG/M metagenome (GOLD analysis project Ga0116229, IMG submission 87313) | Host-associated microbial communities from peat moss isolated from Minnesota, USA - S1T2_Fc - Sphagnum magellanicum MG | ecosystem: Host-associated > Plants > Peat moss > Unclassified...
CCACCCCCGAGGGGGGCGGCCTCGCCCCCCCCGGGACCGCGCCGTTCCGCCCCCCCCCGCCCCGGCGGAACCGGGGGGCGAAGCCCCCGGGGGGGGGGGGGGGGGGGGTGGGGGGGGGAGGGGTTTGTTTAATGGGATACATACAAATGCCTCCTGTCTCAAACGAGAAGCGGCCACGTCGTCCCTTCCGCCATTTGAGGTCCAGAAAGAGTAAAACTTTCTTTTTTAAATTAAAAGAAAAGTCGCGCAGTTTGAGTATAGCGTACGTACGAGTTTTGGATCGTGGCCATCGAATACGGCAGATCTTGCTGGATAGACGGTCTAGAATGTGACACACCCGTCGGTTCACAGCGTCATTAAACACTTGGCCCTGCTTGCTTGTTCGCCCGCTCGCTTGTTTCGTCTGTTTATTTGAGCCGTAGTGGTAGTGGGCGTTTTTGCGAAGAAAATTGGAAATCTCTTCAAAAAAAATTCGCCTGTCGGAGCTTCGATTCTTCGTTCTTTGTGTTGGAGCTGATTTGCGGTGGAATGTGCGAACTTAGCCCTTTTTTTTCTCATTTTTTTTCAAAGTTTTGATAGCAAACGGGAGCTCGGACTGTGTTGTTGCTCTATGAAGAAGAAGCTGCTTGTAGGTATTTAAAAAACGAGAGTTAGGGACTATCTGATTTACGTTCTGACTTCGCTGTTCTCAGTTCTCGTGTGCATTTTTGTTATTGTAGCTGAAGGAAGATCCAATAGTTTGCAGATCTTCTTGAGTTTTTAGAGTATCCGAGTAGATTTGAAACTGAAGTGTGAGTCCCATTTGCAGCGGAGGTTTGAGAGGTGGAGGTACTGTCCAGACAGTGGTTGATTCTTGAGGGTTTGAAACAGAGGCGAGTCCCGGAGAAAGAAAGAGACTGGAACTTGAATTTGGCGTGGGAGTTCTTGGCACGAGAAGAAGGGCAGGAGGAGACGAGACGAGACGAGACGAGAGAGGCTGGGAAACAGATTGACACGGAAGGAAGTATTTTCTTTAAATGAATGACTTGGAGATCCAAGACGAGAAGGAACAGTGGATAGACTCCGAGGAGGAGGAGGAGGAGGATATCGCCTCCGAGACATATTCCGATGAGAGTGATGATACGGATGCTGAAGTTCCAGACATGACTGATCCCGTGGCTGCCGCTTCAACGATCACTCAGGGTTCGTTCCTTGTTCCTTCCCTCTCTCTGCCATGTGTATGTAAGTGTAGGTATGTGTGTGTGTGTGAATTTTCTGTCGTGAAAGAGAAATCGTAGCCCTAATGATATAGCTTCTCTACCATGCGCACAGAAAGTGAAAGGGCTCTCTCGTGCCCTAGTGCACAACTTGTTTCAGCGTTGGGATCGATTTGTCTGTGGACGGAGAGGTCCGGATCCTTGTCTCAGAAAAGGATTTGGGATACGGTTTGGATCTGTTGGCAAAACTAGTGAACTGCAATGTTTGAGAGGGCTCATCTTGCAAGCTTCGACGTTGTTCTCCTCTTATCTGGAGATGCTCTGTTCTGAAGCTCTCTCTAGATTGCAACATGAACAATATACATCTAGAACCATGGGTTCAGAATTTACATCGTCAGTGCTGCTGTGGAAGAGTTCTATAGCCAAGGATGGACCTTTACATTTGAAACTGTGAGCTGTTTTGTGGTTGCACATTGACATAGGAACATGTAGGGAGAGCAAGGGGGAGTCTGAAGTAAAGGTGGTTGTACAGGAACTGAGGAGAGGAAAGTCAAGCTGACACCAGTGAGAGCGAGCATCAAGGAGAATGGAAAGGAATCTGATTCGGGAAGGGGCTGGAAGCCTGTAATAGGAGGTAAACTCCAGGGACTGGAAGATAGAGCTCAAATGCAGGGAGCTTCTGCTGGTGGGGCGTTTCTGTCACCTTCACCCAAACAAACCAGCAGTGAGAAATCCAAATCTGTGTCTGAAACCCCTGCTTCTTCTGAGCATCTTACAAAAGAAGGTAATTTGCTTGTTGCTTTCAATCTTCCAGCATGATGATGATAATTGTAGTTTATAGACATTATTAGGTGGAATCCAAATGTGTTCTTTGAAGATGATGAGTCAAAGATGAATGAACCAGTGTTATGTTAAGTACTCTTCAGCCTCAGATTTATTGCCTCCTTTTCAAAGTGGATACTTTCAAGCCATTGTAATGAACTGTGGCTGTACATTTGTTGTCCTAGGGCTTTTGCAGCCTCTGGCTTCCTATCCTTTGGATGATGCATCCAAGTAGTGACCCAGTTGAAGCCGGGTCAGCTATCATAGGTAGGATCTAGCATGATATAGTAGTGATTTGATCCCACAAAAACTGTTGCAAAATGACTCTGTGTCCTGGTTTCTGGGCATTTGGTCTTGATGCTCATTAAAGTGACAAAGCTATTGGAGTTAATAGTGGGAAGGGCTTTGTGGTTGCAGGGAAGGAGAGTGACTCAGATGTCAGGAGAGTCCCAGAAATGTCAGGAAATGGTTTGGGAGTTGGGGCTGTATCATCCCGCACCCATGAGAAGGGGGGTTCTGGACCACCTTTACGAAAAAGAGGGGGAGCCTCTGCTGACAAAGAGCACAAGCGTTTAAAGAGGTCTGAGTATAAATCCTTATCAAACTTATCCCAGATCGCAGATAGCACAATACCAATGAAGCTTGCAGTCAGCAAGAGTTGCTGAGCTTTCTAGTTAAGTGTTTTTTTAGCTACATGCATGGGGGACCAGGGTATATGCAGTGATTGTTCATGGTTGTCAGGGTATTCTCTAAAAGTTTGGTGTATGACTGCAGGTTGTTAAGGAACCGTGTGTCAGCACAGCAAGCTAGAGAAAGGAAGAAGGCTTATCTTACTGACTTGGAGGTTCGGTCTAAGGAGCTTGAGCAACGGAATGCTGAACTTGAGGAACGGGTGTCCACATTACAACATGAGAATCAGATGCTGCGCCAAGTAAGTATTTCTGCTGAGGTCTGAAGTATGAATGGCTTTTGTACTGTACGAATGACTCTTGTCTAGAGTCGCAACAGTGAGTGATATTCAAGCGGCCATGCCATGGACAAGTGTGGAGTGCTGACTTATAGTTTGGTTGCAGATTGTGAAGAACACAACTCTTAAGAAGAACACTGCTGGTGGAAGCCCTGGAGTGTGATTGTATTGTACCCATCTCATCCAGCTTAGTAGTTACATTCAGAGCAGTGCCGTACAGTGGAAAAGCATTCAAGTGGGAAAGCATACAAAGACTTTGTGGTGGAGGCTCATCAACCTTAACCTAGTCTTTTTGGCACTTGCTGTGGTTTGTCACCTGTTGCACTCTTTCTTACAGACCCCATTGTAGTTAGCAGGTTGCCTGAGTGGGATTCAGAATAGATAGCATAAAAAACCCAAGTTGCTTTCAATTGGGAGAGAAATGGAGTTTAATCAGACTCTGGGGCTGTATGACAATCCCTCATCCTGGAATTGAGTATTCGCTGTTTTGATGAGCCATTTCAGCTTGTGTGTGTGCAGTGACATAGAGTTTACCCAACAGATGCCAAAGATTTTTCATTGGGCATTCCCTCTCCCATTCATAGCAGCTTTCTGGCTGACCCCATTGTTTTAGATGAGAAATTGCATATTAGTTGAGGACAGTTGGGTGTCGACGCTCTGATAGAGGATCTCTAGTTCCAGTCTAACAATATATGGCCAACTATTCCTCTGACTTGCCATGAGTGGATGGTAGAGCAGACCTTGTTAAAAAGCAGACTTTACTGCTCAGTGCCAAAAAGTTTACTGCTTGATTGAGAAGTTGTGCAGAGTGGGTGTATACGGTGGCAACTTACTATTAAGAAAGGTGCAAAAGAATACAACAGGTAGCAGTTGTCTCTTCAGCCACCCACAACATTATGCAGAATGTTCATTGACCCTTTAAGACTTTCTGGTGCTGTCCTGTTTTCCTCACATCCTCTGCAACAGTCCTGTTTCTTTGATTCTGTTGTCATGTCCTGCAAGAGTTGATTAAATTGATGTAGTTTCAACACCTCCATGTTTTTACAGTCATGTCCTTAGTAACCTGTCTCTGATTTGGAGCTTGGACTCCCTGAATCAAAAGCAGTCATTGCTTTTGATTCTGAGCTGCTTGGATTCGGTTCCTTTCTCTAGATGAACACTTCTGAATGGTTTTTTCAGACTACATTCCTCCATTGTTTCAATTCTTGTTTGTTTGTCAGTTTGTTATGCTTCTTCTAGTTGAGATCTTTAAACTATGGTTTCATTCCTTTGTCTTGTGTTAGGGTAATGAAGAACAGATTATTTGTACCGAGGAGATTTGATCATTTTGTGAGGTTTCATCCTTTTCATGTTTGAATAGAGCTCAGCAGCAGCTTGGTCTTGACAGACTCCAAGACTCTCAATTTATTTTGATGATCCAGTTTGTTTTCAAGGTCTACCACAGTAGAAATCAGCTTCTATCAAGTCGTTGCATCTTCACAAGATTTGGCTGAAGAACAGTTGAGCTTTTGCGGATCGTTTGGTGGAAGAAAACCTCCAGCAAATTAGGGCAGAATGGACCTTCATCTGTTCACTTCATGTTATCCCCACAGAGTATCCATAGAATTGGACACCAAGTGGTAGAATTTCTATCTGTATTGGCTCATGTGCTTCTGGAGGTGTATCCAAACAGCTGATGAGAGACCATTATCTAAATGCAAGTTTGGAAGAGAAATAGAATTGAAGTCCTACGTGCACACACAACTTTTGTGCTAGTTCTTATCCCAAAAGGAAGAAGGAGAGGAGAAGTTAGAAATAAAACTTGATGCATAAATTGACAATAACAAACCATTCGTTGCACAATTGAAAATTAAAGGACTGCAATGTAGGGAATGGCACATGATGATGCAAATGTGCTAGAAATGTTCCAGAAGAGTTGTTCAATGGTTTTGGTTTTGCAGGGAAATTTTGATTCCACGGACTTGAAGGATGGAAAAATCCTTGGATCTTCTTCCATGACCAACCCATTAAGATGCAACCTTCATGTTAAGTATCTTCTGGTCGTAGCTTGGAATATCATGGTGGGGTATAGGTTGTGCAGTGGAAGATGGAAAGCTTGGATTGTGTAAAGCAAAAGGAGAGAAGAAAAGAATGGCAAAGGAGGAAAAGAGAGTTTCGTGGTTAAAATTGGAGTTTAGTAAGCATAGGAGAAGATATTTACTGCTAAACACAAAAGCAAAAGGGTCCGATTTCTGGGCTTTCAGATTGTAGATCTGACATAGCACACCAGATGTCTAAACCTGTGGGCAGGCTTTCAGATAAACAAGGCTGATCAATGGAGGCAGGTAAATTCATCTGCAGGGGTCTTTCACCCTACAAAAGAAAAAATATGCCTGAATTCTTAGCGTTATGAAAAGTCACAAATTCATTAAAGCCCTCCCATCATCTTCTGCACAACACAGAGGAGTCCAAAGCCCTTGACCAAAGGAAACACACTGGACTGCAGTCTTATATTCTTAGGTAAATTCAGCAAGTTTCTAACATTAACAGGAGCAACTTGGGTCATCAGCAAGGTCACATTGTCAGTAGATCTTGGATCTCAGGCTTCTCCTCTCTTCCTTTGAAGTCACCTGAAAAGAGGCCTCAATGAGTCCATGCGGAGTTTTTGTGTCAAAATATTTATTCATGTTCTTTGACCTTCTCTTTGAAGCACCTAATTTGTTAGGAGGTTTTCCTCTCATCTTCTACTACTCTCTGTTTTACTTCCACTTTTCTAACTGCAGGTTACTTCTTTGACATTACTAATAGAAATCGTTTGGGAAGACTCTGATTGCTGGAATTCCAACAAGAAAATTGTCTTTATTGGGCAACCCTCACAACACAATCACCTACAAAGATCAACTTTAACTTGCTTTCTTCACACCAATTTGCAGCAATCACCCTTTAAGTGAGAAGTCCTTGTATTGGACACAAAATGTCTGAGCAAAGGGCAAGAAGAAAAACAAAAGTTTGCAAGATTGTGAAAATAAGTGCAGTTGTGTAAAACTCAAAGACGGCGACCCCTTCGTCCTCCCTTCCTCCGTGTACTGTCAGTGGGAATGGGTGTCACATCCTCTGCAATGAGCCATGTCTAGTGTAAGAATACCAACAAATTCATACAGCCCAAGACAGATAATCATGCTGGTGGGTTCCTTCTCATTCTAGAAGCCATGACTTTTTCCACATGAAATGATAACACAGAATACTTCCAAGAAAACTTCAAGAGAAAGTACAAGCCAAAACCCAGAACTGATACACTTACAAATGTATACACAGACGACCTGAGCAATGTGGACAATACAAGCCAAAATAAACATGTGCATACTAGAAAATATTGGTACACCCTCCCACTACTTGTGATTTTCAAGCAAATATTGTATCCAATGTGATTAAATATTGGCAATATCAGAGGGGATCATTCAAACCAGACTCTTCAGTACTCCACACAGCAGTTTCCTAGGTGTCAGAAGGAATTACCAATGCGGCCAATTCGCATGCCGGAGCGGGCCAAAGCACGGAGGGCAGACTGAGCTCCAGGGCCCGGAGTCTTTGTCTTGTTCCCACCAGTTGCACGGAGTTTGATGTGGAGGGCAGTGATGCCCAACTCCTGGATGTTTTGGGGAGCAAAAAGAAAATCAGATCAAGAAAATGCTGACATACCTTAGACTAGACAAAAACTGTATACCACTGCCTAGGCAATAGACTAGAATGTCTAAGTCATCTTCTGTCACATTTTATAAATCACACACAGGAACATAATAGCACCTATCAACAAAGAAACAAGAGGAAAAAGGCATTAGGACCAAATTTATGCAAAAGAGACAAACTGACACTTCGATATGAACAGGAATTTAAGAACTTGTCACTGGAGTCAGAGCCCAAACCCTCAAAGAAGATTGAGAGCACCTTTCCAAATTTGCACTAACCTTACACCTCTGAGCAACATCTTGGGCAGCAAGCATAGCAGCATATGGAGAAGACTCGTCTCTGTCAGCCTTGACCTTCATTCCACCTGCACCAAAGGGAAGGCTAACTCAGAGACAAAGTATAGAATAGAGGTTGTAGAATGTGAAGGCACACAGCAAGGACTTGAATCCAAATTCCATTAGCTATGATGCCTGCCTTCCACACGATGCAACCCTAGTCTTCCACTGAATGAATCCCGAGACATTTTGAACTACTTGACAATCCGGGGTTACTGGACCTAAGAAATCATGTTCCCCGTCACAAAAGATGCCAAACAGTGGCGACAACAGGGTACCATACCTGTGACCCGGGCCATTGTCTCCTTCCCAGACAAATCGGTCACATGCTGCAGGGAAACACAGGGGACGAAAATGACATCAAATGGTGGGATCAGATTACCAGAAAGCATTAGAAAATCCTGATCCAAAGCGAGTAGAGTTTTGGACTTTGTACTTCACCCAGGTCAGCCATGGAAGTCGGCATCACAAAAGACAACTCCTCGACACCAACATCACATGGTAAACCATCTCAGGAGAGAGTTCAATCCATTTCAAAGACGAATATCAACCAGCACGAGACGAGGCAAGGCTTACCACGAAAGTATCGTTGAAGGAAGCAAAGATGTGAGCCACGCCGAATACATGCTCTCCCTCCCGCACAGTAGGTCCGAGAGTCACATTCTCCTCCTTCTCTACTCTCACTTTCTTCTTCCCCGACTGCACGCACAAAACGGAAACCAACAAAACCACCAAACGCATCAAAACCAGCAGCTGTCCGCACTTTCTGTTTCTACCAACAAACAGCCGCTTTTCGAACTTCGTTGATTTCCAAGCAAAAACGCCAAGAAAAATACACCACGTATAGTAAAGCAAACCGGGAGGCTGCAAGGCGGGGTGACAAGGCCGCCTTAGGGCAAGCAACGAGGCTTCCCCAAAACAAAACATCGACAAAGAAATTTTTTAAAAATTTCATTGGAAAAACAAAAAACTTAAGCCGATGAAGCAGAGCATTCAAAACGCCACACACATACCATGATCGCCCGTCGTGAACTTGTCTCGCTGGAGACGAATTGAAACTAGGAGCTCCAAGGTTGCGAGCGATGGCGGCAGGGCAGACGCTTAGTGAAGGAGATCTCAAGATAAAACCCTAGCCTCCTCTTAAACCCCAAGCCTGTGGGGTTCCCCTGCTTCTTCTTCATGCCCTAATCCCGAACCTGTCCCGAACCAGTTTCTTGGGTTATTAAAAATCCCAAGAACCTGACCGGTTGTATTTTTTTCCAGCTGCCCGCGTGGTTTAACGAACTCCACCAAGACATTTCCAGGTTTGCAAATTACAAACTCGCAGTTATTTATTATTGTTACTTGGGCTCTGCACTTCTATGCACTTCCAGTAACGATGATTAAATTATTACAATTACAAGTTTTATTTTTATTTTAAAAATAATATGTTAGGTTTAATTTTGAAATTTGAAAATTTTTAAAGATTTATTATTTGAAATTTTTTTTCAAAAAAAAAAGGGATTGTGCAGATTTCATTATATTTCAATTTTTTCCAGTCATATTTTTGAAATTCTTTATTTGCCAAGCAAAATGTCAACCATTTAATTGTGTTATCTATAAAAAAAAATAATTCCATGATTGGTTCGGAGTTCTCATAATGAATGTTCTATCAAAGTCTATTTTAATTTTTTTCACTGAGTTTGATATTGTCCATAAATATTGAAGATCGAAGTTGCATGATGGATAATATTAGAAAATATAAATAATATCCATTACTATCTCATTTGGGAAGATTTTGATGAAATTTTCTGTCATTAATTTGATATCAAAATTATCAAATTCAAAACATATTGATATAAGCATGTGTTTATAATATTTTATTTTTTATTGTGATTAAAATATTAAAATATGTTGATTTTTTGAATCACAAATGTAGGATGGGATTTTGGTGATCGTCACTACGACAATTCCAGAGCCATTCCGCTTCAATTTTGGAATCGTTTTGTGAATCGTTTTTTTTTTTTTTTTGGTGGGTCTCTTTGTATCTTGTCTCTTTGTATCTTTCTTGTGTCTTTCTGGCTCTTCTTGGCTCTTTGTTTCGAGCTTCCTATTTTGGCGATGGAGTTCGGATTCTCGTCCTCTTCTTGAGTTCCGATCCTCCTGTCCCCGGTCTCCGAGAACAGAAATGTTGAAAAGGATTGTTAGACAATTTTGTTTTCTTTTAGTTTATGAAATTGTGCAGCAGATAGACACACGAGACTGAAGAAGGCACAAAGGTGTGCGAGTTTTCCCAATCTCACAGACGTCGACCTCACGCCAGCTTCTTCTGTTGTTTTCCTTCCTGGATCCTGCTCAATTCACACAACACATCCAAGCCTCATCGTGCAGCTTGGGTGTGTATGCATGTTCCATTTCCATTGCAGCAGTGATAATCAATGTTTTTTCCTCTTCTACCAAGCTTTTTCTACATGTCTGAAATGGTTTTGTTTGTTTTTGGGGAGGGAGCGATGTCACAACTTTAATGCAATTGATCCAGCTTCAATTGAACGATGTATAGAGGAGCAACAGCTCTCTCTAGCAAGACTCGACAAAGGTCTGAAGATCTTGGCAGACGTTAATCCAGGGTTGCAGAGACTCTGTGTCATCGATGTCATAAGAAGAAGGTCGTCACGGACTTCTTGCAAAGTAAGTGGTGATGGATTCGTGGTGGCAGTAAAGGGAAAGTAGTAACAGTTGACAACAGCTTTGATTTCGTTCATGTAGACTGCAAAAACAGAGAGAAGGAGCCTGGGACAAAGAAGCCAATTTAGGTTTCAACCTAGGAGATGAGCTTTTCTACAAAGCTGAGAAAAAATGGTTACCGATGTTTGCATTTTTTCTTCGTTGAAATCGTGAAATTTGTTTTATCATAAGAAAAATCTGCCATAGCTTACGGAGTTGCACATAGCTTAGGCGTGGAAATGGATCCAAATGTTTCTGCTACTATTTAGACAAGATGAAGTAAACCCTCACCAGCATATTGATGTGTGTATGGAAAAAAGGTGAAACATGAGGTTGCAGAGGGAGCTTGTGATGTTATGACCACTTGAGGTGGAATGAAGGGTTTCCATCTAACTACTGTGAACCTGGTGCATAATGCACCCGTCGAGCTTCCCCCCGCCCGGTCCTTCCCCGCCCGTGCCCCCCACTCCCGTGCTGGCCCCCCCTGTTGGCCCCTGCCACCCGTGCTGGCCCCCCCTGTCAGTTGGGTAATAACTGTTTATTTGTCTGTCCGGGCAGTGCCTGGAAACTGCCCGAACAGACAGACAGATAGACATACATTATAACTTTAATATATAAGATGGCATCCTCGTCTCCAACTCTGAACCCTCAAAGTCTTTATTGTGTCAAATCTGATCCTTGCAAACCTGAAGTAAAAGAGAAAGTGAGACGCTAATTTTGGTATTGCAACAAGGTTAAGTTGGATGTATTTTTACCATTTATTAGCTTGGATGGCAATTGGGTTTTAAATTATATTCATGCATTGAAATTTGTGTGTTGAGTGAGCATTCCATAGATGGCTCCCAGTTCTCGTTGTAACTTTCTGCAGTATAAACAAGTCCTTGAATGGCTAGGGTCAAAGATTAGGGTTGGAGTTTGCCTCTAAGTTTACATATTCTAATGAAATGTAAGGACTTACTTTGCATCCTTTCACTTTCTTAGGAGCTTTGTAGCTTTGTTTTTCTATTATTTGTGGACCGGTGCAAGAAAGGCAAGTTCAAACCTGCCCACCTTTCCACCCCCTTGGAGCTGCAACAATTGAACCTTCTAACAGCCCCTGTTCAAACCCTCTTGTAGAAGTTCATTCACAAAGTCACATTGACCTAAAGGCACATTCTCTGCTTTGAATTGATGTTGCATAATAAGAATGTTCCCCCACCTTTGGGAGGAAGAGAGCTTGAGAACTAGGTGTGTTGAGTTTTTGAACTCATAGCAACACATCATGGATGGATGGAGATTAATATGTGTGCCTTGTCAAACTCATCCAGAAAGACCAACCAAATTGTTTTGCGCTTACATGCATCTAACTATTACTGGGTGCAAGCAAAATGTTTTGTACATACTTGCTACCTTGTTTTCTACTTGAAAACAATAAACTTTTTTTTTAAAAAAAATTAGCCTTCCTCTAGCAATTCAAAACAAATGAAACTTTTAGTTTTTTTCATATGCATCTTTAGCCTCCCTTTATCTTCTCAAAGCAATTTGTGTCTTGAAAAAGTACCCTAAAAGTATCCCCAACAGTCTCATCATTTTTTAGGGGTTGAAGATTATTTAGTTATGAAAACAAAGTCTATTAACCAAAATATATATTGGAATGTTTAACACATCAATATTGAGGTGCATGCAAAAAAAACCAAGTATTTGCAAAAACATTTCACCTATTTTCGAGTACTTGAACTTTATTTGTCAAACTATCACAAATTTTAAGTCCAATTCAAGCACTTGCAAGTAGTGTAAAAAAAGATAATTATAACAATTTAGCTTTGAAGTTCATGCAAACAATAGTTTTAAAATAATGTACCCAAAAAAATATTATTATCGTCATAAAATCATTTATTTGTTAGTCTTTTTATATAGAGACCTTAGTATTTTGTTGCTTACACTACTTTTGTGTATATTTTACCATGCTTTCACCCTATTGTGATTGTTCACATCTGACATTGATAGACATGCAAGACAGCAAAAGAGGCAAGCATGGTGCATGTTACCTACTCACATGTTCACTCCACACTACAAGACGTTATCAAAATAGGTATGAAAATCCCTATATTTATTCTTAAGGTGAAAGAACAAAGTACTAAGAGAGGTAGAAAGCATAGGTTTTTAATCAAGACATTGCCGAAAGGTTTTTTAAACATTTCTAACTTCCTAATAAAATATATGTCCAAACCTTAGGTCTTGTTATAATTACATTAGTAAGTAGATACTACATTTCTTATTCTCAACCTTTTTAGTCTCAATAATGGCATGTAATATATGTTGAATCCAAAATGTTAGGATTACTATTCAACACTTCATTTTGTTTGAGATAATAAATTTTAAAAGTTCCTTTGGATTGGTAGCTTCAAAAGTCACAAATACACAATAGTTTTTGAACTTTAGTATATATACGTTTTCATTAATGTTCATGAAGCTTGAATTGAACAAAGGGTCTAAAAGTTTAACATTCCCTAGGTGCTTGATGCTCAATATGGGTTTCTGGGGTGCAACAACAACATTTGGTGGGAGGGATTATGATCGAACCATTTATCAACAGATCGAGGTATGACTTCTGGGCTAGGCATACACTAATACGCCTCTTTATAATGCAAGGCCATACTCTCTTGCCACTCTTTTAAAATGTCGCAACCTTAGCCTTGGGCTTGTGACCAAGGCAAGGGCTTGCAAGGTTGTGGGCCAAAAGGGAAGCCCAGGAATGAAGGAAAATGTGAGGGAATGAACCCTCACACTCCCAAAGGAGCTTCCACTTTGGGAGTTGGAGTCCTGGTGGACTCCTGAATGTTTAGAAAACGATTACAAGGGTCAAAATCCAATGGCTCGAGGAGTTGTTTATAACATTGGAAAGTTATTGAAATGTAGATGTCTAAAATGGGCTTGCATCACCCATTTGGACATTTGAAACACAAGTTATGGCCAAAAGAAAGGTCGGGAGTCAAATTGACAATTTGACTCCCAACCACTAAAAGTCAAGAATCACC
>Ga0116229_10011898_pt1 | contig 12703 bp, 5 predicted proteins | sample S1TSphgellanicum_3_FD_87313 | JGI IMG/M metagenome (GOLD analysis project Ga0116229, IMG submission 87313) | Host-associated microbial communities from peat moss isolated from Minnesota, USA - S1T2_Fc - Sphagnum magellanicum MG | ecosystem: Host-associated > Plants > Peat moss > Unclassified...
TAAAAAATTTGGGGGGGGGGGTAAATTTTTTATAATTGTTTAACATTGTTGATGAAAATGAATTTTTAAGAATTAAAAAAAAATTATTTTGGTCCCATCATCATATTTTCCACTATAGTTACATTATCGATCATTATTAAATGATATTTAAGTTTGAAATATTAACACTTAAAAAAATGAAGATGGATATAAATTAAATAAAATATATTTATCTTCCAATCATGGATGAATTTCATCCAATGATTTATTTGTTTAATCCAACTCATAAATGAAATTCATCCATATGAAAGCATTCATCTATGGACACATTCATCCATGTAGGTGGATTAAAATTACATGAAGCTACAAGTTACAAGCTTAAAACTCCAAGCTCAAGCTTTACATTCATTCACAAGACATCTTTATTTATTTACATGTAATAGGATTGGAGTTGAATAATGATAATAGCCCATCGTGCTTGTTGTCACTACATACATTCAAAACATAACAAAAGAGTCTCGGTTTGAGTCAGGTCTTGATGGAAAACAACATGATAAAAGGAATAGGCATGAATAAATGAATTTAACTTTAGCTAAATTTTCCTCCCAAGGATATCTAGTTTGTTGCATGCATTACATCACTAAAAGCTCCTGTTTAATAACCTTTTGATTTGCAAGTGTAAGGGGCTTGGAAGAAATATTTATTAAACCATTATATTGTGGGTTAATCAAGATGTGAAGTGAGACTAAAGACATATAATAGTCCATAAAGTTTTGATGATCATCATTTTATGAACAAAACAAGAGATTTGAAATAACAACCTTGGATATTCACTTTTATTTGATTTTTTTGGAGTGAAAAGTTGGTGGTAGTCCCCAAATTTGAAACTTCTAGTAATTTGAAAAACCCAACCAAATTTTTTTTTGTACAAGCATTTAGTGTGTTGCAATAGGTTTACAACACAAGTTCAAATGTTAAAAGAAGAACAACATCAACTACAAAGAATGACATTGATGTTTTCTATAGGTACATAAAGTGTGCATCTCCTTTGTGGACAATTACAACCCAATTTATTCAAAGTGAAGTGCCACATCAAGGATGAAAAGGATAGACAAGGAGACATGGAAGCTTGCATGATGGTCAATGCCAGATTCACACTGATTTTGGTAGCTAATGGCTATCATGTGATAGTGGAGACAACTCAACCATGAACACCTAATTATAATCTATAGTTACCTTTCAAATGTCCACAAAACAATCATACAACTTGTTAGCAAAAACCCTACCTATATCCCTTTTTAAAAATGAAAATGCAAAAAAACTAAAAGAAATTATGACAAAGTATAAAACTTACTTGTAGCAATGATCATTGATTGCTAATGGTGGTTTTGCAAGCTACCAATAATTACAACGATGAAGAGCATTGGGACTATTGATTATTTATGACCACTACCATCATGGCAAAAACAAATGCAACGATGATGATGATGACCACTAAAGGCATAAAAAACAAGGTGCATTAGTGATCTATTGGAGAAAGTTGCAATGGTGACACATTGGAGAAAGTGGTGATGATAACATGTTGGAGAAAGCACCAATGGTGACACACTACAACTAAAGATAAATCAAGGGTAGCAAGGCACCCTAAGCCCCACTAAAGGTGAAAAAACAAGGCACACTAACAATCTATTGGAAAAAATCACAATGGCAACATGCTCAAAAAAATAGTGATGGTGATGTGTTGGAACAAACAATGATGGTGACTCGTTATAACTAGGCACCTTAAGCCTTGAGCATTAATCCTAACACCATAAGCTATAACCTTAACCAAAAATACCCAAAACTTTGATCGAAAAAAAAATCTTATTGGGCCAAGGTTTATAGACATTTACAGAATGTTAGAATCCGGATTGTCATCTAGATCCTACAATGGGGTGGGTATGAGGTTAGGTTATATAAATGGTATCAAAATCAAGGTTTGGGTTAAAGTAGGGCATGCATACCCATAATTGGAATTGGTGGGTAGTACCCAAATTTTTAGATACCCACCCAAGATTGGTTTAAATTGAATCACCTCCATGCACACCTTCCCATCATTAATATTTAGAGCATCCCAAAGGGGGGATGTCATGCCATTTCATGTGAAAGACTTGTGCAAGGTGGGTTTCAATTTGGGACCACTATGATGGGGCACTATGGCAGCATGGGAGGCTTCAACCATAAAGGTGGGCTAGGGTTCAAATCTAGGGAGTTCACCATGAAGATTGGGTAGTGGGCTATTGGGTTTGAAATAGAAGGGCAAGCATGGTTTATTTCAAAATCAACATAAGGTTAATTCTTCAAGATGATTTCGGATTGTTTTAAGGTGACAATTGGTGTCACCTATTAAAACCCTTTGGGTGTGATTGGGGTGATTCTCAAAATCACCCCATTTTTTTTCCCTTTAAGACAACATAAGTGTTGTCCTAGGGATAACTTAATGTTGTCTCGAGGCATCCAAGTGCGTTGCCCTTTGGGAACGAAAAAATGCCTTAGGCATGTTTTGGGTGGATTCCAAGTGAGTTTGGGGATATTCACATTAAATTAAATCCTAGCCATGTAACAAGTTTCGGTTGTTAACAAATCAAATCTTAGGGTGGTCGAAAAGGTTGTTGTTAACCCTATGTGTGTGGCATGTGTAGATAATGAGGAATTAAGGACAAGAAGGCATGCAAAGAGCTCTACAAGCGCAAAGGCAAGAAGGAAAAACAAAAAATGGTACTTCATTTGTTATTAAAGCAAAAAAATAGATTTGTCACCAAAATGATGGAACCCATTGTGGAACCAAAGAAATCACAAAAGTGAAAAACAAAGGTTGATATCCAAGCCAACAAGGTGGCAAACTTTGTAGCTGCAACAAATGGATCCAACAAAGTAGAAGTCAATATTGTGATTGGTGATGATGAATGTAGACTAAAGGAAAAAATAAAATAATACCTTCCAAAGTTAAGTGTGAGTGTGGAAAAAGTCCATTAGGCCAAAAGTAAGTTCAAGCTATTGGAGACTTAAGACTTCTTGAACTCAAATAATGATGAAAACTAAAATAACTTCATAAATGGTTGGGACATTATGATGCCTAAGAAGGTTTGTTTAAAAAAGAAGACAAGAAAGGAAAGGAAACCTAAACATGAAATCATTTACCTCCAAGTGGAATAAAGGGCCCAAAGTAGGAAAATAACACCAAGGGGTGTAACATGAAGGAGGTATTAAGTCATCAGTACAATGGATGGCCCAAATAGACATGAAAGATGTTTAAGGTTCTTTTATTGTTGAAGTCAAAAGTGCTTCACACGAATAGAACCAAAGTTGGGAAATATTTATTTTTAAATGGTTTGTGGTAAATGGGTTGTAAGCATAAGGGCTTGTCATAATAAGGTTACATATCTTAAATGTTAACAAGGACATTGACCTTCTCAAAATGAGGTGAGTGACATGCCCTTTCACATGAAAAGCTCACACAAGGTGGGCTTCATGTTGGGACCACCACGATGGGGCATTGTGGCAACATAGGAGGCTTTAGCCACAAAGGTGGGGTAAGGTTCAACTCTCTAGTTCACCTTGCGAACAAAATTGTGGGCTCTTGGGTTTGAAACAAGGGACAAGCAAAACTTGTTTCCGAATCAACATAAGGTTGGTTATTAGGGACAATTTGGGGTTGTCCTAAGGTTGTCCTAAGGTTGCACTTGGTGCCTCCCATTAAAACCCTTTGAGGCAATCTTGAGGTTGTAATGGGGTGATTTTTGGAATCACCGCATTTCTTCTTCCCTTTGGGACAACATAAGTGTTGTTTTGAAGACAACTTAGGCATCCAAGTGTATCGCCCCTTGGGAGTGCGATAATGCCTTCAACATGTTTCGGGTGAACTTTTAGCGAGTTTGGGGAAACTCACCTTAGATTAAGTTTTAGCCATGTAATGAGTCTAGCTTGTTACCAAATCAAGTTTGAAGAGGTTAGTAAGCTTGATGCCAACCTTGTGTGTGTGGCATGTGTAGGTATTTAGGAATTAAACACAAAAGGTTTGTGGAGACTTTACGAATGCAAGGGTGCAAAAGATGAATAATAAAAAGTGTGTCAAGGAAGGTAGCATGGTTGAGAAAGTTGGGTGGTGGCATGGTTTGGGAGGTATCAACCTCACAAAACAATTTGTTTTCCTTAATAGTCAAATTGGGCTAATTACACAACATGTAAAACAATTTTGTTTAATGTAATGCTTAAGGAATGAGGTGTTCTTGAACTTTTGCCTCAAGAGTACTCCACCTTGGGTGGGCATTTACTTTGGGAATGACTTGATTTTTGGACATTATATAATGTAAATATTATTGTTGGGTAGGTATCACAAAGAACCCTAGGCATCACTCGGGTATCATCTGGGCATCCCAATCAAATCCCTTCAAGGTATCATCACGAATGACACCCTAACTAAAAACTGACTATTGGTTCTCACTTTTGAATGTGATAACTAGTTTTTTTGTTTTAAACAAAAAAAAATTGAAAAGCATGTAAAGTTTAACCTTTTACCCAGTCAAGGTCTCAAAATTTAGCCACCATAAAAAATTAGTACAAGCAACGAGAAAGAAGTTATGAACATCAAACTTAATTATGTTTTTATGCAAAATGGAACAACGTTTTACTTATTGGATCTTGTTGATCATTCATGGACCATGGGTTTGTACTTTGGAGGTATGGTGTTAAATTAGCCTAATTTAATTAAGGCTAAAGAAAGGACATTTGCATCATTAAACCCACATCGAAATTTGCTTGTTAGGTTTAATTTGCCTTGGGAAATGGGAGATCCAAGGGAGGGCTGGTATTTGGTGGTAGGTATTTATTAATGGTAGGCCATGTTAGACGGTAATGATGTTTGGAGAGTTTATTTAAATGATGATTTATTTAATTTTTTTTTCAAAAACCTTGAACTAGAAGTCCTTTGATTTTGAATTTTTTCAAAAAGCCAAAGCTGTCATTTAAAATAAATCAAATCAATAATTATTTAATCTTAATTTGAATTTTGAATTTTGAATTAAAATAAAAGTAATACCCAATTTGTGAAAATCGACAAAGGATAACCAATTGTTTTCAAATTTCAAAAAATCGACATTGTGAGAACTGGTTTATTTTTTAAAAAATGTTGATACCATTGCCTATTGTAAAAAAATTAGAATTCTTTTTTTGGGGAGGATCAAACCCTTTTGTAAATTACTTTGTGAAAACCGAACCTAGTGGGTATCATAAAATTGTGATACCCACCCAACATTGGTAAATATTTCCAATAATCTTTGTTTTCATTTTCTTTTTAGTGATAGATTTTGCCCAAACCTTTGCCTTGGGACTCCACCTCAAGTGGGTGTTTACTTTTGGAACACCCTTTTCTTAAGGCCTTACCTAGTGTAAATACTTGTAAGAAATTGTTGTTCATGGGAAAGGAAAGGAAAGAAAACATAGGTGTTTTTTGAAAAGTGCAACATCTGCTTCTTGTACTATAAATAAATGCCATTCTACAAGGTTACTTTAAAGGTAGGCCTTTATGTACATAATAAATTAAAAAATGAAGTGTTTTAAAAAATCTGAAAAATCATACACAAATCTTTGAGAAAATGGAAAACATTTATGTTTACAATACTTAATTTTGTGAAAGTTTCAAGAAAATTTACTAAAAGTGAATTTCTTAAAGATATATATCAATAAAATGGTGCATTGATACATTTCTAACTTTTTTGAAAATTGAGGATATATTGAACCATGTGATTTCACATAGTTTGAACCATGTTTGTGAGCAATTAAAAAAAATTCATTTAAAAAAATGGGTTTTTCAAGAAAGATGAATAAATGTGTGGTAAATTGAAAATTTGACAAATAGGCAAATTCACTTGGAAGGTGACAAACATAACTACAATGATTTTGTTTGAATGTTTATTTAAATGACTAATGAAGCCTTGATGTTAATGTAGTTTGAAATAAAAAATTGACTTCGTTATATTTGTGTATATGAGAAATATACATGTGGATTTTTTAGTTTAAATAATATAAATACTATAAATTAAAATAATATCAAATAACACTAATTTTGTAAAAATCAATATTTTAAGCCCCAAACACCAAAATTGAAACTCACAATTAAATGCATTGCACTTTTGGAACAATTATATTTCACATATTATAATACTAAACCCAAAAATGCCCAAAAGGCCCCTCATAGGGTCCAAACATGATTGGGGTACCACATTTGAACCATAAAGACTCAATCCCAAGACTCCCAAATTCACTTTTTTTTTCATTTTTCCCATGATGTTTTGTATTTCACCCTTTTTTTAAAAATGTCAAATGAAATAATTTTGTTCCAAATTTTATGTCGGCCTCTAAAATATCTATTGTTTTCACTTATAGAAGTGGGAATAATAAAATTTATCCAATGTGGGCCATGTTCAATCAATGGCCCAAAATTCCCAAAAAATTCACTTTTTGAAACTTTTTACATTATAATAGTGCATTTGGTTTTGTCACATTCATGCATTTTATACACATTAGCACATAAGGTGTTTGTGGTAAAATCTTGGGCCAAATAATGTTGTTTAAACACTCCCTATGAATCTTTAACTTTTTTTTTCTCATGAGACAAAATCTTTGATTTTTTTCAAGGACTTGGTAGGAATCTTTAAACTTGTTCAAATTTGACATTCTATGCATAGAACAATACCTTTGTAATGTATCTATCTATGAACAAAATCAATTTTTCAATATGAATGTGTCATTAAGTATCAACAACATGTTTAAATGAAGGGGTCTAGTGAATATAAAATGAGACAATATATCCTTTTGGGTACCCCAACCATGTTTTGACCCCATAATGTGTTTTCACCCCTTGCAACAATGGGAATTGAGATTCAAAACAAAATATATAATGAAAATGAAAGTTTTGGTATCATCCAAAATTGTTTCTTTTGAATTTTGTGCATGCTTTTATGTGTGTGATTTTATTAATTTTGACAATGTTGGGCACTAGTTTAGTAACACACAATAATAATAACAATCCTTGTTATATACATGTCACCATGTAACATAACATTGTTTTCATTATTTTTAATTAGAGGTCAATTTCAAGAATTGTGGTTAAGTAATAAAAATGTTGAAGGGTAGATGAAGGGGAAATAAGATAAGCTAATTGAACGTGGATAATAAGTTGATAATGTTTTAAGTGACAAACCAAGATAATGCAAGTCCAATTAACATGTGAGTTTGAGTAAACCCTAAAAGAAAATCTAGTTTTTAAACCGGGGTATACAATTAATTTTTAGTTGCATGCAACACATGCAATTGGATTTTGCCCCAATTACATAAAACAAGTTGCAACATATATGGAATTGCACATAACAATTTGCATTTGACATGTATAAACATTGTCATTATACATTTCATCCATTTTTATTTTACATAAAGAGTTGAACGTGCAACTACGTGTAGAATATATATCATGTGTATAAACAAAATGGTGACTTTTCTCTTTACGACACATGTCCATTTTTGAAAGCCAATTATGTAATGACTTTGATATTTTCAGCCCTATTTCAATATTCAATATTATTTAATAAATTTAAGCTATTTAATCCATCCAATATAATGTGGATAGGATTTCAACACATGCATCAATATAATGGCAACACATGGCACTAAACCCTGATTTAATATTTTATAATTATTGGTAAATGAAATGAAATTCGGACCATTGAATGTTGGGTGAACAAAATTTTGTCATGTGCATCAAGGAAATGATGACACATGGCAATTTGAACTTTATTTCAATATTCATTATTATTAATCTAGATGCAATTAAAAATTTATAATATTTTGACATGTGTTCAATGTAATGGGCAAAACAATGTCATGTGATAATCAAACATTGCTTGCGCAGAGCTAAGTCAGTTAGGTATATTGAAAATCATCCAATTTTGTTTTTGGGTTTAGCCTTTAGGGTTAAACATCTTCCATTGGCTCATCCCAAATTGCATTTGGTACTTGGTTTGTGAACAAGACTAATGCACCTAGTTATATAGAGTGCATGCTGGGAATGAAGGGCAAAAAATATGGGACAAATTTTTTTGTCATAAGTGCAACCAATGTAGTTGCAACTTACATGCAATTACTAAATGTTACATATGCCATACTAACCTAGTTTACCTAATAGATATATTAATTGTAACAAGTAATATTAATATATTGTTATGATAATAATATTAATTTGTTAATAATAATAATAATAATAATAATAATAATTTGATAGGTACGATTACTTATGATAGTTAATAATCAAGAATATTATGATATTATGACCTAATTTTAGCTGATAGCTAACTTAGGTTATTATTTAGCCTAGGCTAAGGTACTTACAGGCTAATTAATGTAGCTTGTTAGCCACATCTATATATCATAATGAATAATATTTTAATAATTAAAATTAAACTATTATTGTTGAAACATAATGACAATAACAATAAAAAATCTTATAATATTATGACATACCTTAGGCTAGTTAACGTAACCTATTAGCCATAAAAATATGCAAGTATTAATTAATAACATATAATAAAACTAAAAATAATAATGATTGAAGAAGAATGATAATAATAATAATAAATAAATAAATAAATAATAATATTATTATTATTGAAAAAAGAATGATAATGATAATTAAAATAATAATTAAAAATATTTAATATGAATAATAATTATTAATAATTATTAATAATTAATAATAAGTAATTATAGGCAAATTATTGTAGCCTATAACCATAATTACTAATATTATAATGAAATTAGCCTATGCTAGTGTATTTAAAGGTTAGGTAGTGTAACCTATTAACCAAAAGTATTTTAACATAATTAAAAACACTATTAAATTTTAAAACTAATTAGTTTAACCATGATCAATGTAGCCTCCTAACTAGTTTAACCATGATTAATTTAGTTTAAATTAGTTTAATTTAAGTTTAGCCTTAGTTAACATGGGTTTAGCTTTAATATTAAAGTTGTAATATTATTATATATAGCATATGTAGATATATTTGGTATACTAACTTAGGTATGTATTGGTTTAAGTTGTTATTTTTATGACATGTTCATTTTGTACACCATTGGTTGTATGTTAGTTGCATGCACAACTATATGGCTTTAAAATTATATGGTATCAATTTTGAAATTGCAAGCATAATCAATATAGCTGTAAATGACAGCTAGTTGCATGTAGATGCATATTGACTAGTTACAAATGATAAGATTTCTTCTAGTGAAACTAAATTTTAATAACTAATAACTAACAAAGCCAATGGTGGCAAAATAATTACATATGGTTAGAGTTCATTAATGTTTATTAGTAGTTGTAGTCATGATTAATGAAGTATAAACAACATACTCAAGGATTTTTTGGGGTAGTCAATTTTGGACCTGAGTTAATGTACAATTCCAATTTTGTACAAAATATCGTATAATGAAAGAACTATTTGATGTGACCTCTATTTCAATTTTGAATATTTTTTTAATATGTTTATGTAAAAAAAAAACATGTGATGTTATGTATGTGTGATAGCCCCACACTAAATAGTCACAATTTTAAATGTGGCACCAGGTTCAATGCATTTGTCATACAATGCCCAACATGAAAAGAAAATTTAGATTTTTTTATTATACCCGCACAATGATTAATGTTGTAATATATTTGTTACATAATAGTTTCAAAGAAAAAAACATGTGATGTACTAGTTAAAATTCTCCCTTTAACTCAAATTTCTAGGGTTCAATCCTTTTTCCAATTGTTTTTTTTACAAATGAAATGGATGAAAAAATCCATAGAACATTTAAATAGTTTTTTAAATTACTTGCCCTTAGGAAATAACCCTAAACAACAATGTGCTTTCCTTAAAGAAAGGCTTAAGTTCCCCATGGAAACATATGTTTTGAATATTTTTGCAATCATAGTCATCTCATATTTTTTATATATAGTTTTGTGACCCATCATTGGAAAGGTCTTGAGGAGAACTACAACTTTGTAGTTAGAAATACTTCAATTAGAATTCATATGCAAAAATTATGATTAAACAAAATTTCAAACACATTTGTTTCCCACAACAACTTAAGCTCCTTCTCCTCGGGGGACATGATTGTTCCCTAGGAAAAAAAAGGTTTAAGTTTCTTACTAAGACATCTTAAACTCCTTCTCCCCTAGGACATGATTGTTCCTTGGGGAAAAACCAATTTCCTTGGACAACAATGAACTTCCCCGGAAGAAAGCCCGAGTTCCATGGGGAAACATATGTTCCAAATTTTTTAGCAATAAGAGATATCTCATATGTGTTTTCATATAGACTTGCAACCTATTATTGGAAAGGTCTCAAGGAGAGCTACAACATTGTAGTTGGAAGCAATTCAATTAGAACTCATATGCAAAAATTATGAACACACAAAGTTTTAGATATATTTGCTCCCTAGGGGAACATGGTTTAGGTTGCTCCCCAAGGGAATGGCTCCCCAAGCACATAGGGGAGAATCATGTTGCCCCACAAAACAAATGTGTCCAAAACTTTGCATGAACATAAATTTTGCATGTGAGTTTTGATTGAAATGCATTTGACTACAAAGTTGTGGCTCTCCTTGAAACCTTTCCAATGATAGGTCGTAAGCTTATATAAGAACATATATGAAGTGATTGTGATTACAAAACATATGTTCCTCTAGGGAACTTGGGCCTTTCCCCATGGAACAATCATGTCCTTAAGGAGAACGAGAATTAAGTTGCCTTGGAAAAGAACTTAAACCTTTTTTTCCCCAAAACCATATGTCCCCAGGAAGAAGGAACTTAAGTTGCCCCGCGGAACAACTTAAACATGTTTTTCCCCAAAATAATGATGTCCTTAAAGAGAAGGAGATTAAGTTGCCCAGGGAATGACTTAAACCACTTTTTCCCAAGGAACAATCATATGTTTGAAGATTGAAGAGAAGGAACTCTTTCTCCCTTGAAAATATGGTTGTTTTTCAGAGCAACTTAAGCCTTGCTCCTTCGAAAACATGGTTATTCCCCAAGGAGCAACTTAAACCCCTTTTTTACCTTGGGAATTCATTTTCATCCATTTCATTCATAGATTAAAAAAAATTCAATAAAAGGTTCAATTTTAAGACCTTTGGGTTGTAAGGGGGATTATAACCATTGGATTATTTTTTTCCTTTGAAAATAATGTAAAAAATAATAATTTAACCATTAATCATTGTATGGGTACAATAAACAAATTGTTTTTCTTTCATGTTGGGCATTGTATTGTATTGTATTATAGTTATGTTGAACTTGGTGTTGCATTTAATTCATTGCTACTATTTAGTGTTTGCTTGTGTGATGCTAGGAGTTAATGTGTTCATATGGTTTAAATGTAAAAATAATTTGTGAAACGATTGCAAGTATACATAAAATCTAAATTAATTTTTATAAATTCATATTAAAAAAGGCCTTATTGAATGACTTTGAAAATTTGATAAAAAGAACTTTGCAAGGATTTTGTAAAGAAAATAGAGATAGGAACAAGGGTTTAAAATCCCATAACTTCAAATAAAAGTCTTGTAATGTAAAAAAATTCAGTTGGCTTCGACCAAAAATAATTTAGTAGGCAATGAAAAATACTCACAAATTTTAGATTTTTGGAAAATTCACTACATTCTTTTGCATCAAACTAGCATGTTTCTTTTCCTCTCAAGAATAAAACTAAGTAGATTCAAACATGGTTGAAATAACAAACAGATAATGAAATAAATTATGGGATTTTACTAAGAAAATGACATTGTCCAAGTACTAAGAAGAACATACTTTTTTTTTGGTTTTTGGGATAAGTTGTATTCTAATGAAAAAAGTCAGTAGAAATGATTAAGACTACCTTAAGACATTACTCCAAGTTGAAAGCAATAGAGTCAAATATTTATATTACTATTGAAAGGTGATACAAATCTTCTCAAGGAGCTTTTGATAGGGGCAATATTGACCAAAGAATTGGTTGGTACCCCATTTTGAACCTTTGGTGACTTCTTAGGGTCATTGTCTTATAAACTACTTCTATTAGCATGAAAAAATTCTAAAAACTTGTCAATTTGGTATCAATCATTAACAAAGGCATAAAACACCAAAGTTTTGAAAGTTTTCCTTCCTTAATAACTATAGTATTTAGTTGATTGAGATTACGGTCTTTATTCTCAAGGGGTTGGTGATGGACATAAAAGACCAATTAAGAGAAGTGCCTCGAGATGAAATAATGTTAAGGACCAAGAAGATAATATGATTTAGGAAATAAAGGGCTTTGAATAGTCAAGTGCATGGTACATTAACAAAAGGAGCAAAAACCTAAAAACATATATTTTTCAATGTAATTGAATTGCAAAAATGTACCACCACGTAACATTACATTAGGTTTACTTCTAGTTGAATTTTAAAGATGTTTTAAGAAGGAATTTTTTGGGGTATTCCATAATATTTTCACTAATATATTGTGATATTTTACAAAAAAAATTACATATATTTTTAATTCAAAACCAAATTCAAGTCAAAATAATAGTAAACTTGTTGTTCATCACAATTAAAATTCAATTTTTTTGTTAGGGCATATTGTAAATATTGTAGTAGGTTATTACATTTGAATGTAATTAATTTTCAAAAAAAAAA
>Ga0116229_10011900_pt1 | contig 12702 bp, 10 predicted proteins | sample S1TSphgellanicum_3_FD_87313 | JGI IMG/M metagenome (GOLD analysis project Ga0116229, IMG submission 87313) | Host-associated microbial communities from peat moss isolated from Minnesota, USA - S1T2_Fc - Sphagnum magellanicum MG | ecosystem: Host-associated > Plants > Peat moss > Unclassified...
CGAGATCCGTGGCAAGGCCGGCGGCCCTGCTATGGTCGTCTGACGACACGATTTCGCGAGGTGGCGCGTCGCTGAAGGTCGATGAACTTGGCCCTGCACGCGGCATTGCCCTCGGCCTCATGTTGGCAACGCCCTTCTGGGGAGCCGTTATCCTGGTGGCAGTGCGTCTGCTGCACTGACCGACTTAGGCATCGTCGGCACATAAGTGCGTCGGCACGCCGACAAAGATGCCGCCTCAAACAAAGGCTAAGTGCCCGTTCGAACCCGTTACCCGATTCAGTTAATGTCGAACGGGCCCTTAGCCCAACCTGTCCAGCAAGCGGTAATACCAGGAGCCAAGAACGGTCAGCGGCACGCGTAGGGCGCGGCCACCGGGAAACGGCAAGTATGGCAGGTTGGCAAAGATGTCGAAACGCGCGGTTTCGCCGGCCACCGCTTCGCCCAGCAATCGGCCAAGCAAATGTGTGGTCGTCACTCCATGGCCGCTATCGCCGTGCGAGAACAGAATATTGGGTGAAATGCGGCCGACATGCGGAATGCGTGGCAAGGTCAGGGCAAAATTGCCGCTCCAGGCATAATCGATTCGCACATCTTTGAGGCCCGGAAAAGTCTTTAACATCAACGGCCGAATCTTGCCCTCGATGCTGGCCGGATCGGCGCCGCCATACACAGTGCCACCGCCATAGAGCAGCCTGTGGTCGGGTGTTCGGCGAAAATAATCGAGAAAATAGTTGGCATCCTCGATGCAGTAATTCGCGGGCAGAAGCGCTTCCAGCAAGGCTGGGTCTAGCGTCTCGGTTGCCATCACCTGCGAGCTCACCGGCATGATCTTGGAGCCGATTTCCCGATTCAGCAGAGGGGCAAGATAAGCGTTGCCGCATACCAGCACAAAGCGAGCCTTCGCTGCGCCGGTATCGGTGTGCACGGAAGGGCTTTCACCGCCCTTCACATCGATCACCCGGCTATGCTCATAGATGCGGCCGCCAAGCGATTCCAGGGCGGCGGCCTGGCCGAGCACGAGATTGAGCGGATGGATATGGCCTGAGAGCGGATCGATCAGCCCGCCAACATAACGGTCGGTGGCAACGAAGCGCGCCAGCCCGGCTCGATCGACGAGTTCCAAGCTCGTATGGCCATGTTTGGCCCAAACCTTGCGCGCATGCTCAAGGCCCCGCATCTGCCGGGCGGTGAAGGCGGTCATTGCGCCGCCAGGCACGAGCGCGCAGTCTATGTTATATTTGGCGACGCGCTGACGGATAATATTGCCGCCTTCAAGGGCCATACGGCCCAGGCCTTCCGCAGCCTTGGCGCCGTAACGGCGTTCGATAACATCCAGTTCCCTGCTATAGCCATTCACGATCTGCCCGCCATTGCGGCCTGAAGCGCCCCACCCGACCCGCGCGGCTTCCAGCACCACCACGCTGAACCCACGTTCCGCCAACTCCAACCCAGCGGAGATGCCGGTGAAGCCAGCGCCGATGATACACACATCCGCCGCGGTTTCGCCCTGCAGCGCAGGGCGATCGGGCGCGGCATTGGCGGTCGCCGCATAATAGCTCGGCGCGTGCTCAATCATGTCGAACAACCAATATGTCTGGGCTTAAACGGATTGCAGATAGGCGTCGTATTCCACGTCGGTGACGCGCCGGCGGAATTCGGCCTGTTCCTGCCGTTTGCAAGCGGAATACAAATCCTGGTAATCGGCACCAAGATATTCGCCCAGCACGTCGCTGGCATCGAAAGCGTCAATCGCGTCGTCCCAGTTGATCGGCAGTGTGGCGTGACCCTCACGCTCTTCGCCGGTAATCGGCGGCCCTGGATCGATTTGGCCGTGCAGCCCGTGCAGGCCGCCGGCCAGGATGCCGGCAATGGCCAGATACGGGTTGCAATCCGCGCCTGCCACGCGATGCTCGACGCGCGTGGCCTTGCCCGCGGTAATCACCCTGATGGAGGCGCTGCGATTATCCAGGCCCCAGGTCAGGTTGGTCGGCGCATGGTTGGCCGGAGTCAGGCGGCGATAGGAATTGGCATGTGGTGCCAGAAGCAGCATGGCTTCCGACATGGTGGCCAGCATGCCGCCCACCACATGACGCAATTGCGCGGTTGGCGCGCCATTATCTTCGGCCATGATGTTACGCCCTTGCGCATCCAGCATCGACATATGCAGATGCATGCCACTGCCAGCCAGATCGCCATAAGGCTTCGCCATGAACGTGGCGTCCAGCCCGTGCTGGCGCGCGACGCCTTTGACGATTCGCTTCAACAGAAAAGCATGATCGGCGGCAGCCAGCGGATCGCTGACGTGCTTGAGATTGACCTCGTACTGGCCAGGCCCGTTCTCCCGCACCACGGTATCGGCCGGCAGGTTCTGCCGCTCGCAGGCCAGAAAAATATCGGCCAGCAATGGCTCGAAACTATGCAGCTCGGCAATCGAAAGCACCTGAGTCTGCCAGCCTTGCCAGCGCCCTTCATTCGAGCTGGGCGGTGATACCGGATCGCGCGTGGTGCGGCGCCGGTCGATCAGATAAAACTCCAACTCGGCCGCCATCACCGCGGTCAATCCGGCCTTCTTGTAGACGTCGCAGACCCTGGCAAGCACCTGGCGCGGATCGGCGAAGAACGGTGTGCCATCCTGCTGCCGCATGCTCATCAGCAGCTGCGTGGTGGGGCGGGTCAGCCAGGTGACGGGAAGCAGGGTGTTTTCCACCGGCATGCAGATGCCATCCGGATCGCCTGTGCCCACAGCAAGTCCAGCCTCGGGCACGTCGCAGCCCCACACATCCAGCGCATACACCGAACGTGGCAGGGCAATACCCTTGCTCATCACTTCAGGAATACGATCGGCGGGCACCCATTTGCCGCGCGCGATTCCATTGACATCCACAACGAACGCTTCCAGCACGGAAGGCGCGGTGGTCGTGCGGGGCAGGGTGTTTGACTGCGGCGTGGTGAAATCCAAAATATCGTGCTCCGTAGCTGTTTCTCAGGCGGGTTCGAATTGCCTCATCCGGTGCCCGAGCCGGGTGGCCCGGTAGGCGCGGGCAGCGGTGCCGAAGGCGCGGAAGATCGCCACCGAAAGCGGATTTTCCCGGAATGCCCATTCCGGGTGCCATTGTACACCCAGTAGAAAGGCGTCGGTCCGGTCCAGGCGATAGGCTTCGATCAGGCCATCGGGGGCCACCGCCTCCGTTGCGAGGCAGGGCGCTAGCCGGTCGACACCCTGGCCATGCAGGGAGTTCACCCAGGCCTGATCGAGCCCGGAGAGCAGATGCAGCATGCCGCCAGGTGAGAAACGCACCTCATGGCTGGGGGCGTACTGGCCGTCCAATGTCAGGCCTGGTTTTTCCCGATGATCGTCCAGCCCTGGCACGGCGTGCACCGCCTGGTGCAGCGTGCCGCCGAGGGCCACGTTGATTTCCTGGAACCCGCGGCAAACGCCCAGCAGCGGCAAGCCCCTGTCTGCCGCCAGCCGCGCCAGCGAAAGGCTGACATGGTCGCGCGCCGGATCGCCAGGGGACTGAGGGTCCTCCAGCACGGCGCCATAGCGCCCCGGTGCGACGTTGGAGACGGCGCCGGTGAGAAACAGGCCATCCAGCAGATCGAGCGTATCGGCCAGGTCGGCATTATCGGTCCAGGCCGATCCCGGGCGGTCGATCAAGGCCGGCAGGATCAGGGCGATGGCGCCGGCGCCCCCAGTAATAGCGTCGAGGTATTTTTGTTGCACGGAGTGGACGGGATGTTTGCCCTCATGCACATCCGCTACCACGCCAATCACGGGCTTCATGCTGTGGTCTCCATGCGATGCAGCATAGCCTGAGACGTGGCGCGAAGCCACCACCGCTTGCCGCAGAGCGGGCACGCAGTTCACACTTCAACCGAGATGAAAACGATTGCCCCCTCGAAAACAGCGTCTTTGCGCCTGCCCACCTTGCGCCGGCGCACCGGTGAGACGATTGGCGAGTTCGTGCATCGCCGCCTGCGCCAGGCGATCATGACCGGCCGGTTTCCGCCCGGTGAGGCGGTAACAATCCGCGGCCTCGCGGCTTTGTTCGGCACCAGTTCGATGCCGGTGCGCGAGGCAATGCGTCGGCTTGCTGCCGAGAATGCCTTGGATTTACGCGATAATCGCCGCGCCCGGGTGCCGGATATGACAGATGGAAGGTTCGGCAGCCTGATCGAAGCGCGCATCCTGCTGGAAACAGCGGCCGCGCGGCAGGCGCTTCCTTATATTGATGCTGCACGCCTGGCTGAGCTCAGGCGCCTGGATCAGACAATCAACGAGGTATTTGCCAGGGGCGACATCGAACGCACTATCGAAACCAATCTGGCGTTCCATCGCCGTATCTATAGCTATGTGCCGGACGATGCGCTGACACCGCTGATCGAAAGCGTGTGGCTGCAAATCGGCCCATTCATGCGGGCGGCCTTGCAGGAAGCGCCCGCCTATTACAGCGTCGATCGGCATGTCGAAGCGCTGGCGGCGATCGAAGCGCGCGACGCAGGCGCATTGGTGGGCGCCATAGAGGCGGATGTGCGCGAGGGTATCGGCCATCTCATAGCAGGGCGGCGTTTGCGCGCAGCGTAACTTGGCCACTGTCATCGGAGCTTTTTTTATGGCATAGAAAATGTGATCACATTTATGGATCTGCCGAGGGCCCTGCCATGAACGACGCCGAAACAGCCTTGAACCTGCGCCAACGCGATGCGCGCCACCACCTGCATCCGTTCAGCGACATGAAGGCGGTGAATGACGAGGGCACGCGAATCATCACGCGTGCCGATGGCGTATGGCTGCACGACGTGGATGGCCGCGACTTTCTCGATGCGTTTTCCGGCCTGTGGAACGTTGCGGTGGGCTATGGCCGACGCGAGATTGCCGACGCCGTTCACGCGCAGATGCTGGAACTGCCGTACTATAATCATTTCTTCAAATCGACGACGATCCCGACGATCGAACTCGCCGAAATGCTAGCGGAACTGGCGCCAGGCTTCAGCCGCACCTTCTTCACCAATTCGGGCTCGGAAGGGAACGATACGGTTATCCGCATGGTGCGCCATTATTGGCAGCTTCGCGGCAAACCGGAAAAAACCCATTTCATTGCACGGCATAATGGCTATCACGGCAGCACCATCGGCGGTGCCAGCCTGGGCGGGATGGCGCCGATGCACCGGCAGGGCGGCCTGCCGATAGCGGGCATCATTCATGTGCCGCAGCCCTGGTGGTGGGGTGAGGGTGGCGACATGAGCCCGGCCGAATTCGGCCTGTGGGCAGCGCGCGAAGTGGGCCATGCCATCGACCGCGTGGGGGCCGAGAACGTCGCGGCCTTTATTGGCGAGCCGATCCAGGGTGCGGGCGGGGTTATCGTGCCGCCGGAAACCTATTGGCCGGAAATCGAAAAGATCTGCCGCGCGCGTGATGTGCTGATCGTGAGTGACGAGGTAATCTGCGGCTTTGGCCGCCTGGGCACCTGGTTCGGCAGTCAGCATTTCGGTTTTTCGCCCGATCTGATGACCATCGCGAAAGGCATTACTTCGGGCTATCTGCCGATGGGCGGCGTGATGGTCTCCGATGCGTTTGCCGACGTGCTTTCGGCCGGCGGCGATTTCAATCACGGCTACACCACCAGCGGCCACCCGGCCTGCGCGGCGGCGGCAATCGCCAATATCGGCATCATGCGCCGGGAAAACCTGGTGGAGCGGGTGCGCGACCAGATCGGGCCATATCTTGCCACACGCTGGAAGGCGCTGGCGCAGCATCCTTTGGTCGGCGAGGCCCGCATGGTCGGGCTGATCGGCGCGCTGGAATTGACACCAGACAAGGCCGCCCGCGCCCGCTTCCCAAAACCAGGCGAGATCGGCACGTTCTGCCGCGACATCGCCTACCGCGCCGGCCTGATTCTGCGCGCAACCGGGGATTGTATGCTTGTGGCACCGCCATTCGTGCTGAGCGAGACCGAGGCGGATATGCTGGTTGAGCGTACCCGTCTGGCGCTGGACGGTGCGCTGGAGGAAGCCCGCCGTCGCGGCTGGATGTGAAGCCGAAAATCGGTGTCATCGTTCAAAGAATGCGCTTGACGACACGGGCGGCGATCACTCACGCTATGGTCATCAACAACCGAAAGGAGGTGATCCAGTGTCTCATTGTATGATGCCGAGAGCCGTCGCGACCTGGATGATCACTGCCGGACTGCTTCGGGCGGGTTGATCCAGCCCCGGCGGCCAATAGGCCGTCTTGCAATGCGGGGCCCTCGGGGTGCCATTGGGCGGCCCGAGGCCTTTCTCATAAAAACAGCTTCATCCTAGAGCGGCTTCAGCCTGACTAGAAACGGCCAATTATCCGTCAGGCCGCTCTAGCTGTTTGTTTTGGCGAGCATTTTTATCAGCCTTTGGCCCTTTTGGACGGGCGCGGCGATTCCAGTCAGGCTGATAATGATCTAAAGCTTGTCTGCATCCGCCGCCGCGGATTCCTGAACCGCCTCCAGGCGGGAGAGCACCGCCGGGACATTCGGAAACACCTCGAACAATCCGCGAGCCGTGGGTCCGGCGAAGCCATCAGTGATCGCCGTTTCGAACGCGCCCAGCAGGGCATTGGCCCAGCCATTCACATTGCAGATCAGCACCGGCTTCTCGTGCAGCCCCAGTTGCCGCCAGGTGACGATCTCCACCGTCTCATCCAGCGTACCCAAGCCGCCAGGCATGGTCACGAACGCGTCGGCCAGCTCGAACATGCGCCGCTTGCGGCTATGCATGCTGTCGGTGACGACCAGTTCGGTCACCCGTTCATGCGCCACCTCCATGGCGGTCAGAAATTCCGGAATGATGCCAAGCACCTCCCCGCCCGCATCCAGCACCGCGTCAGCCACCACGCCCATCAGCCCAAGCCGGCCGCCGCCATAGATCAGTTTGATGCCGGCCTCGGCCAGGCCCCGGCCCAATTCTACCGTGGCTGCGCGCCAGGCAGGGTCGCGACCCAGTCGCGAACCACAGAAAACAACCACTGAACGCACTGCGCAAAACTCCGACAGACCAGGCTGTCATGGCGTAACGCCACCGTCGCCGCAACCGTGAGGCTACACGATCTTCCCCGCAAAGGGGGGCAAGTAGTCAGGCGCGTCGAACTCAACCACCCACACATCCGGATCGCGGCCGACCTGGCGCTCGACATAGGCATCCGCCACGTCCTGGGCGACCGGGGCGGGGCCGGTCGCCCGCATCCAGGCCCGCTCTCCGTCCCCCGTGCTCACCTGACTCAGCACGGAAATGCCCTCGCGCCCGCGCAGCACCGCCAGGATGCCGCCGGCATCGGCATCGCCCCGGCGCAGCACGGCGCCGCCCCTGCCGTCGTTGAATGCTAGGCGCAACGCCGCCGCGACCCATATACCCGCCTTGACCCGCGCCTCTGCCACCTGCATCCATCCTTCCTGACTCAGCACGACCCCCATAAGCAGTTGAGGTCCTAGCGCTTGATCCGACCATTCTTCCATCTGCAGCGCGTCGTAGCCGCTCTTTTCACTCTTACGCTCGTCTTGTCGTTTTCATCAGCCCAGGCGGCGGACAAGGTTGTTTTCGGCCTGGATTGGCTCGCGGAGGCGGAATATGGCGGATATTACCAGGCCGTCGCTCAGGGCATTTACGCCAAACACGGCCTGGAGGTCACCATTCGCCAGGGCGGCCCCCAGGTGAACCAGGCACAGCTTCTCCTCGGCGGCCGGCTCGATTTCACCATCGCCGGCAATTCCTTCCTGGCGCTGAATTTCGCCAAGGAGAACCTGCCCTTCGTGGCCGTCGCCGCGATTTTCCAGAAGGATCCATCGATCATCATTGCTCATCCAGGCATGGGCAACGACAGTTTTCTCGCCCTGAAAGGCGAGCCGATCATGATCGGCTCCGACACACGGATCGGCTGGTGGAATTTCCTGAGGCAGAAATTCGGCTACACGGATGATCAGATCAGGCCCTACGCGTTCAGCCTGGCGCCCTTCCTGGCCAACAAGCAGGCCATCCAGCAAGGCTATCTCGGCTCGGAACCGTATCTGGTGAAGCAGCAAGGCGGGTTCGATCCCGTTGTGCTGCTGCTCTCGGATGCGGGGTTCGCCGGCTATGCCAGCCTGATTGCCACCAGCCAGGACCTGGTGCAGAAAAACCCCGACCTGGTGCAGCGCTTCATCGACGCCACGGCCGAGGGCTGGCGGTCTTACCTGGAGAGCGACCCCTCGCCCGGCAACAAGCTGATCAAGCTTGCCAACCCGGACATGACTGATGGGCTGCTCGATTATGGGCGGGAAGCCTTGCGCTCGCACGGGATCGTCGAGTCCGGGGATGCGCTCAATTTGGGCATTGGCGCGATGACCGACCAACGCTGGAAGGCGTTTTTCGACTCGATGGTACAGGCGGGGTTATATCCAGCGACCATGGATTATCGCCGTGCCTATACCCTGCGCTTCATCCACAAAGCCCCCGCGGTACCGTAATCCCAGGAATGTTGAGCCTCAGCGGTGTGGGAAAGCGCTTCGCCGGCGGCACGACCGCTTTGGCCGATATCGACCTCGCTTTGCATGAGCGCGATTTCCTGGTGCTGCTCGGCCCGTCCGGGTGCGGCAAATCTACCTTGCTTCGGCTGGTCGCTGGCCTGGATACACCAACCGAGGGTCAAATCACCTGGACCGGTAAGCCGCCGGCGCCAGGCGAGATCGGCTACGTGTTCCAGGACCCTACGCTGATGCCCTGGGCCACCGCGGTGCAGAACGTATCCCTGCCTTTGCGGCTGCGCGGGGTCCGGGATGCCGATAGCCGCGCCCGCGCGGCGCTGGGCCAGGTCGGTCTGGAGGGGTTTGCCGATGCGCGCCCTAAAACCTTGTCCGGCGGCATGCGCATGCGGGTCTCCATCGCCCGTGCCCTGGTCTCCCGGCCAAGGGTGCTGCTGATGGACGAGCCATTTGCCGCCCTGGACGAATTCACCCGCCATCGATTGCAGGATGAATGTCTGGCCCTGACGCAAAGCCTAGGCTGCACGACGGTGTTCGTGACCCACTCTTTATATGAAGCAGCCTACCTCGCCAGCCGCATCGTGCTGATGACGCCTCGGCCGGGCCGGATCGCTGCGGAATTTTCCGGCGCATCCGGTCATGATCGCCTCGATCCAGGGTATGCGGCGCGCGTCGCGGAGCTGACGGCGGCACTGCGCGCTTTGCATCTATGACCGGAAAGTGGCTGGCGGCAGCGGCGCCGTTCCTGACCTTTGCCGGTGCGTTGTTCCTGTGGCAGGCGGTCGTTATCCTTCTGCACGTGCCGGCCTATCTGGTGCCGGGGCCGATCGCGGTTGTGCAGGCTTTCGCTGACGACGCCACCGGGCTGTTGCGCTCGTTGGTTGCAACCTTGTCGGTGACGTTGGCGGCCTTGTTTTGTGCGGTGTGCCTGGGTGTGGCCATGGCAGCTGCGATGGCATCAAGCCGCTGGGCAAGAGCGGTGATCGAGCCCTGGGCGGTGATACTGCAGGTAACCCCTATCGTGGCCGTCGCCCCGCTGATCATTGTATGGATTGGCGACCCGTTCGCCGCCATGATCGTTTGCGCAACGGTGGTGGCATTCTTCCCGGTATTTTCGAACACCGCCGCCGGCCTTGCCGCAACACCCCCCGATTTGCTCGATTTGTTCAGGCTGAATGGCGCGAGCCGGTGGCAGGAAGTGCGCATGCTCCGCCTGCCGGCAGCGATTCCGTATTTCCTCGCCGGACTGCGTGTCTCTGGCGGCCTGGCCCTCGTCGGCGCCGTGGTAGCGGAATTCGTCACCGGCGCTGGCGGCGTGGCATCCGGCCTGGCGTTCCGCATTCTGGAATCGAGCTACCGGCTTCAGATCGCCCGAATGTTTGCAGCGCTCGCCCTGCTCTCGGCGGCCGGCCTGACCATCAATGCCATTCTGGGCTTCGTAAGCCGAAGGCTTCTCGCGCAGCGCGGCTGAAACGCCTAAGGCATCGTCGGCACATAAGTGCGTCGGCACGCCGACAGAGATGCCGCTTCAAACAAAAGCTTAGGGCCCGTTCGACCCCGTAACCCGATTCGGTTAATGTCGAACGGGCCCTAAGCGGCTGGGCGACGGCGGCTCGGGTGGCTGCGCTGACACCGGAGCGGGAATGACCCGGGCCCGTATTCACTCGTTTGTGATCCATATAGGTTAATATTATGCATTTGATGCGCGTAACGGGGTTGCCAATGACAACCTTAGGTTGTCTTATGCTGCCTATCTAAACCCAACTAGCCAAATTTGACAGCAGTAGAATTGGAGCAATCACGTGCAGTCATTAAGACCAGTGTGCGTGACATGATTATAACTCGAAGTTATTAGTCGAAGCCTGCTGCACCTCTAGTGCAATTATTCAGTACTAGAGGTGCACATTTCAAAATCTATACTGAAAAAAGCACATTTTCATAAATCTATTCACGGTGAGGGACGACTTATGTTCCACTTTTCCTGGGGTGCAGAGTCGTCTTCCACCGACACGCAGACCACTTCTTGCCCGCCCGGTCTCGTTCCGGTTGTAGCACCCCAAATTGCGAATGGTTCAACCGTATTAACGGTGGGCGCCGGCGGGGAGTTTTCCACCCTCGCCGCCGCCTGCGAAGCCGCCCAGAACGGCGACACAATCCTGGTCGCGGCTGGCACCTACACGAATGATTTTGCAACCGTCACCACCAGCATCACCATTGAGGGTGTCGGCGGGATGGCCAATTTCGTGGCAACCGAGCCACCTTCGAACCTGAAGGGCATTCTGACCGTCGATAACAATGTCACCGTTGAAAACCTGAGTTTTTCAGGCGCGGCGATCTCGGAGGCGGATGGCGGCAACGGCGCCGGTATCCGCTACGAGGGCGGCCAGATGGTGCTGGAGAACGACAGCTTCAGCAACAACCAGGATGGTATCATGGGTGCGCCGGTGATCCCGACGCTGACGGACAATACGATCGTTATCGATCATTGCCTGTTCCAGGATAACGGTGCCGGAGACGGCTACACGCACAATGCCTATATCGGCAATGTGAGCGAGCTCACCTTTACCAACAACGTCAGTGAAGGCGCGATCGCCGGCCACGAGCTGAAAAGCCGCGCCTATGTCAATAACATCGAGAATAATGTTTTTCAGGACGGCGCTACCGGAACCGCAAGCTACGAGATCGATCTGCCCGATGGCGGCGTGGATACGGTCGAGAACAACGTCATCGAGAAAGGGCCGCTGGCGGAAAACCAGGCGATGGTCCATTTCGGCGGCGAGGGCATTCCTTATGCCGGATCGTCGCTGTTGATTGAGGGCAACCAGTTTATCAACGATTATGGCCCCAGCGCCGTCGGGGTTCTCAACCAGACACCGTATTCGGTGACCATCACCGGCAATCAGTTCGACAACATCCCGGCCAGCAACCTGGCCAGCGGCCCGGCGGTCGAGACCAACAATGTGAATGGCCAAGGCGATCCGCTGCCAAATCAAACCCAGATCGGCGTGCTGCCCGGCAACACGGTGATCTATACCGACTCGCTGGCGCATACGCTGAGTCTGACCGGCACGATCCTGGCGGTAGAGGGCGGCGGCGGCATGCTCACGGTAACCGCCATCGCAGGCCATGTGATCGCGATGGGCGGTTCTGGCGGCATGACCTACAACGAAGTTGGTAGTTCGGGCGGCAACACGGTTACGACGATGGCCGGCTCGACCAATTCGCTGAGCCTGATCGGCCAGGACCTGGTTGAAAGCGCTGGCACCGATACGATCACCTGTGGGCCCTGCAACGTGACCGGACAGGTCACCGGCACCGCCGTGATCTCTGACGGCACCGGCAATAACCAATGGAGCGTTCTCGGCACCGCGACCATCACCGGCCAGGGTGGCAACCCGGTGGTGAGCGTTGGCAGCAGCGGCAATGCCACCATTCTCGGCAGCGTAGGCTATCTGTCGGTGACGAATAATGGCGGCGATTTCAATTTCAGCGTCGGCCAAGGCGGATCACAGGAATCGATGTCCGACACCGGCGGCGCGGTGGATGTGCAGGTTTTCGACGCTGGGATGCAGATCGCCACCGCCGCCGGACCTGTGGGTGCCGATCTTACCCTGGGTTCCGGCACCGCGCAGGTGACCAGCGTGGGTAATGACACGATCTATGCCGGCAGCGGCAGTGATACGCTGATCCTTGAAGGCCAGAGCACGGTTTATGCCGGTACCGGAACGCTGGCCATCTATGGCCGCTCGGATGTCGGCGGTGCCAGCATCTATGGCAATGGCGGCACTTACCTGATTGCCGGCGATGGCGGCAACCTCACCTATTATGGAGGCAACAAGGCCAGCACCGTGCAGGCGCAACTCGCCAACATAACCCTGGTCGGTGGTGCCGGCCTGATGACCGTGAACGGTGGATCCGACGAGGTGATGAATGGCGGCTCTGGCGGGCTGGACTATACCGCTGCCGATGGTGGCGGCGCCGATCTGATCACCACGGCCGCCGGTGCCACGGATACGCTCACACTGGCCGCAGCGGACACGGTGAATTCCTACGGCAACGATGTCATCAACGATGGTGCCGGGAACCAGACACTGAACGTGTATGGCAACAGCACGATCAATGGCGGCGCCGGCAACAGCCAGATGGTTTTGGGTGGTATCGATACGCTGTACGGTGTTGGCTCTGACAATGTGAAGCTGCTGCAAGGCGCACAGGC